>Ga0105055_10012754_pt1 | contig 10180 bp, 1 predicted proteins | sample BON03_FD_78090 | JGI IMG/M metagenome (GOLD analysis project Ga0105055, IMG submission 78090) | Freshwater microbial communities from Lake Bonney liftoff mats and glacier meltwater in Antarctica - BON-03 | ecosystem: Environmental > Aquatic > Freshwater > Ice > Glacier meltwater | place: Lake... | reverse complement strand
GCGGCGGAGGCCTTGGCCGTTGTCTGGTCCTTGAGGCAGCGCACAGCCAAGGGACACGTATCATCACGCTCTAGCCGCGCACACCGTTGATGCAATTCTTTGGTAGATGGCAGTAAAGCAGAGACAAACCGCGCCTCAATAGCCACCTTGGTGCTCTCGTCGCGAGCCCAGGCTAGAAAGTCGTCGAGATGTTGACCCGGCTTCCACCATGCACGCAGTGGGTTCAACGTGGACACTGATTCTGAGCCACAGAGCTTCTCAAAGCCGTGTTTCATGAGATCGATGGCCTTATCCTGGTCGGCTCTACGAAAGAGCTTAGCAGTCATGGATGGCTTGTAGACCAGCACTCCTTGCAACGCTTGCCGAGTGTGCGCTGATTGCACGCTCAGCATCTGCCCTACCAGCTTGCCTGCTGCTGCCAAGACCCTGTACTGCAGTGTTGGACTAGGGTGGTGTGCGTCAGCAAGACCTGATGACCCTGAAGGCATGGATGACGCAGGTTGCACGTGGGCACCTGTCGTATCAACAGGTGCCGTATGAGCAGACAACAAGAGGTTGGTGAGGGCTTTGAAGACCTGGGCGCACATGACTTGATCCATACCAGTGGCATTGAGGAGTAGGCGCGTGTGATCCGAAACATAGTCTAGCCCGCAACACAGAGCCTCGCCGCGCAACACAGTCACCACGTACAAGACAGCACGCCAACATGAGGTGCACATGCCTTTGTACAGATTTGCGTAGACGCTGTGCTGCTCCAGCGTCGACGCGGTGTGGACGCAATAGCGGAGGACGTCAAGGTGTCCCACGACAAGCCAGCCTGTGTACATCTTGTCAAGGGCATATTCAGCGAGTTTGGTCATGTTGATGGCAAGTTTGGTGTTGCCTGTGACTAGCTCCATATCGGTTTCAGCTGCCAGGAATCGAAGCATCGACAAAAGCATACGCGTCTGGTACACCGCTACCAACTCGTCGGGCACGCCGATGGCTAGACAGCCGTCCAATGTCTTACGCACCAACCCATGTGCACGAGCTTGTGATTTCGTCGACTCCAGGACTGCTACACAAATGAGGTGCAGTGTCTGGGAGGACAAGAGCCAGTCTAGTTCGCAAATCGCTGTGGTGCATGCACGTGCCCCTCGCGGCCCTGCCTGGGCACCTTGCATTGAGGCATCAGCACCTTGCATTGAGGCATCAAGGTGGTGTGCCCCTCGCTCTCTTGTCTCTCTCTCAACTCTTGTCTCAGTAGTACCGCCGCTCGAGCTCTCAGCTGACGACCGCACTGAGGGCACGCTTGTGTCGAGTGCGACTTCTTGAAAGCTTGACTCGTGTGCCCCTCCTGACACCATTCGATTAGGGCCATCGGGGTTGATGAGCGGCGCAACATGCGGCATGTTGCGGTATTCCTCCATGCTCACCAGCACAAAGTGTGTGGTGTTGAAGGCTTTGGGAGCAGGACCTGATGCAAAGTTGAATTCAAACTTGATGGCTTTGACTCCATTGCCCAAGGCTGTAGCACCATTGCCGAGTGCCGAGGCACCTGCCATGGCTCCATGTCCCAGAGCTCCTACGCCCATAACAGCTCCTTTGACGGGCATCAGAGCCAGGGAGCCTGCGCCCACCACGCCTGCCTTGAGTGCCGAGCCTGTTGTTCCAACTAGGCCACCAAATGAAGGCCTCTTCTTGTCACTCTCCACCTTGCCTTTCTCGCCCTCAACCTCGCGTCTATCACCCTCTTGTCTATCAATCGCCCGTGGCACAAGACGACTAGCTTCAGCACTCTGGGTAGGCTGTAGCAAGCTAGTCTGGGTAGGCTGCACGGCCAGGTCCACACCAAAGTCAAGTGCAGCATAGTCGTCGGGTGAGATTTCGTGCATGGAATCATTGCTTTCGTGCCGCCACAAAGCTTCCTGTTGCGCTCTATCGTAGTCGTGTGCCTCTTGCGTCCCATTGTCGCGGCTTGAAGTCAAACCATCAAGGCTGTCCAGCTGCCCACCCACTACAGTAACGGTGTCAGAAAGGAGGATGAGGTGGTGGCGATCATGAGATAGTTCATCGGATGCATCAGTGACAAGCTCGGCATCGGAAGCATCAGTCACAACCTCCGAACCATCTGTGACACCCTCGTCTTCCGAACCATCCGTCACAGGCTCGTCTTCGAGAAGGACCGCTGTCAGAGTGCCGCCCTCGTCAGCGTGGCGGGCATGGGTGGCATGGTGCGGGTGGTGTAGCAAGTCATCTACCAGGTGCAAGTCGTCTACCAAGTGGTCTACCAAGTGGTCTACCAAGTCTTCCTGCCCGCGGGCAAGGAGTGGCAGGGTACTAGTATCCTGCACCCGCGGAGGCAGGACAAGCGACAGCAAGTGGGTGGGTAAGAGGGCGTCCTTGAGGCTTTCAGTCCGGAACCAGGAGTTGCACTCAAAGAGGATGGTAAGCCCTTTCAAGAGCTCCGACACGAAATCAAGCTGCTCTCTTGAGTCGACAAAGGCTGCTTGAGAGCCTGCCTGGTGGTGGAGTGACGTTGGTATGCTGCATGTTCGTATGGAGCATGGAGATGTCCATTTGTTGTGCGGCTTCTGACATGTTGCAACGTGAGGGCAGTTGGCTGAGGCTTGGACGATCATGCTAGCCAAGACTGCGAAGACTTGTGCAAACATGGCAGGTGGCATGGCATGGCTGGCAGCGGGTGGCTGGAGCAGGACGAGGGGTTTGATGTAGAGGACATAAGACTCGCCATCCATCACTTGCGGCATCACCCCGATAGGAGTGCTCAAGAGCAAGTGCAGCATCAAGAGGTGCGCGTGAGGGCACCCGCTGTAGTGCCGCATGCACCGCTTGAGCTCCTCAAGACCACCACCTTGCATCAAGCGTTTTGCATACTTGCCCTTTGCCACCACATGTAAAGTCAGTAACTGCACCACCAAACACATGGTGCTGGCATGCACCCGCCTCGACAGCATCTCGACCAAGCAGCTTGCGTTAATGACTCGGTGCATCTCTTGCCATGTTGCTGCTGCACTCCGGTCTTCTCGATTGTGTGAGAAGTAGTTCATGTGGCTCATAAGGATGCCCAGCAACAAGTTGCGGGTGTGCACTGCTGGGCTCGCGGCCTCGAGCTCCTGTCCCGCACCCATCCCCGCCATCCCTCCTCCGTTTTCTCCAGCTGGCGGCAATGTCGACATAATACAGAGGGCAACCCTCTTGAGGTCAGCCACGCTGAAATGAAAGCGCAAGGTAAATGACACCATGGCTGTGAGATGCTCGACAGCTTCCGGAAGGAGCGGCGTCTTGGAGGCAAGAGAGCTCTTAACAGAGACGGAGCAGAGAGAGGCGTCTTGCGTCAGGGCATCCAGCCACGTGCCCAAGGCGCCAACCTGCGCCAGGCGGACACCTGTCAAGGCATCATACATGGAGCAAATTCCGTCACACAGCACCTTGTACAACTCCACTCGCAGGTTGCCGTGGACGAGGTGCCAGAGGTCATTGCACAGCACGACATCGCGCAGGGCCAACGCGTTGCACAACCCGCCGCCTTGCGTCTTGCCTGTCGTCACACTAGTCGTGACGGTGCTTGTATTGAGACCCACCAACTCCAACAATGCTTGGACAGAGAGCGAATCCATTATGTGCGCTTTGCGTTGGAGGAACAAGGCGAGGAGTGAGTAGCCGTGACAGCGTGCCATTTGATCTAAAGAGCGCGCATTCAGGCGGACACACGAGACCAACAGCCTCAGCGCCTTGTTGAGAGCCAGGGTGTTTTGGGCATGCGACACTAGTTCCAGCAACATGTGCACGCCACCCAGGGTGGTGAGGGCATCAGCAAAGGGCATGCGATGGACACACTCTACTACAGTCCCCAGCCGCATCTCGCAACCGCTGCTGCTACCTTCAGCGCCAAAGAAGCGCGACACTTTGTGCGCTATGGTGCAGTCAGGCTCCACAGCAGCGCTGTACGGAAGCACCTGCCTATAGCTGCACAACGATGCGGCTGAGCACGAATACTTGACCGCATTGACTGACAGCGTGCCGCTGGTGAGGAGTGATGTACTCAGGTCCGAGCTAGTATGGTGGTGGGAGGGAGGCAAGACAGGCAGGTTGTCGAAGCGAGTTAAAAGATCGGCTGAGACTAGATCTGAGGCAATCGACGCCCCCAACTCGGACCCCACCTGTACGAAACGCTGGCACCCCACAAGGAAAAGCGCATGTATGTATTTAGTGGGCATTGCTTGATCGAGCAGACACGAGTCCCCGAGCCGCATCACTCCAGGCGCTATCCAGCCCGCTGCCTCTCCACCGCCCGTGCCGTGGCTTTCCAAGCGCTGCGGGGCATCACCTCCAATGGCCACTTTGAAACGCTGCTTACCCATTTTGAGGTCCTGCATCGTTTTGTCATAAACTAGCTTTTGCTCGTCTATCTCCACACCATCCACATACAACAAGAGATTGTCTGGTGCTAGCAGCTGTCGGTGGTAGACCACCGCGATGTGATAGAGGCAGTTGCAGTCAAACGTGTAGCAGCTAAACGTTGCCTCAAAGCGCCCGGGCGAATTGACAGTGAGCACGCCGTTGCTGAGTTGTGCCGTGACGGCTACCTGCTGGTGGTGGCCCTCAGGATGGAGCGAGAAGATGAGTGCTGATGGTTTGGTGCCTGAGCCCTTGGTGGGGCTTAAGGCGCTGCTGCCATGTCTTGAGAGGGAGCCATGTCTCGAGAGGGAGGAATCGATGCGCATCCAGCAGCAAAAGCTCAGGCCCTGCGTTGGCGGCCACGACAAGCCATCCACTCCTGAGACCTCCACTATCGCACCACATTTGTTGCTTTGCACAGAACCTTGTTGCGCACAGTTAATGTTTGCCTCAAAGTAGGGGTGGCTTGTGCAAAGAGAGCTCAGTACATTCGGGCCGCCCGCCGCTTGTTGCAGCAAGTCAAGAGATTGTATGAAGCGAGGCATTGCAGTGCCGCCCACCACCAGCCTTTCAAACACCGCATGCATGTCCCTCACTGACAGACCATGTCGCGTGAAATACACTAGCAGCTCGCACAAGACAGCCTGCAACACCTCGTCGTGTTTGGCAAACAAGCTTTCACGATATGCTTCGAGCAGCAACCCGATGAAGCCTGCTTCTGTCAGCACACGTCTGTTGTGCTCTGAAAGACGCACCAACCGCAAGATAGCTCTCGCAGCATGCAGTCTCCCATCACGATGCACGACTTGCAGCAGGACCATGGCCATGACAGCAGCATCAGGATTACGGAGTCGCGGTACTTTGCCTGTGTAGCTACCACTGTACGTCACCCCTTCCTGCCCTGCCTCGCCCACGGCCTGAGAGTGATCGCCCCATCTATTGATAAAGACTGCAGTTTCGGTGTTGGAATCGAAGGTGATGCCGATGCCCTGCCAATGACCTCGAGAGGCATCCTTCGATTGAGAGGCCTTGGTGTCACCGCCGTGCAACATAGCTTCAGGCACCACATCACGGCTCACAGCGATGCTCAGCAACATGCCCGTGACAGTCAGGCCTTTGCCGACAGCCATAAGAGAACTGGCCTTGAAGGCGTCTTGCAAGGCCTCGACACCAAGTTCGTGCCAGAAGCCCATGCGGTTGGCCTCGCTGGAGGCAAGAGCAAGGCAGAGGAGAGTGACAAGCATTTCAGCCAAGTGCAGCTTCTCGCCCCAAGTGCTCTCAGAAGCCTCAGCAAGATCTCGAATCATATTCACGAATTGAAGCATCCAGCCAAAGCGCATCTGTGAACGCACACGTGGGTGTGCATAGGCAAGTTTGAGCATCATTTGTACAATGTCACTGCGGAGATGAACATCTTTGGGATCGGATGCCACGACGACATGGAGTAGACCACTCAAGTCGTGGCTCACCAAAAAGGTGTCCTCCAGAATAATGCGTTGAATCACACTGCACGCACCATCACGCCACTCCACGATGCGGACTAGCTGGACCATAGCAGCAACCAGACCTTGATCTCTTGCCACCTCAACATTCTCCACGTTGGCAGAGATCAGCGCTAATATGCAGTCTACTACCACTGGAAAGGTTTTTGCAGAAATCATCGAGGTGGTTGCTCTTGTTGCATGCCTGTCTCTCATGTCTCTTGTTGCATGCCTCTCTCGAATGTCAGCATCCTTGTCGCTCATGACATGTCGTGACGACATGCGTAGCGGCACTAGAGCCACCTCCTCTACACCAACTTGACCTTCTGTCACTGACACCGGGTTCACGGCTAGCTTATTGCCGCTGACCGTCTGCTTCTTGAGAGCGTGCACATAGGCTCGAGTGATACCCAGAGCCACATCACCTATCACCGTCGGCTCAATCTGAGGCATGCAGGCAGTGTGGCCAGCGTCGATGAGGTGCAATAAGTGCAACACTTGATCCGCCTCGGCCTGCCACTCAATCGGAACCAGTTTGCAAACGTTGTCCGCGTTAATGGCACCCCACACCCTGTCTAGCAACACTGCTGTCTCCTCTTCGCTCAAGTCGGCAAGTTGAGCGCTCACAGACTGCAACTTCACCAGCTTCTGTATGTGTGTTGTCAGCGCTTGGTAAGAAACTGTGCCGTCAGCCGCCACGAGGCCTGCTCGCTTCACTGCAATCCACAACCCGTCGTCTTGCCTCTCCCCCTGGTCTGCTTGATGGCGCGGTACCTCCGGGTAGCTAGGGTCGGAGTCGTGCACATGAGGCACATGAGGCAAATGAGGCACATGAGGCACATGAGGCACGCAAGTCAAGCCTTCACTAAAGAGATGGCAGTGGGCAACGAGGAGATGCACGAGACCTGTCTCTCGGAAGACCTTCAAGAGCCGCTCATCAAATTGAAGCCACTTGATGACGTTGCTTAAGACCAGGGAGGCTGTGGCGTTGCGCCAAACCACATCCATGTTGCGCGTCAGCCTGCACAAATGCTGCAGCGGCAGGCAGTGCTCGACGGTGAGCACATATTCAAGAACCAGCAAGACGCGCTTGCGAAGTTCCGAACCCAGGTATTCAAGGCTATCCATAGCTGAGCTCATCAGATAACTTTCTTGAAGCGCAAAGAAATTGAGCGGATGCTCGGCAAAAATGACGAAGGCTATCTCGAGGAGCTGGAGTCGCAGCTTATCGTCGGGGCACGCATGCCACAACTCTGTGAGGAGGTCAAAAGCCATAATATCGCGCACTCTCCTCCCTGGCATGTTACTCAAGTTGGCATTCTCTTCATCTGCGCCCTCCGACCACCCACCCTGCTGCTCCTTGCTGCAGCTTGCCACCCTACCGCCTGTTCCCGTCGAGGAACGGAGCTTGGATTTATCAAGTTGTTGATTATTGGAGGCAATCAACTGGTGCCCTTCCTTAGGCATCTCGTCCGTTACATTCACTGCGACGTCCTCTTGGCCCACGAAGACAAGCTCTCGCACAATATCCAGCAGGTGCGCCATGGCCTGCGTGTGGGGTAGCACGCGACAATGGAGAAGCGCGCGATCCACATTCCAGTAGCACTTCTCGAGCACCTCTGTGGCAGACGTGATGGAGACGACGTCCTCCATGGAGGAAACCACCTTGTCCACTCTTTCTTTTTTCTCCTCATCTCCCAAATGTGATGGTAATGCATCAGCATCTCGCTTGTGCTGCATGGCCGAGCGCAGCAGCGTGGCCACACGCACGGGGGCTGTGGCGCGATGCAGATCCTGGACTATTTGGGCTTGCAAGACCAGAGTGACCTGTGATCCCACTGGGCCCTTAAGTCGTAGTGCAAGGTCATCCAAGCTCATTGTGTTGGTGGGTACTCCATCCACTTTGAGAAGCCGATCGCCTAGATGCACAAGGCCACTCCGGAAGGCTGCACCGTGCTCTATCACTTTGGCTACCATGTAGCGCGGTGCGCTGCCAGCCGACGAGTCATCTGCCTCTACCAGCCGCAACCCCAACCCGCCTGTCGTTGCACCTCCTTCCGGACCCGCGCTACCATTTAGGGTCAGAGTATGTGCGAGGAGGAGGGCTTCTGTTAGATCCCAGTCAGCATCTTGGAGGTAGGCCAAGGCCTGGTGGCGTGACAAGCGGTCAGTCTTGGTGGACGAGTGTGTGTTGGCGGCCGACAAGACATGCACCAGTCGTCGTGCCTTGAACTCCCGCACCTCTTCTAGACCTCCCTCCACCTGGTCCTGCGTGATTTCACCCCATCCCCTGAGCCCACGTGCCTGCTTTCCGGCGGGCGTGCGTGACGACGGCGCCTGGTGTGCATTTGCTGCTTCATGTGCATTGCGTGTGCACTGCCAATTTGGGTGGTGCACGCTCTCGGCCTCATTCGATGGCTCGCCATCGAATGTACCTTGCATATAGACCAGGCACGACAGCTTAATCATGTAATGTTTGAGGAGAGACAAGACGAGTGGAACACCCTGCGCATCGCCCGCCATCGCCGAGGGCACCGGTATGTCCGAGGACGGTCTCAGTTGCAACGCCCGCACATAGTCGACTAAGTCGTATTGCTTCACTGCGCATGCAGCTACTGAGGACTGGAGCAGCACTTTGAAGAGGCCGATGACACCGAGGAGGTTGGGGGTATCATGGGCATCCAGAGAGCCAGCAAGGGCCTCAACAACGGGCGCTAGCAAGTCGTTGCGCTGCACGTGTTCTGCCAGCGCCGGACACATGCCATGCCGTAGCACTGTCAACAAAACATCTACGGCATGCACCTCAATCCATCGCGACAGCCCTGTGCTGTAGGGCTTGGCCGCCTGTCCAGCCAAGTCTATCAAGGACCGAACGGCGTCGCCGCGCACAAGATCCTCCACAGCGCACAGGTTGACAGTTTCTAACTCGCCGTCTTGATCGTCATCGCTGTTCACACCGCCACACACGTGACGCAGGATGCGCACGACCACGTTGAGTGCACTGTTGATCTCGTCCTGCTTGAGCTGGATGCCCGGCTTGAGGCCAGAGCGATTGGAGCTGCGTCCGTTCTCAATCAGCACAGCCATTGTCTGCATTCGCACCAGCAGCTTCACCACTCGGGACGGAACCCCGGCCTCGCACACGGGCTGCAGGTCGTCGGACGTCGTGAGCGCAGGAATGACAATGCGCGAAATGATGCGGCAGTTGCGCGAGGCAGCGCCTTCATCGCCCGAAAAGAGGCGAACGACATACGCATCGTCATCGTTGGAGATGTGCCGCGTAAGGTACCGGCAGAGACCCGCGAGCAGCTCGTGTGAATCATCCACCGCGCCCCCCATTCCCCTGCGGATCCACTCCTTGCTGGCGCCCTTTGGAAAGCTCTGAACGAAGGCGCTGACAAGCTCAGTTACGTCGCTGTCCGACATCAGGAAGTCGCGCTTGCCGGCGACACCCTCGTCCCAGAGCTGTCCCAGCCGCCCCTCCCGCACGGCATTGCGTGCGGGACCATCGCCGGCAGCGGGGCGAAGTGAAAGTGAGCTTCGCAGTTTGTTCAACATGGTTTAGTTGTGTGTGGTGGGTTTTCACACCGGCTCTCACCAAGTCAATTCACGCAGCACACCATGATTGCTGCCCCCATTCACACATCAAATCGCCGTGCAATTCACCCCACAACCTCTCTTAGATCGAGTCCGATCTCCTACAACGCCCCTGAGAGTTTCATATAACAAAATGTTGAATGGCTCACATAGGATTTGGGCGCGTGAGACTCATTTTTTATTTTCCCCTGAAAAGAGGAAAAAAAAAATGAGTCTCTTTCGGTAAAGGGTCCGGGCCAACACATAATTCGGTGCCTTAAAAATAAAAAGTGTGAGAACGAACGAACGATCTCACCATAGCAGATTCACTGGAATCGGGTTCGTGTGCACCAAACGCAACAAAGAAATTTTTTTTTTTCGGGGGGTTTTCACAACACTCATCCAGCCGCAGTCCACGCGAGGGTCTGGACACCTGTTGGGACCGGGCTCTCAATGCCTCGGGACGGGGCTATTACGGCCAGGCCAATGCTGGCAGGGCGGCAAAGGCGACTCACGGGACACAAGTACCTTCGTAAGAAGTTGTCCCATAGGGATGTCTCTTCCTGCAGATTCTTCCTGTGAAGGAAGGATCTCTCTCTACTTCACGCAACCGGGGTTATCAATGCCAGCGGCAGCGGGCGTCGTGGGTGAGAAGGGGTCCGAGTACATATTGGCCCACACTGGGCCGAGAGAGTTGGACGGGCACCCCCTGGGGGGGTGTG
>Ga0105055_10012749_pt1 | contig 10185 bp, 8 predicted proteins | sample BON03_FD_78090 | JGI IMG/M metagenome (GOLD analysis project Ga0105055, IMG submission 78090) | Freshwater microbial communities from Lake Bonney liftoff mats and glacier meltwater in Antarctica - BON-03 | ecosystem: Environmental > Aquatic > Freshwater > Ice > Glacier meltwater | place: Lake... | reverse complement strand
CTCCGACTCAAAAATCCGGCAACCCCAGGTCCCCTGACTTAAGGAATGACCCTGGACCGTTAGATTCCCCAATATCGGGTCAACAAAACAAAGCAACACACACACACACACACACACACTGAAATCAGGGGTCACTGTAGTGAGTAGGGGAAGGGGTGGGGTCTTGGTTCATTATTGTTTTCTAAAAAAAAATGCTCATCTCGGAGAGATATGTACACCTTAAAGATTTGTGATTTTTTGATGCAAACTGCTTCTCCGACTCGCTAGCGACTCCAAAAATAAAAATTACGCGCTCTTTCGAATTCCCCATTCCATTTTCCATTCCCTAGTTCTCAGAAAAGAGAATGAGTCATTCCCCGATTCCCATTCCCTCAGACTTTAAGGGAATGACCATCGCTGGACCTGAGTGGGCAACAAAATCATTCGGTGGGAGATTGGACAAAATTGGAGATTCTGGTATAAAACCAGTCATTTTGAAGTGTTGTCGGGGTACGACCTACTGCATCACCTCGCAACGGCGGGAGAGATAACGCAGTAGGGATAATGATTATATGAAGATCTAGCCATCCTCGCATCCTACAGATTCGCCCAGTACACCAAGTTGCCACGGGCACTCCTTTCTATGTTCCTCTTCGGCGCCGTGGAACAAATATACCATTTTCCACGGTTTCTGGACCAATTGTATCATGGTCCCTCTAGGAGCGACCAAAATGGGATAGGATCCGGCGGAATCTGGGGAGAGGCCTGGGGCAGTCACCTAAGTGGAGAAGGTATGAATATAACTTTCCTGCACAAATCTGCCCTAACAGAAAACCAATACATTAAATTGATCACTACAATATTGATTCAACTAGGACTCAGCCCCGAAGTGCATTTGTGGTCCCATTTTCACATCTAATTTAATTGGAGAATATCCAAAAAGGGCGCGCGGCAAACGAGGCCTCGCCGCCGCGCGCCCAATCAACTTCACAGCCCCGAGAAATGAACACAGTAAAACGGAATTCAGAAACAAGAATTCCGACCAATCCCTCTCTGCAATCTTTGAAAAGAACTCAGCCCAATCCTTTTCTGCAATCTTTAGTCAACAAATGGCCTACAAATGTTTGAACGGCTCTTTTCGAAAAAGAAACCTGAAACGAGAAGCCCACAAGGTTGAAATGTAATAAAATGCCGAGAATTTGAAGGGAAAATCTTTCTTGAGATTCGAAAACCTAACCTATTCACTGGACTAAAGGATGATCAACGACCGATTAACCATGTAGGACCCAAGAAACTGTCCCGGACCGGATGACTGGAGCCTACCTGGTTTAGGGCAGACCCAATCAGATCCCCTACTGGTGGGCAAATCAATTCACAATGTTGGTGGGCTGACATGTATCCTCCGGCTAACCAGTTCCCACAATCAATCTCCCTAACTTCCAATAAACGTAGCGCCCAGGGAATGGTGCACCCCCACTAGGGTAGGAAAGACACCAAGTTATCCTAATGTCCTCCAAGTAGTGCTCGTCAAATCGTCGATACAGATTTGTTCGCATTCTATCAATTCGGTACGGTACGGTTCACAAAACCAGCTGTTTGATGCGCTGCAATGGGGGAAATGGCAGGCAGGACACACCCGTGCTAAGTGAATATAGCACATAAGTGATTCAATCGCACAAGCTTTTGTATTTAGGCTGTGAGTTTGATCAATGTTGCTCTTATTACTTCGTAAGAAATAGTCTAGTAGCTTTGCTAGAAGCTCAGTGTGATCAAATGTACCTTTGAGTTCTCGATTTTTTGGGGGTTTTGGCAATTTGGGACCGATCTGCACGGCGCCGGGGAGGAACATGGGAAGAGTGCCCTTGGCAACTTGGTGCAGTAGGCGAATCTGTAGAATGCAAGGAGGGAAAGGGCTAATTCTTCATATAAACAATATCCCTGCTGCATTGTCTCCCCCGCCGTTGCGAGATGCCGCGGATGTAGTATGTCTGCAAAATGATGGATTTTACACCAGAATCTCCAATATTTTTCAATCTCCAATTTTTCCGGCTACTAGAGCCCAACGAGTCGGGTGTTCGCCACCCATGAAAGGGAGAAATAAAGAAAGTCGCAGGTGTTCGCCACCCAAGAAAGAAAGAAAGAAAGAAAGTCGCAATGGGTCGGGTGTTCGCCACCCAAGAAAGGGAGAAATAAAGAAAGTCGCAAGTGTTCGCCACCCAAGAAAGGGAGAAAGAAAGAAAGTCGCAAGCGAACAAAAGAAAGGGACTCTCCATCTGCTTAGACCACTGATTAAGTTGGGTATTCGCCCCCCACGAAAGAAATCAAGAAAGAAAGGGAAGGCATTGTAATTTTTTACTAATACCGAGGGGGGGGGATGTGAATGTCAATCCTAGTGGCTGAAAAAACTGGAGACTCAAAAAAACTGAAGAATCTGGTACAAAACCATCTGGTACAAAACCAGTCATTTGGAAGTATTGTCGGTGCACGACCTACTGCCGCAACCCGCAACGGCGGGAGAGATAACACAGCAGGGATGATTACTACATGACTGAGGAACCAGCTCTTCTCACATTTTACAGATTTACTCACTGCACCAAATTGCCATGGGTAATCCTTCTAATGTTCCTCTTCGGCGCCATGCAATACTTATCGCAATTTTTCTCGGTTTTGGGACCTATTATACGATCCCTTCTGGGACTTGGCACTGAAGTGTGTTTGTGGTCCAAATTTTGCATCTATCTTAATTCGAAAATTTTTAATGTTTCCAGCCGCTAGAATCAGCGAAGGGCAGTTTTCTTGAGAAGATAGGTGCACTACTTACTGGTACAAAATATCTGTTATTTGAATTTGGTTAAATGTTTGAATGTAGGCGCACATATCTGAATTTCGGCGCCACATAATTGAATTTCGGCGTATTTGAAGTTTGGCACCAAAATCTCAAAATCCTGTCTTTTCGACAGGGAGGGAGGAGTTGGGTCCCTCATGATATGTTGGCTCTGTTGGACCTCGTTGTGGGCAAAAAACTTTTTGCCGTCCCCTTGGAAAGTCGATTTTTAAGACTGATTTGGACTGGCGCTGTCAAAGTGTTCGTGCGAATCTTGTTCGTGGCCTCTCTAAATACGGTGCTGAAGTTGCGAAATAAGGGAGCAGTTCTGGTACAAATTGCTCCCTTATTAAATAGTCAACCCCGCAATCTAAATCAGTCTATCGGGTACTCAGGCATTAGCGGTTGGCCAATAATCTAGGTCGGAAACGGTCCGGGCCCGGTGACAATTTCTTGGGTCCTGAGCGATTGATGGGGTGCTCACCATCCACCTAGCCCAATGATTTATAAGTTGGGTATTCGCCATCCAAGAGAGAAAGAAAGAAAGTCGTTCCGATCCGGAATCGACACGTAAAACGCAATCAGAGCCAGCTTCGACGTTTCCTCTTTAGTGATCGAATTCCAAACAGAAACGGGGAAACGGTGAAAAAGAAAACTATTCTCTGTTTTGGTCACACTTCTTTTGTTTCGATTAGAAAACTAGACAAAATCAGACATTTGCAAACCGCGGTCACAAATTGCGACCGTCACAGATGTCACAAAATGTCACAAATAATTACAGAATTAGTGCGACTTGTACAGATTTTTTAAAAAACCTTTGTTTCAAAAACAGAAAACGGTTTCTGTTTAAATCTGGATCGAACGGCTGTGAGCGCTCAGGAATAAAAACTCCCTGGGAGCACTTTTGGAAAAGCACGAAGTGATGCCTTACGCAGCCGCACGCGCACAGTCCAGTCTGCGCTTGCGATTATCGATAGGTGATGCCACTAGCGAGATGCAACAGACGTGACCGTACGCTTGCTCTTGCAGGTTCGCCCATAGTTTCTATGGCCCCTCTGAAGCCTGGGGTTTTGTCATCTTGTTTTGCCTCCTGGTATGGATGGAATTCCCCGTGTCAATGTGACCTCTCCTCACATTCACATGTCACAGGTAAACTCTTGCCACCGTGACCATCAGACAGTGACTTGATGACTCTTATGATCATCCTTCACACTTCTTCCATTTTTTGTATTGTTGTAACATCAGGATTTTCATATTCAATGGAGGTCACGGTCATGAAATTTTCGACGATCCGGTAGATTTATTGTCAATTTCTAGTGTTTTGGCCCCTTCGTATGTATTCACAAACAAGCAAGCCACAACTGGCCATACATTAAAAACCCAAACATCAAACGTGTCGACACTTTCTGACCACACTGTAAGTTTTGAGCTCAATCAGCACGCTGTTTTCTACTGCACGGTGCAGGTGCCAACAGATCTGTGTTGCATAAACATCAATATTGATAGAACAATATCACCTTATCAACAACATGTCACAACAAAGTGACAATTGATTGATTTAGTTGTCAAAATCACTTGTTGAGCACCTTAGTCTTAAGAATCACTTTTGTGCATGCCACAAACAACAATTCGCCTTCGTGCGCCCTGCCACGGCTGTATGAAAGACGCACACCACAGACAAGCTCGAGCAGGCGCACACATACATGCGTTTGTTTGCTGTGGCCCCAAAACGAGGCACCACATACACATCACCAAAAAGGCGTAGCCATGTGAGACAGATCTACAGGCACCGGGACCCGGTGCGAGACATGACTCAAATTCTCACTGGATGACCCTACAGTGCCTGTGAAAGTTGTCTCTGACAAGTAAGCTGTGACTGATTTATATGTGTGACATGACGTATTCATATGTGCAGCTGTATGATAATGTGCTACGTGACTCGTTTATGTGTGAGACATGACTCATTTATATGTGCTACGTGACCCATTTATGTGTGTGACATAAAACATCCATATGTGCGTCAAAACCACTTGTTGTGCACCTTGATCTTAAGAATCACTTCTGTACATTTCACAAACCACATTTCGCCACCGCGTGACCTGACACGGCTGCATGAAAGACATGCACCACAGACAAGCTCGCGCAAGTGCACACATACCTGCGTTTGGCTTCTGTGTATCCCGCGTGAGGCACCACATGCTCATCACCCAAAAAGTGCTCTCATCAGCAGCATCTGGTCTAGTGTTGGCTTTGGTATTCGGATAGTTATGATTTTGCACAGAATACAATACGAATAAGTAAAATACAATAAATGTATCATTCTTATGGACTCAAGGGAATCTTGGATTGTGGTTCCTAGTGTACAGCCTATCCCATTTGAAGTGGTACTTTTGAAAGCTTTTTGCAAAGCTTGAAGCAAAAACTCGAAAATCACTTTTGCCACGTTTCAGTGCAAAAAGAGCTTTGAGCTTCGATCTGTGAGAAGGCTTTCGGAAATGTCACTTCAAATGAGATAGGCTGTGCCATCCTGATTTTATTTCCATTTGATGGCTCCAGCTTTGAAACGTTGAGAGCGTGTGCTCTTCATTGCATCTCCACACACATGCACATTGTGCCCAATGTTCTCCTTCGATCCCTCTGTGGTTGGCCTCGCAGGTCCTTGCAGCTGCTGGAGGAACTTCCGGGACAGAATCACCCGATCGTGCGCTTCACATACCTGTCCCACATGATGGCGAAGAAACATTCTGTCTTTCTGTCCTTCTTGTACACCAAGCGTTTTGATCTTGGCGTAGAAGTCGCTTTCTACAACGGATGCGTGGCCAGCAACAAAATTGATCCAATGATTTTGATTGCTTTTAATACTTTCGACAGTATTTTAGTACCCTTGAGTGAATGTCTATGTAGTTCAAATCCATGGGAATTTGTGTTCTCGGGGTTTAGACGGAATCGAATCGACGACCTAGGTATTAACAGTCCCTCGCTCTGACCAACTGAGCCATGCTTGCACGTGAGATCTCAAATGCCCACGTCGGAGAAGCTGCTGTGAGCGCCTTAATAATTTGCTTCTGCTTCTTTAACCTCCAGGAACCCCTCGTCCCTGTCTGTTGACAGTTTAAATTCTATAATATATACGATCTGCAGAGCCTCATTGCATGCAACTAACCCAATCCAGTCGCCTGCCCCGGAAACAATTCATGAAAAAGGACACTGGACGAGGCTGTACCTCTCTCCTGACTTCATCATTTTGGATGGTATTGTCGTCTCTATTTCCTGTACCTTCTCCGCCAGATTTTTTTCGCTGCAGATTCTTGAAAAAAAACGTGCTCATGTTACTTTCTTTATCGAGCGTGACAAACTTGAGCTTGCTTGTTGATTTGTTGTGCAGCATGCATGCTGTCATACAGGTGCCTCCAGATGGAGTGCTGGACAACCATAACTGTCATTGCCATCCATTCGCAGCCTGCACTGCTGATATTACCGTACGTTTCAACCGCCAGATTGTCAATGCCTTCACCTAGGGCTTCTCGCGCTCTCCTGCACAGCCGACAGACACCCTGCTCATTACATCTTGCCCATTTTAGTATGACTGGCTGTTGTCGTGATTCCTGCCACAGCCAACCCCGAACGTGTCCTTCGCCTCCGTACAATTAGTTTGTCGCTCAAATACTTTCCCAGCTTAATTTTTCCTGTATCCTGTCTCAGCATGATGTCAGCTACGCATACGGGGTAGACAGCCTGATAGATGATTCTTTTTTTTCCTTTCTCCTCGATGCATGTGTTGCTTTGTCTTGTTGACCCGAGGGTGAGGAAGATTAAAACAGGGCGTTCAGTTGCCCTGGAATCTTATCCAGAACTCTTCACTTTTACTATGTCGCTTGCTTCATAGCTCACCTTACCTCCTTTCCGGTGTAGCTCTTGCCACGTGAAGATTGATCGATTCGTCCTGTCGTGTTATTGTATGGGAACATTTTTGCTTAAAGTAGCCTTGTCTGCTTAAATGTCGGCTTCTTCATGTGCAAGTTCTCCTCGATTCGTTTTCACTTTGACCAGAAACGTCACTGTTCCTATTGCTGTCCTTTTCAGAGCTTTTCGATTGCTTCCCGTAAAATGTCTGCATCAGGTGCTCCTACTCACGTTGCTTTCCCACCTTCGCCACGGCCTGTCCATCTTTCCACAGCCTTCAGCAGCGCTTGGTTGTCGCAGAATTGAAGCATAGGCTTTGTAACAGGCCCGGGAGTGCCGGTAACACCAAGATAAAGCCCGCTAGTTCAGGACAGTTCGAGCTGAATCCTTCCTCTTCGCGTCACACTTTCTTCTGCTGCCTTTTTTTTTTGTCCTCGCAGAATTACACGCCCTGCTCAAATTTTCCCTCTTTCAAGTTTTGGTTAGATCATTCAGCCTCGGAAGTCTTAAACACCTAGTGTTCCGATGTCTCAAGTGGCAGTGTGCCCATCCAATTTTCCGGTTCGATACATGTCAGTCGTTCTTCAAATCTGTCCTTTCCGCCCGACGCTCTTGCGTTTGTCAACGACCCCTGATTTTTTTTTGTTGTGACTGTGAGGTATTTGCGAACCCAGTATAGAGCATAGTTCTTGCTGAGTGCTATTTTGATATTGCCTTACTTCCAACATGACCTGTATCATCGTACATGCACTCCTTTTGCGCACCTTCCGAAGTTTTTGTTGTTCTTCTCTTCCGATTTAGTTTCACCATACTAAAAGAAGATCTATTTCCCGCTGAGTTTAAATAAGCGGATTTCATCCGCCCCTTTTTTGACATGAACCACACAGCTCTGCTTGCCTTTATCCCAACTTGCTTTTTCTTGTTCTGGTAGGCCCTCCCTTATTACTACCGTTTAACCGGGTCCTTCTTCCCCCCCCTAGAAGAGTAGCTCTCCTCGTCTCGCCAACTGAAACAAAGGAGGGGCTTCTCCTTCAATTCTCGTGGCGCTGTTGACTTGCTACAGTGCTCGTAATACCACCCACGTTGATGATCTGTATCCAGCTTCCTCCAACTCTTCTGATCGCTTAGTCTCCTTGCAAATGGTTGTGATCAGCGCCTGTTCGTGACCTTCCAATCGCTCCTTCCTTTTCAGAAAGTTCCAGCCCTCGCTAGTGATTGTGCATCCTCGTCCTGGGTCCAGGCATGTAGTCAAACCTTCCATTGTGATGATTTTGGTTTCATCCGCTCGCTTCTCCCATATTAACGACAAGTCTTAGATTCGGACGTGACCACCTGCTAAATCTCTTGGTCCAGGAAGAAAGTTTTTCCTATTACCAATGGTGTTTCTTGCAAAGAAAGGAGGTGAGGATCATTTACAGTCGTTGGTACGGAAGGAACTTTGGACCGCATGTTTCTACGCATGAGCTCCGAAACTTTGTTGTCGATTAGGTTGCTGACTATGAGTGGATGATGTGTTGAATTTTGCATCGAAGTCTCACTGTGGCTCTCTTTGTTGCATTATGTGGCACTGTGCAGCAGCGTTAGTGTATTTTCAATTCGTTGTCACAGCATCTCTGATGTTGATCCACAATGCAGTCAGTGATTGCAGGCGCCAAGTGATGCGCAACTAAGTGGCCACGTGCACGTTGGCTGCTGTCTGAATCCTCTGCTCTCTCCCCGACCTTTCCTCCACCTGCCTGTCTCAAGACAAAGTCCATTTGCTCTGATGGGAGACAAAACCAAATTGACTTGTCACGAGTTCTTCAACTCCGCATTGAATGCGGTTGCTTCCATGCCTGGCAAGAATAGGATGGTCTATCTTTTGTTAGTTTGTCGGCGAGCTGCCAGTCTGAAAGATGCAGCTATACCGGCCTCTTCATTCACTTCCTGGAAAACACGGCAAACCGAGTTCTTTTCTGCATCACTCTGATATTCAGTGCTGTCAGTCCATCTGGACCATTAGGCATGTGCAGCAGATGCTTGCGTGTGGCGTGGCCCGTTTCAACGACAAACACAGCGAGACCAACCTCGCTCTCTTTATTCAGGCGTATGAGAGCTCGTCTGAGCGCCAGAAGCTTGTTGATTACTTTGGATACGTGTTCGATGATGTTCGGCACATTTTTGTTGACGACAACATAAAACAGGCTAACGCTGAAGTGCAAGCACACGCTGAACAACACAATTCTGCTGAACCAACGAATTCTGCTGCACTACCAAACTCTGCTGCACTGCCAAACTCTGCTGCACTACCAAACTCTGCTTCATTACCAAGATCTGCTGCACAACCAAACTCTCAGAGTCTGCTACACCACCAAACTCTGGAGCACCACCAAACTCTGCAGCACCACCAACTCTGCAACACCACCAAGCTCCGCTGCGTCAACAGTTTCTGCTACGCCAGCATGCAATCCACACAAAAGACAGTGTCCCCGGGCCAAAAAAATTCAAATCAAGCATACAAAAAGTTGTCGAGTGCCGTGGGAAGTTGCTTCCACCACCGGCAAAACCTTCCAAAAAAGCATGTCGTGATAAGGAAAAGGGCGTTAAAAAAAAAGAGTGTGTCTACTACGTCGCCTTTCCTCTCACTATTCTGTGTGTCTGCTTTGATTTGATGATTGCTTTTATTACTTGAAACATTAGTTTAGTACCCTTGTTGGAGAGTCTATGCAGCTCAAATCCATGTAGATTTGAATTCTCGGTTTATCTACTGCATGTTCTGACCTTTCTGTCGAAGCATGTACTCAAATGATCGTGTGCATGTTGACCACCACTAGTTAACCAAATAGCCCCGGGCCTATTCTTGCCGCTTCTATCCTGACTGGACGACTCCTGTCAAGCTGTGCAGTATTGTGATTTGCATGCTTATGGGTTTAAAGAAAGAGAGATAGATTTCAGTTCCAACTTTAGCTATTATTCCTTGATACTCCTGTTGACATTGCAAAAGGCTCCATCGTCTCATCAATGAGACAAAACAAAGCTTTTTCAATGGTAACAGGGGCGTCACGGAATACCAACAAAACATATTTCAAATTGGTCATTTCTGCTGCTGGATCGCTAGATAGGATTATAGTTAATAACACATGAATAGCTACCGTGACTATTGTATTAGTCAATGAGATCTGCATGACTTTCTGCGGCAGCAGCCTCTTTGCAGCACCAGTGGGTGAGGAGCAGATGCAAAGACTGTGGTGACGCCAGTGGCGAGACGTCAAGAACCAGGAAGCAGCAGGGCGAAAGTGTAAATATAAGGGACAGGAAAAGCCAGGGAGGGCCACGGTGGGGGGAGATAACTGGCAGCCGCAGCCCGAGATAATCGCCGCAAACAATTGCAGTAAAGACGGGGGGGGGGGGGGGACAAAAAGAAAAACACACAAAGGGGGGGGGGGGAGCCCGGAACGGGCGGGAGGGGGGGCAAGAGGAGGCGCCGGCGGGGGGAAGGG
>Ga0105055_10012748_pt1 | contig 10186 bp, 4 predicted proteins | sample BON03_FD_78090 | JGI IMG/M metagenome (GOLD analysis project Ga0105055, IMG submission 78090) | Freshwater microbial communities from Lake Bonney liftoff mats and glacier meltwater in Antarctica - BON-03 | ecosystem: Environmental > Aquatic > Freshwater > Ice > Glacier meltwater | place: Lake... | reverse complement strand
TATATATATATATATATGTGTATATATATATATATGTATATATACCTACGCGGGCTCGCCCCTCCCCTGTCTTGATGCTGAGCCACGGCACGCAAAAAAACGAACTCTCGTCTAGCGCAACCCGTGGAGGAAAAGTGCCGTGCTGTACCAGTTGTGCCACTTTTCTTCTATGCGCTTAGAGGAAAAGTGGCACAACTGGTACAGCACGGCACTTTTCCTTTACAAAACATCGGCTTTCTGGAAGGCGCTCACCCGATTGCCGCAGAGTTAGAGGAAAAGTGGCACGACTGGTACAGTGGTCTCTTGTCCTCTACACAACCACGACCCTTCTCTTACACCCCCCAGTCCATATACAGGTCTACTTCCCATCGCGCTCTTGGCCGTCTCTGGCTTGGCGCTGCTGCCAATCCATAACTCCCGTCTAGCGCAACCACCCCCCTTCTCTTAACGCACCCCCCAGTCCATATACAGGTCTACTGCCCATCGCGCTCTTGGCCGTCTCTGGCTTGGCGCTGCTGCCGATCCATAACTCCCGTCTCGCGCAACCACGCTCCTTCTAACGCACCCCACCCCATATACAGGTCTACTGCCCATCGCGCTCCTGGCCGTCTCTGGCCTGGCGGTGCTGCCGATCCATAACTCCCGTCTCGCGCAACCACGCTCCTTCTAACGCACCCCACTCCATATACAGGTCTACTGCCCATCGCGCTCCTGGCCGTCTCTGGCCTGGCGGTGCTGCCGATCCAGCGCTACCGGCTCCAGACCGACCTACAGCGGCGCGTCGACGAGCTCAGCTCGACGCTCGACACGGCGCTCCGCGCGCACCTCGAGGAAGAGCTGCAGCGCGCCATCTCGAGATCGCGCGAGATCGTGGCGCCCTTTGCGCGGCTGGTCGAGCGCGAGGGCGCCGCGCACGCTGAGCGCACGGGGCTGCTTGAATCTAGCGCGGCTCCCGTTGAGGAGCTGCAGCGGGAGCTCCTGGCGATGGGCGCCGCGGGGCCGCCGGGGGGGGAGGGGCGGTAGTAGCAAGCTTGGGGTAGAGGGAGGGGTGTTGTGTTCTTGTCTCTATTCCTGATTCGTGATGATGCTTTCCCCCTCTCCCTCTGCTTCGCTCTCGAGCTCACTGCTGTCTGCTTCTACTGTGCTTTTCCCTTCCTTCCCACCACAACACTTACAACCTACAACTACGTACACAACACTAACCACTAACGGTGGCAGTGCGGTGTGCGGTGTCAGGTAGAGATATAGAGATAGTTAGTTATCCGTTATTCGATTTTAGATAGAGATACCGCCCGACACAGCCAGACGACAGACGTTCCGTCACGTACAATAAAGCGACGAGCATGTGTGACACGTGTGCACATACAGCATACAGTGCCTACAGCAGTCCCAGTCCCCGTGCGTACAGCACACAGTACACAGTACACAGTGCGCCGCGCAAAAATGTATCTTATTAGACGATACTAGTAGATGAACCACCCTCACCCTCCATCCTGCACACGACTTGGGTTTATGGACGTCGTTAACTCCCGCCCCCAGGTCCGGGTTAACCCTAAGCACGCGCACGCACTCGTCACCGCCGCCGCCGGCAGGATCCGTCAGCCACACACAACAGCAAGAGGTGGCGGGTCGCGCGCTTCGCGCCTACCCAGCCACACACGCATGCGCGTACCACGGACGCCGGACGCCCGACGGCTGCGCCCGCCTCACGTGCACAGGTCCGCTCTTTCCTCAGCGCCCCAGAGATCCGTAGAGGAGTCAGGCCAGATCCTTCCTTCACCTCCACGCCCGCAAGCCTCGTAACTCTCCCCCCGCCCCCCCCCGAAGCTCCTCCAGCCACGCGATCCATCAAACACCCCGCCCCACGCACAAGCGCGGCTGGCACGAGCCCACCCGAGGCTGCATGCGCAGCGCCCACACGCACCCGCCGCTCAAGGCGCACCACCCGCCTCTGGTCTCCAGTGGCTCTGCGATATCCCTATCTGTGTGGGTTTCCCTGTCTGGGCCCCTGTAGGCCCTCCCCGAGTGGTATCGGTCCCCGCGTTGGATGGCGCCAGTTTTGGCGTCGGGCTTCGGGCCTTTCGCACGAAGCCCCTCAGTCGTCTTCGTCGGGCCAGCGCCAGAGCTTACCCTCACCCCGCACGGTGAGCTGGAGCCTGTCCTCCCTTCGGTACTGCCGCTCCGTCAGCGCCGCCTCGAAGCCGCCGCGGCTCGTGCGCGTCACCCTCGCGAGCAGCCACGTGCGCGTGTGGCCCGACGCATTGTAGACGGCCTGGACCACGTCGCCAACCTCGACCGCCCGCTCATCCTCCGAGCCCGACGCAACACTCGCCTCGGACCCCTCCGACTCGCTCTCCTCCGAGTCTGACTCAACCTCACGCAGGCTGCCGCCGCGCGGCGGCGCGCTGCTGCGCTGCGGCCGCGCGCTGGGGCCGCCGCCACGGCCGCGGCCGCGCTGCGCGCGTCCGGCCGCCACCTGCTGTGCCGGCTGGCGCGGCGCCTGCTGCGTGGGCGTCGGCCGGCGCACGCGCAGCGCCTTGAAGCGCCACGCCTTTCCGTGCTCGTGCTGGCCGGCGCGCGTGGCGACGGCGGCGAGGTCCTTGGTGCGGTAGCGGCCGTTGGACTCCTCCCACACGACGCGAAAGCCGCCGTCGCCGAAGACGGCCACGACGCGCGCCGCCCGCCAGGCGGAGCCCTCGTCCTTTGGCCCGTCGGCCCGCACCTCCACCTCGGCCCCCGCCGCGACGCCGCCCTGCGCGCCCAGGTTCCACTCCGCCTCCGCGGCGCGCAGCGAGAGCTGGGCCGTGGTCACGCTCGCCCTGAGCCGCTTGGGCCAGTCGTGCTCTCGCTCGCGCTCCAGCGCCCCGCGCCACTCCGCCTCCTCCTTGCCCTTGGGCGCCTCCTCCTTGTCGTCCATCTTGTCCGCCTCCTTGATCAGGCTCGAGGCAGCAGCCTCGAGCTCCAGCAGCAGCGAGCGCAACTCGGCCACTCCGCCCGCCGCCTCTGCCCGCTTCAGCCACTGCGCGCGCTCTGAGCCTGCGGCCTCGTCCTCGCACGGCACGGCGCCCTTCTTGCCGCCCTTGGCTTTCTTGGGCTTCTTGACCTCGCCCAGCAGCGCCGTCTCCAGCTCGACCACCCGTCGGCGCAGCGCGCGCAGCGGCGCCTCGGCCGCCTCGGCCAGCGCCGCCTCCACCTCGGCCTGCCTGATCACCTCCTCGTCGCCGTCGTCGTAGAGCAGGTACCACTCTGCGGGCTTGCCGTCGCCGCGCGCCGGCCGCCAGCCAGAGACGACGCCGTCGTACACCACGCCCTTGAGCACGCGGCGCACGCGCTGCCCGATCCACTCATGCGCCGCCGCACCCCCTGGCGTCGCCGACGCGGCCCCGCCCGGCGTCCGGAGCGACGCGCGCGCATCCATGTCGTGCTCGTCGCTCGCCACGTCGGCGAGGCGCGACCGCAGCGTGGCCTCCTGCGGCAGCGCGCGCGCCGCGAGCGCCTCCTGGAGCGCGCCGACGGACGAGACGCGGCCCCACGCGCCGCCCTCCTTGTGCTCGACCAGCACCATGGGCGCCGAGGAGGGCTGGCAGTGCTCGAGATTGTCGGGCGGCGGCGGGCGCGGCAGGTGCCAGTAGAGGGCGCCGTTGACGTCGGAGCCCAGCGGGGGGAGCCGCACCATCTCCTGCCACCGCTCGCGGTTCATGGTTAGCTGCGCCGCCGCCGCAGTGCGCTCCGCCTCCTTGCGCTCCACCTCGGCCAACTCGCGCGCCTCTTGCTTGGAGAGCAGCCGCTCCGTCGGCTTGCGTGCCTCCTCCGCCTCGCTCTCCTCGCCCTTGTCCACCGCGCCGCCGCCGCCGGCCTGGAGCAGCTTGACCGCCTCCTTGGCGAGCCGGCTGCTCTCGCGCGCGGCGTCGCGGCCCTGCTGCGCCGACGCCATCTCGGCCCGCGCCTCGCCAACGCCCACCTGCGTGATGGCGCACTTGTGGTAGGCCTGGCTCGCGCGGTCGAGCTCCTCCTCGGCCACGCAGTAGGCGGACCATTTCTCCGACGAGAGGCGCCGCGCCTCGGCCAGCGCCTCCTTGGCGCCCTTCTGCGCCTCGCGCTCCACCTTCTTGGCCGCCTTGTCCTTGTTGCTCTCCGCCTTGCGCGCCGCCTCGAGCGCCTCCCACGCGCCGCTGATCTCGGAGCCCAGCAGCTCCAGCGCGCGCTCGCACAGGTGGCCGAGCGCCAGGCAGCGCAGCGGAGCCTCGACAGCAGCGTACTCCTCCTCGCGCAGCCGCTTGGCCAGGCCCAGCAGCAACGGCTCGGGCTCCGCGAGCTCGGCGCCGCGCGAGGCCGGGCCATCCTCCTCGTCGACGCGCAGGTGCCACTGCACGATGAGCTGGCGGAGCACCTCGGGCCACGTGTCCTCGTCCACGTAGGCCCCAAGGTCGCGCGCGCTCCACGCGTGCATCCCGGTGTTGGGCCGCGGCACCTGCTGCGCACGGCGCGAGCGCCCGCCGACGCCGCCGTTGCCGCGCGGGCGCCCGCGCTTGCCGCGCCCTCCTCCGCCAGCGGGCTTCTCCTCGGCGGCGGGCGCGGCAGGTGCGGCGGCGGGTTCGTCGTCGTCCGTCTCGTTGTCGAGGAGCGCGGCGGAGTCCTTCTTGAGGATGAACTTGAGCAGGCAGACGTGCAGCTGGCTCACCACACCCAGCTCGCCGGTGCTGCAGAGGCACTGGTCGAGTTGCTCGAGGCTGGGCGGCAGGAACCCCTCCGGAGCCTCGAGCACGTGCGCGAAGCAGCGCACGAACTGCCACGACGAGACGAGCGCCGCAGCAGCCTCGCCCTGCAGCTCTGCAGACAGCTGCGTCGTCGGCGGCAGGGCGCGTAGCGGCACGGTGCGTACCGGAGCGCGCTTCGGGCTCTTCTTGACTTTTCCCGTCGACGCCTTCTTGGCCGACGAGGTCGCCGCCTTCTTGCCCGGCGAAGCGCCCTTCTTGCTCGACGAGGTCGCCGCCTTCTTGCCCGACGAGGCAACCTTCTTGATCGATGAGGTGGCCGCCGCCTTGCCCGACGAGGCGCCGCGGACCGCTTTGGCGCCGCCGCCAGTCGGAGTGCGCGTGGGCGTCGCCTGCGCCACCTGTTGCGGCACCGTTGGCTGACGGCCCCACGGATCCGGCGCCCTCTGTGGCGGCGGGCCAAAGGCGCCCCACGCGTCGTCCTCGCTGGGCCCGCTCGCTGCGCGCGGCTCGGCCGTCGTCTTGGCCACTTTCTTGGATACCTCCAACGCCTCATCTTCGTCGCTCGAATCCGCCGGCGCTGCGCGCAGCTCGGCCGCCGTCTCCGACTTCTTGGATGCCTCAAACGCCTGGTCTTCGTCGCTCGAATCCGCCGGCGCTGTGCGCAGCTCGGCCGCCGTCTCCGGCTTCGTGGATGTCTCAAACGTCTGGTCTTCGTCGCTCGAATCCGCCGGCGCCGCGCGCAGCTCGGCCGCCGTCTTGGCCGGCTTCGTGGATGCCTCAAACGCCTCGTCTTCGCTCGAATCCGCAGGCACTGCCTGGTGCGCGCCGGCGCCCGAGCCTTCAGAGGGGCCAGCCACCGCTGCAGGGGCCGGCTTCGCCTGCGGGTGGAGCGCGCCGACGCCCTGCTCCTCGGCAGCGCGCTTGCGCTTGCTTGCTTCCGCCTCGGCCGGGCGCTTGTTCTCGTCGTTGGTCGACGGAGCGGTCTTGAACCCCAGCGCCGTCTGCCGCATAGCGCTTCCTGTTCCCCGAGCGTGCCCCACGGGCACCAAGCGTTTTCCAGTTGAGCATTCGCGCCAAAATCTATATTTGTCGTGTATCGGAGGGGAGGGAGGATCATCATCATCGGGGGGGGGGAGGGGGGAAGTGTTCCTCGAAACGGCCGCAGCTGTTGGGATTTTAAAATATATGAGTACTGTAGTGCGCGTGTACGAGTAGTAGCAGTAGCGCGCACGGCGGTAGTGTAGCAGTGTCGTCACAGTAGTGTGCACGATGTGCACGGTACAGTACACGGTATCGTAGTACTGTAGTTTGGCCTGCTTTACAAGATACTCGTACTCATTAGATTGTTTTACTTCGAGGCTTTATTGCACAATAATATGCTTTGCAAACACCCCCTTTATTGTGCAATATCAATATATTGCACACAATATTATACTACTTATTGATTGCACCCACCCCCCTGCGCCCAGAATTTGTTTGTGATTTGTATACCGTTTTGAGAGGTGTTTTTTTTGAGGTGCGGTTGTCGTTTAGACGTTTTTTGTTTTTTGTGCTCTTGTTTCTCTTGCGTTTCTGTTTCTCAGGTCTCAGCAGTCAGCAGGAGGGGCAGGGGACGGATTTCGGATGGGTCGAGGTGTCTGGAAAAAAAAATCGTTCTCGACACCGACACGCGACATGATTGCGCATTATGTTGTTATTGTGCAATACCAGTACCCCCTCCCAGCCCCCCTTTATTGCCTACAACTACAATACTCTGCCCAATATAAATATATGTTTTCCCCTCTCGACCCCCTTCATTGTTGCAATAAATATAATATTGACATTGACAATATCTTGTAAGGGCCAAGCGCCAAGCCCCAGCGCCAGCGGCACCAGCGGGCGGGGGCGGCGGGCGGATTCCGGCGCCCTCCACCTCCGCTCCTCGCGTTGAAGGAAAAGACGCGGGGCCGCCCACCACACCCGCACGCCACCATTAGACGTGCACCAAGCACACAGTTCGCACGCGCGCGCCCACACGAGCCCCCCCCCCCCTACCATCCGCTAGAAGCTAGATATTTCTAATATATGTGCACATCTCTCTATTCGCGTCACCGCAGCACTCCGCCCGCCGTGCGAAGTCGGTTCTTCGATTTGCGGCTGCTAGTCCCGTTGTGCTTGCTGGCCCTATGGCTGCCGCTCGCGTTGTGCCTCGCCGCTACCACGGGCGGGAAGGCGGCGGTGCTGCCCCGCGGCTGCGAGTAGACGGCGTTGCGCCAGCCGCCGCCGCACCAGCGCACGGGCGACTTGGCCTCCTCGCCCGGGCAGACGTGGCCGCACTTGTTGTCGGGCGCCCTGCTGTGGTTGGCGCCCGCGCCGTAGGAGCGGCCGCAGAAGCACTGGCCGCCGCCCTGGAGGGCGAGGTAGGCGTAGCCCGTGCAGGCGGCGGCGCACGCCTGCGTGGTGTGGCCAAACGTGCGCGGCCCGTCGGGCAGGTCGCGATCGTCGGCGCGGTCGCTGAAGCAGCCGAGCCACTGCGGCGCCGTCTCGTGCCTGGCCAGCCGGGAGTGTGTGCTCTCGGCCACCGCCACCAGCAGGTCCTCTTCCGCCGGCGCCACGCCCAGAAACTGGAGCATCACGCGTACGGCCGCGCCCACGGCGGCCGTCGATCTGTTGTGCAGTGGCGTGAGCGTGGAGCGCCAGAGCAGTTCGTCGGGCTGCAGGCCTGCGCTCGCTAGCGCGGCGGGCAGCTGCGCATGGCCCGCCTCCGACAGGACCGTCGAGGCGAGCGAGGCGCCGTGCTCAAAGTAGCGCATCGCCGCGTGCCACTGCGACGAGGCCAAGTGGACCAGCCGGAGCGGCCGCGGCGCGATTGCGGCGGCGGCGGCGGCGGTGGCTCGGGCGAGCCTGCTGGGCTCGAGGGTGAGCTCGTGCTCGACCAGCACGTCCCAGTTGCGCCGCGCGCGCTTGCCGCCCGCGCCGTGGAGGCAGCGCAGCTCGCAGTGGCGGCAGATGGCCTCCCACAGCTCGTGCACCCAGAGAGCCGCGCCCTCGCCCGCGCTCGCGCCGTGCAGCGCGACAAGCACCGCGGGCGCCTCCTGCCTCGCAAAGCACCTCGACGCTGGGGGCGCGCGCGCGCCCTGCAAGTCGTCGATGAGCTTCCTTGCGGCGCCGCGCGGCGCGTGCGGCAGCGCGAGCGGGCGCGCCTCGTCGAGCGTGTTACGTGCGGCGCACGCCAGCGCCGCGAGCTGGCTTACGTCGGCCGCGCGGCGGTCCGCCTCGAGCAGCGTGGTCCAGTGCGCGGACGAGGCGGCAGAGAGCGCGCGCCAGAGGGGCGGGTCACTCAGCAGCCGGCTGAGCTGGGCGATGAAGCGCGCCGCGTCGTCAGCGATGAGCGCGACGCTATCGTCGGGCGGGATGGCGAGCGGGTTGGCGGCGACGCTAGTCAGCACGATGGGCACGCCCCACTGCAGCGCGGGCAGCAGCTTGGTGTTGACGCCCGTCGAGCGCAGGATTGGCACCACCATAGCCCTCCAGCCCAGCAGCTCGGACACAAAGTCCGACGACGACAAGAAGCCCAGCGCGTCGATGCCGCCCGCCACCTCTTTCCCCGCGTACTGCGTGCCCCAGGCCCAACCGCAGCGCGTGGGGCCGTCGGGTTTGCACGGACTGCTGTGCTGCTTCTTGGGCCGGTCGTCTGGCGGGAAACCGACGAGGCGCAGCCGCAGCGCGGGAATGGCGCGCCGCATCTCTGGCCAGACCTGGTCGAGAAACCACTCGATGGCCAGGTGGTTGGTCGGCGTCACGCCGTTTCCCACGAATCCCACGTGCAGCGCGTCGCCCGCCGGAGCGTCGCGGCCTGACGCCGCGGGTGCCACCGCAATGCCGGCTGAAACGGCGGAAGGAGGAGGGCGTTGGCCTTGACACGAGATTGTCATGACTGATATTGTATGGTGTATGGCTTACTAAAGGGGGGTCGGGGAGGCGTCGTTTACTGCGCAAAAGCCGTGCAATAGTATTGCACTAGTGTGGGCAATGCAGGTGGGAGGGGGCAAGAGAAGGATGATTGATTCGTGCACAGCAGCCTCAACGTGAACGAATATCTTGTAAAGGCCAAGGAGGGCGTCGGGCGTGAGACAGCGTCGGCGATTGGTTTCACTCACAGGCAGCGTGCGGGGTAGTGTATGTGTGTGTGATGCTTGTGCGTCGTGCACGTGTCGACCTGCGATTTGGGGCGCAGGTGCTGCTGATTCCTGTTCACACCTGTAGAAGTGGCGGCGTCCCGCGTGAAGCTGCGGAGCGACATGCGCACCACCAGCCAGGCCCTGGCCGTGCCGTTGAAGGCCACCCGCTCGAGCCTCGAGTCCGAATCGGAGATGTGGACCACCGCGTCGGCGAGCGAGTAGACGGCCGCCTGACGCGGCGGGAGCGAGCGCATTTTCCCGCGCCACATGGCCTTTCGCTCCTCGGCCGGCTCCCAGCCAGCCATCATGGCCGCCTTGGCAGAGTGAGCGTCGTCCGACAGGACGCCGATGAAGGGCCGCCGGCCGCGCGGCGCGTTTGTGAGCAGCGTCGGCAGCAGCAGCTCGGCGGCCGAGGGGGCCGGGTCGCGCCAGAACCAGAAGGAGCAGAGCACAGCGTCGAACCAGCCCTGCGACGCGAGGCTCGCGAGGCCGGCTAGGTCGGCCAGCTCGTAAATGGCCGGGTGCGGCGGCGGCGCGCCGCTGCCGCCGAGCTGCGCCGGGTCGTCGAGCGCCGGCCCGCCGATGATGCGGTTCAGCTCGCTCGTCGGCGGCGAGCGCTCCGCCCGGCTCGCCTTGCCGCGGAATAGGAGCGAGACCGTGTGGCCCTGCTCGCGCAGCTGCAGCAAGAGGCCGAGCAGCCGCAGGTCCGAGCCGATGGCCTTGAGGTGGTGCTCGTGGATGAGCAGCACGTTTAGGCCGCCCTCGCACCCGCCCCCGCTCGTGCGGGCCGCTGCCAGCCCAGAGTCGCCAATGACAGCGAGCCGCACGCCTGCTGTGTGCGCCTCGCGCCTGCTCGCCCCGACAGCCTCGCTGAGCCGGACCGAGTAGATGTGGATGCAGAGGTGGCAGCCGACCGACACGGCGGCGAGCGCGACCAGCCAGCCGTGCGTGCCGCAGCGGCAGAGGCGGCGCAGTAGCGTAGCGCGTATTCGAGGACGCGACGGCGCGTGCGAAGGCGCCGATATTGGGGTAATTTCACAGGCAGTTTACCCGAAAACGCTATTTTCCTATAAGTTCAATTCTATTTCGGGGGCAGATTGTCAGTTAGGCGTGATCTAATCAGTTTCTTTTATTATAAATGGTTAATAGAAGAAGCGACACCGACTTAGGCAACACGCAAAGCGTGCCGCGCGGTGGAGAGAGAGCGACTGTGTGCTAGACCGTCACGGCCGTGGGGGTTGGAGTCCGGGAGGCAGGATGCCCGGGCGCGATGCGCATGGGCAGGGCAGGAGGACTCCTGGTGGACGG
>Ga0105055_10012747_pt1 | contig 10187 bp, 10 predicted proteins | sample BON03_FD_78090 | JGI IMG/M metagenome (GOLD analysis project Ga0105055, IMG submission 78090) | Freshwater microbial communities from Lake Bonney liftoff mats and glacier meltwater in Antarctica - BON-03 | ecosystem: Environmental > Aquatic > Freshwater > Ice > Glacier meltwater | place: Lake... | reverse complement strand
TAAAAGAGTGTTAGCTGAAAAACCCATGGCTTTGGGGCTTGCCGTACCGGCCATGCCAATCGGTAGCCCTGGCATGAACGGCCCCGAATACGGTGGCCGTCAAGACCCCTACGATGTTTTGCTGATCAGCATGAGTGGTCAACCCAGTGTTTATCAATCTTATCGGTAAACATAGTAAAATCCCATTTAGCTTCTTTACTTGTAAAGCCGACCTTCAGTTTAGGCATACGAAACGCTATATTAGGAATTTCATTTCATGGCAGGAGATATTAAACTCACTGTCCGCCTAGCTGGTCAAACTGATGCACAGATAATTTCAAACATTCATGTGCGCAGTCGCTCTTCAGCCTACCGTGGGCAATTGCCTGATAACTACCTTGACAGTCAAATGCCAGCCGAAAGCCTCACTTTTTGGCCTGATCGCATTGCAGGTCTTGAAGCGGGTGATGGCATTTCTTTCATTGCCGAGCTAAGTAACAAGCCAGTGGGTTTCATTTGCCTCGAATGTCCTGACTCTGATAGAAGTTGCTTCGTAGACAACCTTCACACCCTTCCAGAGCACAGGGGCTGTGGGGTCGGGGGTTTGCTGCTTAATGTGGCGAGCAAATGGGCCATTTCGTGCAGTGCCATACAGATGCACTTGCTTGTACTGGCTACAAACGAACCTGCCATTAGGTTCTACAAGTCACACGGATGGAATATTGCTGGCTTCGAATACATGACAATTGGCGGTGAATTTATCGCTGCACTTCGGCTTGAATCGTCACTTTATCTATAATTGAAGGGTGCGGGTTGTGGCCCTGCGTCAAGAACTTGTCGAATGATAGCGAGCCCCTGCTCAAATACCTCATTAGAGGACGGTGTCGTTAATGAAATTCTAATCGCTTCTGGTACGCTGGCTCGACCGATCGAGAAGTGAAAAGCTTCAATTACTGTTACGTTTTGTTGCCTCAAGTGAACTGCGAAGTCTGATGCTCGCCAAGCATCAGGTAGCACCGACCAAGCAAAAGGCGCAGGAATTGCGTCAAACTTTAACAATTCAGGTAATTTTTCAGCAGCAACTTTCCAGCGACGATCAATTTCGTGACGCTGCCATAGACATAACTCTGTCGCGTATCCCGCCTGAATCCAGCGACACACAATTTCAGCTTGTAGTGAAGGCCCCCCGATATTTAGACTGTGCCTAAGTGACTCAAAGTGCGGCATTCTTTCAGCAGGGATCTTCACGAAAGCAGCCCGCATAGTAGGTAACGTCATTTTTGAGAAGCTCGCAACATGAAACGTTAACTCAGGTGCAAGAGTGACCAACGCTGGCGGGTTATCAACGTATAGCCGATCAAACGTTGCGTCTTCTATTATGTTCAGGTGTAGCTCACGGGCAACCTCAACAATCTGTTCTCGGCGTTGGCTGCCCATACGAGCACCAGTAGGATTCTGAAGCGTTGGTGTTACCAACATAACCTGAGCACCTGACGTCAGCGCACGATTACGCAATTGATCTACGATCATGCCTTCTTTATCTGAGGAAACAGCCACCAAGTTGATACGCATGGCTGCACACAACTGCTTAACCCCAAGGTATGGAAGCTCTTCCACCAATAAAGAGGCACCAGGCCTCAGCAAAGCACTAAAAATTGTCATGAACGCACTCTGACCACCGTCAGTTACGAATACTTCACCAGATGATGCCTCTATACCAGCGCTGCGAAGCCATTCAGCACCTGTTTCTCGTTGATCCTCATGCCCCAATTCTGGGGAATAACCCGTAAAAGTCCTTCGAAATAACTCTTGCCCCAAACCGGCAAAAGGGCGACCAAAGCACCGCTCCTGAAGCGACACATCGGTGAGCCTTGCGGGGTAAAGAAGGCCGAAATCTATGCGGCTGATCGGTTGACCGATTACCCATGGATCAGTTGATTTCTTCTCTTCCGGTCCGTTGACAACTGTGCCTGCGCCAACGCGAGCTGTAATCAGGCCCCAATTAGATGCAATCGCATATGCACGTGAAACGGTTCCTGCTGTTACACCCAACTGATCAGCTAGTGCGCGATGCGTTGGCAGATAATCTCCGGGACGCAACTCACCATTAATCGTAGCGACTCTAATCGCATCAGCAATCGCGCGGTAGCGCAACCCGCCTGTCAAATCAATCTTGGATGTCCACATGAGCATAATTATATTGATATGGTATCAATAAATCAATTGACACCGTGATTGGTAGGGGTTCAAATGCAAGTCAAATGTAAAGCTTACCATTTTTCTTTTTTTACTGATAGATCTTTGTAAAAGATCTTCACGCCATCAAAGAGAATCAATTGCAAGGTAATTTTTTAAGAATTCAGGAGTTTAAAAATGACAAAGCCGTTTGAGGTGAACATAGATCAAAATATGCTTGATGAGATTTTAACCAAAGTCAAAAATTATAAATGGGGCTACATGCCAGACGACGGTGGCTGGGAATACGGGACCAATCTTAAGTATTTAAAAGAGCTTTGTGAATACTGGGTTAGTAGTTATGATTGGCGCAAACATGAAGCGAGACTTAACAAGTTCGAACAGTTCACTACTGCTGTAGAAGGCATGGAGATTCATTACATTCGTGTTAAGGGCAGTGGCCTTAAACCAATGCCTTTGATCATGATGCACGGATGGCCAGGTTCAGTTTCCGAGTTAGTAGAGATTTTAGAGCCACTGGCCCATCCAGAGCGCTTCGGTGGCAAAGTTGAAGATGCTTTCGACGTCATTGCACCATCTCTTCCAGGCTTTGGTTTTTCTGGCAGACCTAGCCGCCCGATGGGCCCGCGTGGCATCGCCCACGTACTAAATGAACTGATGACCGAGAAGCTTGGGTATAACAACTACATGGCTCAAGGTGGAGACTGGGGAAGCACAGTAGGCAGCTGGCTTGGCTACGACCATGCAACGTCTTGCAAGGCGTTGCATATTAACTGTCCAACTATGCGTCACGTAGATGGCCCTCAAACACCAGAAGAAAAGACTTGGGATGATCAAATGGTCCATGACCAAGTCATGCAGGAAGGCTACCGTACTTTGCAGGCTACAAAACCTCAAACCTTGAGCTACGCAATGTCAGACAGTCCCGTAGGAACGGCGGCTTGGATTATTGAAAAGTTTCATGGGTGGTCTGATATTGAAGACAACGATATCGAAAGTGCACACAGCAAAGATGCCCTGCTAACGAACATCATGATCTACATCGTAACGGGTAGTTTCAACTCGGCCTCATGGATCTATTACGGTCGACGTGAAGAGGGCGGGCGGCTTCTAGGCACTGAGGGAAGGCGAGTTGAAATTCCAACGGCTGCTGCATTGTTTCCTGCAGAAATGTTGGCTTGGCCACCACGATCATATTCGGAGCGCCTCTACAATATTACACGTTGGACTCATATGCCAAGGGGCGGACACTTTCCAGCCATGGAACAACCACAATTGCTAATTGATGACATTAGGGAATTTGCAAGCTCACTCAGATAACACCTGACTTACGAGAGCCTCATTCACAGCATGAACGTTATGTCACAAGACTAGGCACAATACTTGAAATTTTGTTCTGTGAAAAGAATCATTATTAAATAATAGTAACGATTATTCACATGATTAATATATTGGAAAACAACATGTTTTTGAATAAAGAAGCCGTTTTTCGTCTGGCTCAAAATGCAGAATTATCAGCAGACCACTTAATTCCTAGCCACATCACAAAAGCACCCGTCATGGAGATCAGAACGCCCATCGACAACACATTAGTCGGTCAACTACGGGCTGGCAACTCATCGGATGTTGACGCGGCTGTTGCTCAAGCACGCGCATCATTCAATTCTGGTGAATGGTCAAACAAAACGCCTGCTTATCGCAAGCAAATCATGCTCATGTGGGCTGATTTAGTGCACCAACATGCTGAAGAGATTGCCGCACTAGATTGTATCGATGCGGGTAAACCTATTCGTGATTGCATGGAATTTGACATTCCAGCGACAATCGAAACAATCAATTGGTATGCAGAAGCGACTGACAAGTGCTTTGGTCGTATTGCACCGACTAACGGCTCTGCACTTGGTTTGATTCTAAAAGAACCGATTGGGGTTGTGGGTGCAGTGCTGCCTTGGAATTATCCAGCCCAGATGCTCGCATGGAAAGTTGCGCCAGCGCTTGCTGTGGGCAATTCCGTGATCGTCAAGCCTGCTGAACTCACCTCGCTTAGTGCCTACAGACTTGTTCAGCTGGCCCATGAGGCGGGTGTTCCAACATCGGTATTGACGCTTGTCACAGGCACTGGCGTCGAAGTAGGAGAAGCATTAGGGCGTCATCAAGACGTCGATATGGTGTCCTTCACTGGTTCAACCGAAGTCGGGCGACTCTTTCTAAAATACTCAGCTGAAAGCAACCTAAAGGAGATAGTGCTTGAGTGCGGCGGCAAAAGCGCTCAGCTTGTATTTGATGACGTTAACTTAGACGAATTGTCAACGATGTTTTAGCAGCAGCCTTCATGAATATGGGAGAAAACTGCAGCTGCGGGTCGCGTCTAATTGTTCAGTCCAACATCAAAGATGCACTGATACAAAAACTAATTGAGTCACTTTCTAGCTGGCAGGTAGGTCTACCCACCGATCCCTCGATCCGTATCGGACCGATGATTGAGGAGGCACACTTTGAAAAAGTCAAATCTTACTTGAACAGCGGGTCGACATCTGGGGCACAACTCGTACATGGCGGACGCATCTTTGACAAGCTTGGAAGCGGTTGGTACATAGAACCCACTATTTTTGACAAAGTTACACCTGAAATGTCACTATTTAATGAGGAAGTTTTTGGGCCAATCCTTGCAGTGACGACATTCGATAATGAGGAAGAGGCCATAGAGCTTGTAAACAATAGCGCCTATGGGCTTGCAGCTTCACTTTATACACAAAACATTCGCCGTGCACAACGCGTTGCGCGCCAAATTCGGGCTGGTACCGTTTCAATAAACGGATTTTCTGAAGGCGACATCACTGTGCCATTCGGTGGATATAAGGAGTCAGGTTTCGGTGGCCGCGACAAGGGCTTTGAAGCGTTAGAGCAATACACTCAAACCAAAGTCATCTGGTACGTTAACGAATAACGTTATTGCATTAACACCTTAAGTTGCATGGCAGTATCAAGCAGCCTCTCATCGTTATAAAGGTAACCCATCATGTCAATCAGTGTTCTAGACCTCTTCAAAATTGGCATTGGCCCATCTAGCTCGCATACCGTTGGGCCTATGAAAGCAGCTCATATGTTTATCAATTTACTCGACCATAAGGGGAAACTATTTAGCATTAGCCGTATCAAGGTCATGTTCTATGGATCGCTCGGTGCTACAGGTAAAGGGCATGACAGTGATAAAGCTGTGGTTTTAGGCTTAATGGGTTTTGAACCCGACACAATTGACCCAGACGAAATTCCAATCCTGCTTAACAACTTTTTCCAGCAACGCTGTCTGATGCTGAACGGCAAACATTCTATTGTTTTTGACAGCCAGTTAGATCTTTCATTCAACCAACATGAATCACTAGCGTTACACGCAAATGGTATGCGCTTTGATGCATTCACAGACAACGGATTGATTGTTAGTACGGGCACTTATTATTCAGTGGGTGGCGGCTTTATTGTTGAAGCAGAAAGCAATAATCTCGAGTCAGATCAAACAAAAATTTCTACTGATACCGTTTTGCTACCTTTACCATTTAATTCTGGTGCCGAACTGCTGGCGCTAACCAAAACCCACAATTGCAGTATTGCAGAAATCATGCGATGCAATGAACGGTTTTGGCGGTCTGATGAAGAAACAATTGAAAAATTAATGCACATTTGGCGTGCTATGCAAATGTGTGTGATTCGTGGCTGCAAAACGCAAGGTACACTTCCTGGTGGTTATAAAGTCAACCGACGCGCTGCGTCTTTGCTTATGTCTTTACCCGAGAAGAAAGCAATTCGAGACGATCCATTACTCATAATGGACTGGGTAAATCTTTACGCTCTTGCTGTAAATGAAGAAAATGCTGCAGGCGGCCGAGTTGTTACTGCACCCACTAACGGCGCAGCTGGCATCATTCCCGCGGTCATGCATTACTACGTCGAGTTCGTAGCGAGTGCAAATAATAACGGCATTATCGACTTTTTTCTCACCTCAGCTGCAATTGGCTTTCTCTATAAAAATAATGCCTCAATCAGTGGGGCTGAGGTTGGTTGCCAAGGCGAGGTTGGGGTAGCTTGCTCTATGGCAGCTGCAGGGCTTTGTGCGGTTTTAGGTGGAACACCCGCTCAAATTGAAAATGCTGCGGAAATAGGTATGGAGCACCATTTGGGTCTTACTTGTGACCCCGTCGGTGGCTTGGTACAAATTCCTTGTATAGAACGAAACGCCATAGGCTCTGTAAAAGCAATTAACTCAGCGCGCATGGCTCTAAGAGGTGACGGCACACATCATGTAAGCCTAGACAACGTCATTAAAACAATGCGCGAAACGGGTGCTGACATGATGAGTAAATACAAAGAAACGTCTCGTGGCGGACTTGCAGTCAACATCGTAGTTTGCTGAAAATAAAAATTGAATTGGTGTCAATATAAATATTGACACCCTAAATTAACAAATCTATTATGGTATCAATCATGAGTAGCACTTATTTCCAAACGCGTTTACTTAGCCAAGGCTCTAAAAACAAGGTCTTGACTTTTCTTGTGCCAACCCATTGATTATTTGCCTAAACACCCAAAACCCCAATTACGGAGATTCAATATGAAAAACCTAACTCAGCGATTTCACAAAATTTTTTTGTATTCGGCTGCTGCCATTTTTATGACTTTAAATTCTGGACCTATTTTGGCTCAGCAAAAAGAAGTAACAATCGCTTACATACCAATTGTTGGGCCATTTTCGGCAGCTATTGCAAATGGCGATTTTCAAAAGGGTACCGGCTACAAGATAAATTGGCGACAATTTGACTCGGGTGCTAAAGTAGCGACTGCAATGGCATCGGGTGACATTCAAATTGGTGTTATCGGTTCTAGTCCCGTAACGGCAGCAGCGAGCCGTGGCGTAGACATTCAGCTTTTTTGGATTCAAGGCGACATAAATGACGCCGTAGCGCTTGTAGTTCGTAACGGTTCAGGCATAAATAAGGGTGCCGATCTTAAAGGCAAGAAGCTTGGTACGCCGTTTGTTTCGACTGCTCATTACCACGCCATGGTCGCACTTGAAGTACTAGGTATCGACCCTAAAAGCGTTGAAATGTTAAACATGCAGCCAAACCAAATTGCAGCGGCTTGGGAACGTGGAGATATTGATGCAGCCTATGTTTGGGACCCAGTACTTGCTCGAATTAAAAATAATGGAACAGTAATAATAGCTTCGGGCGAATTAAATAAAATGGGTAAACTCATTTTTGACGGCGTAGCTGTTGACCGCAAATGGGGTGAGGAAAACGCAGACTTCATGGCTAAATTTGTTAAAGTTGCCGCCGATGCAAACGCTGCTTACCGCAATAACCCGAAGGCATGGACGCCCGATTCAGCACCTGTCACAGCTCTTGCTAAGCTTCTTGGTGCCGATGCGAACGAAATACCCGCATCAGTCGCCCTTTACAACTACCCAACTCTTGATCAACAAGCCTCATCAGCCTGGCTGGGCGGTGGCGCAAATGGTGGGGCGGCCAAAGCAATGGAGGCCACAGCAGAATTCTTAAAATCGCAGGGAAAGCTTGATATTGTTGCGTCCGATTACAGCAAATTCGTTACTTCAAAGTATGTTGAAGCAGCAATGAAGCTAAAGTAATCAATAGGTTGTAATTAGTCTTTTCAAGCCTAGCGGTTAAACCGCTAGGCGACTACCCGTAACAATTAAGAGTTCACAAAAAAAATGGATGAGCTAAATCTCATAAACGTCGGTGTTACATTTCCTGGTCAGCGTCCAGGTGAGCAAGTAACTGCAATAGAGGATATCAACCTCACAATACATGGGGGCTCTTTTGTAGTAGTAGTTGGTGCCTCTGGTTGTGGTAAAACAACCTTGTTAAATCTTATGGCAGGTTTTATTTCGCCCTCAAAGGGTGAGGTACTGCTTGGTAACAGAAAAATTACTGCACCTGGGCCTGATCGGGGGGTGGTGTTTCAAAAACATGCTTTATTGCCTTGGCTAAATGTGATTGAAAATGTCGAGTTTGGTTTAGACCTCCAAGGTTTTCCAAAAGATAAGAGACGAAAGATTGCCGCAAAGAATTTAGCTTTAGTAGGTTTGCAAGAGTTTCACAATCACGCAATTTATCAACTTTCAGGTGGTATGCAACAAAGAGTTGGTATTGCGCGGGCACTAACCAGCGATCCAGCAATGTTGCTAATGGATGAGCCCATGGCCGCACTTGACGCTCTAACGCGTGAAACAATTCAAGAATTGCTATTAGATGTATGGGACAAAACTAACAAGATGATCTTTTTCATCACTCATAGCGTTGAAGAAGCTTTATTCTTAGCTACTAAACTCATTGTCATGTCACCTCGTCCTGGTCGTATTACTCACAGTTATGACCTAGACTTTCAATCTAGGTTTCTGCGCACCCGAGATGCTAGAGCAGTGAAATCAGAACCTGACTTTATAAAGATGCGTGAAACCGTATTGAGCATCATTTATGGTGATGAAAAAGCCCTTAATAAGGCTCAAGGGGGTCTGCATGCTTAACAAAGAGCCATCTAAGACAAGCAGTGCAAATAAAATTTCTAAACGTTTTTTTGCCAAACAGTCAGTAATGCCAGGACAGCAATTCGGAGCGCCTGGGCAAGGTGTTAATAAGCTCATCAGCACCGTCACAGTTATTATTTTATTTTTATTATGGGTTGCAGTAACTGAAACGGGGCTGATAAAGCCTCTATTTTTACCGTCACCTAGCGCAGTGTTCAATAAGTTCGTTGTTATTTCGACCGTGGGTTTTGCAAACTCGACTTTACTCGAACATACTCTTACCAGTCTTTACCGCATATTCGGTGCTTTTTTCCTTGCCTGCCTCACAGCAATTCCAATAGGAATTTTGATGGGAGCTAATCGAGTAGTACGTGGCATCTTTGACCCACCAATCGAGTTTTACCGGCCACTTCCACCACTTGCTTACCTTCCTTTGGTAATTATTTGGTTTGGAATTGGCGAGACATCTAAGATTTTGCTAATTTACCTAGCTATCTTTGCGCCATTAGCAATTAGCGCCCGATCAGGTGTCCGATCAGCTTCAATCGAACAAATTCACGCCGCTTACTCAATGGGGGCATCTGCTACTCAAGTGGTGTTGCGTGTAATATTAAAATCTGCGTTACCCGAAATTTTTACTGGCATGCGAATCGGCATCGGTGTGGGGTGGACTACACTCGTTGCAAGCGAAATGATCGCTTCGACCAGCGGTCTTGGCTTCATGGTATTAAATGCTGCTGAGTTTTTGGCTAGTGATGTCGTTATTATGGGCATAATCGTGATAGGTGTCTTTGCTTTTGGTTTTGATCTATTTATGCGTTATTTGGAACGCGTATTCGTTCCATGGAAAGGAAAAGCATAAGCTTAACGCTAGGCCACGATTCCATGCGTAAAAAACTCGGTATGCCCGCGGCGTTTACGTCATGCCACACGGCTTTAATTGGGGGTTACGCCATTGAAGGGCACGTACCTGCTAAAGAAATTAAAAGAGTGTTAGCTGAAAAACCCATGGCTTTGGGGCTTGCCGTACCGGCCATGCCAATCGGCAGCCCTGGCATGAACGGCCCCGAATACGGTGGCCGTCAAGACCCCTACGATGTTTTGCTAATCAGCATGAGTGGTCAACCCAGTGTTTATCAGTCTTATCGGTAGGCATATATTTGGTTAGGTTGCTAGCGTGCACATCAATTCACAAACGTAAGTGCAACTAAATTAACAACTGACACTTAATCCCCTCACACCATAAAGACCTTAAAAATCATACGGAAATAAGGCCCGAATCTACAGTGCAGGGGTTAACCCTGATACAATTTCCTGAAGTTTCAGTAATTACTGAAACTTCAGAAAATTGTGACACTATGGAATTCGCATGACATCACCTGCTCCCCTACCTGCCCTTAACCGTGAGTTCATCGCACATTTTGGTGAAATGGGCAGCAAGTGGGGCATTAACCGAACGGTGGGGCAGATT
>Ga0105055_10012746_pt1 | contig 10187 bp, 7 predicted proteins | sample BON03_FD_78090 | JGI IMG/M metagenome (GOLD analysis project Ga0105055, IMG submission 78090) | Freshwater microbial communities from Lake Bonney liftoff mats and glacier meltwater in Antarctica - BON-03 | ecosystem: Environmental > Aquatic > Freshwater > Ice > Glacier meltwater | place: Lake... | reverse complement strand
CTTGGCGACACAATCAGCAATGGTGAGGTGAACCTTATCGGTCTTGTCCGTGCCCGCATTGTGGGAAACCAGCAAGACATGCTCCGCATCACTCAAGAACTTGAAGTGGAGCAAACTCTCTTTCTGACCTGTGCACTTTTTTAAAACATATAGTTGTTTGTAGTGTGTGGTTTGTGTGTTGTTGTTTGTGTGTGTGTGTGTGTGTTGGTATGTGTGTGTGTGCGTGTGCCATATATGTATATATACATGTTTCTATGTGGGTGTGTGCGTGTGCGTGTGGGTTTATATATTTACACACATCTGAGCAATTCGATATGGGCAGAACTGCAATTTCATAAATCTGCATGCAATTGTGTGGGTGTGTGTGGATTTTATTTTTGGGTGTGGGTGTGCTTGTGTGTTTATCAAGCATATAAAAAAAATCGTCAATAATTTTTTATAGGAGGAAATTCTAATGCCTCCTCTGTCGAATCTGGAAGTTGTTGGCCCAAAATGGTATGAAAATGGCTGCATGGTCGTGCCGCTGCGCATCAATGTGAATCTCAAAAGCTCCACGATTGATGAAATCGTCATGCGCCGCAAAATTTTGCACAACAACATGCTTGGTAACCTTCTTTCCGAGGCCCGTCGTGTCCTTGATTCGCTCTCGATTTCTGGGGACCTGGTCCATGAGTCTATCGCCCAGCGTATCGTTGAGCAGGCGGGCACCAACTTAGCAAGTGGGTACGAGTTGCTGAAGCAAAGGCACGACAGCTATTCTGCGAACGATTTCAACGTCGACTCCAAGTACAAAACCTGGATTGTCGAGGGTGTGGAGGAGAAAGGGCGGGTGTTATCAATGCACACTGCACTTTACTACCGCATTCGTCAACTGAGTTCGTTGGTTGTTGACGACAAGGAGAAGCCGCTGGGGATAGTAAGCACGGTAGGGGTGAAAACAGGAGAGAGCAAAGTTGTGCTTGCGCGCAAAATCGAAATGGACCATCTCAAGATTGGCAGTCTCTGTCCCGGCAAAGTCGCTGCTGTGCTTGCCAGCGCTCGTCTTCAGCTGCCTACCTCGTGTCTCGGGTGCGACCAGCCGAAAGCAGTTGGAGCGTCGCCATGTATTTGCAAGCTGTTCCCCTGCATTCGCTTTCTCGATCTCGGTAACAATGGTATTGGAAAAGAGGGGGCAGAAATTCTGGCAGATGCACTAAGATCAGACCATCTCAACATCCCCGAAACGCTCCGTCTAACAAATAATCGATTAGGCTCTGAAGGTGTGCGGATTTTGAGCCTTGCATTGCAATTTAAGCTGCAGGGGACTCGGGGTTCGGTAGTGACACTAAAGAAGGGCCAGTATACTGAATTGGTGGAGCTTGACCTCTCGCGCAATAATATGCAAGCCAGCGGTCTGCAGTTTCTGACGGAGTCGCTGTCGTGCGTGACAACCCTTACCAACTTGGACGTCTCTCGTAACTGTATTCGCGATTACCACGCTGAGGACATGCTCAAATCGCCATTACAAGCGCTGGTGTTGGCATTCCCATCGTTGTTACAGCTGGATATACAGCACAACGATGTGTCGCACGACTTGGCTGATCAATTCGTTGCGCTTATGGCCAAACGTTGTGCGTATGTGCAGATTCTCAACGGGCGAGAAACAAACTGGGCATCTTTGCGCACCGAGCGACAACGTCGTGAGAAACGCGATCAATTCCGGCGAGGCATCGTGGAACCCGTGCACTGCACCTACATGTTCCGCCCTTCTATTCAGGAGGCTAATAAGTGTGACGTTTGCGGCAAACTCGAAGACAAGCACTACGGGTCGTTTCGCTTTTGCTTTCTGCCCGTGTACATTGAGGGCGATGAGCCTGATATGTGTGCAAGCTGCGGACACATGCTGTCGGACGAGTCGCACTACACCGCGTATCAGTTTTGTTTTGACGGCCATCGACGTGAGGCAATAGAAGAGGCGCGGCGCAAGGCCTTGTTCAAAACAGACCTCGAAGAAGACACGGGCAACAGTAAGGCGCCCCTCGCGCACTCTGCTGAACTCGGAGAAACCTCCATGGTGCGCTTGTTGCTGGCGGCGCATGCGAACATCGAGTCGAGAGATAAATTTGGGCGAACGCCCCTGAGCTGTGCGGCAACAAATGCAGATTTGTCCTGTTTGTCTCTGCTGCTATCGGCAGGCGCCAATATCGGGCACATCACAACGCTAAAGCGTACAGCGCTACACCTGGCCATAATGAGTTCACGGGAGGAATGTGCGCGTGAATTGCTGGCCACTTCGGGTGGCCCCGATCTCGTGCACACTCTAGACTTTGAAGGCAAAGGATGTCTTCATCTGGCCGCGGAAAAGGGCATGGAAGCGTTGGCCCTGGATTTGCTTGCATTAGGTGGTATGGAAATGCTGATGAACACCACTCGTGATGGACGCAGTGCGCTGCACTTTGCTGCTGAACACGGGTGCCCGAAATTGTGTAAGCGCATGTTACAGATAGGCGGCGTGGACATAGTCAAATTTCGCGCGGAAGACGGCAAAACCTGCCTGCATCAGTGTGCACACATGACGTGGCTGCACGAATTTGGAAGCAATCCTGGTACAGGTAGCGAGGCCAATGGCGCGTTGGCGGAGCGGCGGAGCGAGATGGAGGAAATTTGTGAGCATATGGTGTCGCTGTTGCCAAAAGAGTGGCTGGTTTTGGTTGACTCATCTAAACGCTCTGCCCTTCATTATGCTGCTGGATCCTTCCTTGAGAAAACCTGCTTAGATATTCTCGCACGCCTAGCAGGCATCACAATTAAGGTCATTCGAAACGAGGATGGGGAGGAGAAGGAAGTAGAGCAGGATGCCATGCGCTGGTTGGTGATGCAGCAAGCTCACGATCTGCGCACCGTCCTGCATATCGCTGCCGCTAAGGGCTTGCTCAAAGGTGTAAACAAGATGCTGGCAGTAGGAGGCAAGGAACTGGCAAATATGCGAGGTGCTGACGGTCGTACTGCGTTGCACTGGGCTGCCGCACACGGCCAGCAAGAGGTGTGCCTAGCATTAATTTCCATTGGTGGGGCAGAGCTGGTGCTAGCGAAGGCAAAAGATGCCTGGACTGCTCTATTTTGGGCAGCTGGTAGTGGGCTTTGTATTGCTGCTAACGAAATGATTAAGGTGGCGGGAGTAGACGTGTTGATGGTGCGAGATCGTGAGGGCACTACCGCGCTGCACCGTGGCGCTTGGCGCGGCGGCACTGCTATGGAAGATTTGTGCGAAAAGATGGTGGAAGTTGGGGGGCAAGCCCTAGTTGTGTTGCAAGACAGAGATAAGCGGTCGGTGCTTCACATTGCTGCAACCTCGGGCCTCGCACGATTGTGTAATCGGGTAATGGAATGTATGCCGATTGGCGTGATGATGCTGCAAGACTCCGACGGTCGTACAGCCTTACACATGGCCACCGCCATCGGACAAAACAACCACGACATGGAGAGGGTTTGTGGGCGGATGATTGAACGGTGTGGCATAGAACTTGTCAACGCTCGAATGTTCAACGGACGCACGGCCTTGCATTTGGCTGCTGAGAGGGGCATGGGTGATTTGTGCATGCTTATGGTGTCATGTGGTAAGTGTGTGAGGCAATATGACTCTTTCATACATGTGACATCACGCATTCAGGGATGGTTTGTGTATTCTCAAGTTTGTCCAAAGTGTTGAGTGTGTATGTGGGCGTGTGTGCATGAAGTATAAGTTGTGTAATATTTGACGTGTGCGTGTGTGCGTATGGGTGTGTATACTCTGCATATGCGCGCACACACACAAAGAAGGGCGTGAGTTCATTCTGGTCGAGAGCGGGGACACCGAACTCCGTACCAAATTTGTGATATATATGCACATATTTATGCACATATACACGTGTATACACCCACGAACACCCACACGTGTGTATGTTTGTGTGTGTATGTTTGTGCGTGTGTGTGTGTGCATGTATACATATACAAGGGGGCCGGAATTACTACTGGTCAAGTGGTTGGAGACACACACAGTGCCTTCCAAATTTCTGATGTATAGACACATGCACATATACACATGTATACACATATATGGGCATACCCATGTATACAGGAGGGCGGGAATTGCTACTTGTTAAGGGCGAGGACACAAGAACAGCTTTCAACGTTGCCGACACACTTCTAAAAGACACCGACAACTTGCCTGGAGGTATCTGTGTGTGTATCTGCGTATGTGCGAGTGTCGCATGCACGCGTGTGCCTGTCTACCTGCCTGCCTGCCTCTCTGTCTGTGTCTGCCTGTGCGTGTTGGTTCTGGGAGAGGTCACCGAAGTATGTCTGCAAGGAGCGGCTCAAGGCTAAGGTAGTAGGTGTGTAGTGTGCATGGTGTTGAATGTGTGTGACTGTGATTATGTCTGTCTGTATATGATTGTGTCTGTATATGCTATTGTATCTGTCTCTACATGAGCATTTATGTGCATCGACTGCTGCTACTGCTCTGGAATGTGCTGAGCATCGCATATACGTCACACCAATGAATGGAGTCATATCACACAGTGCAGGAGTCGTATCTCAAAATGACGCAGTCATGTATCAACATGAATCTGCCATTTGCTCAGCGTCGCGGACGAATAAGTCATGCACCACGCGAATGCGTCAAGTCGCACATATCAAGCACATATTAACAAGTCGAGTCGGTGTACAGGGAGTGGTGCCAAGACTATCCTCCTTGAGCTTGAGGAACAATTCAAGTAAAAGACAGACAAGAAAAGGACAGACAAGACCATTTCAATCATCCACCGCTCCACGTTTACGCTGTCTACAGCTGTCTAGATCACATGCTCTCAGTCACTTCCTCTGTTGCTTTGTCAACCCTCGGGAAATAACGAAGTTACACCCATTTTTAGGTTGCAATTTTTTTTTGGACCTTTTGCCTGGGCCTTGTTTGGCGCGCGGCAAGCGCGCATTCGGTCACTTTCGCGCGCATACAGATTGTTCATGTATTCATTTTCACCCACTCAGTCCCAGATTCCCTGTCGACCATGGGGTTTCCCAGATTTCCAGTTGATCATCGGTTGTCACAGATTTTTTGTGGGCCACCTGTAGTCGGCTGCGGCTCGCGGGCCGACTAATTATAACTATAAACATCGCTAATTAAAAATAAGATTGCTATTTTCAAATTGTGACAGGAGTAGGGTCTGACTTGCGCGCGGGAGATAATCCCAGTATGTCACACAGATTTCACCCACAAGACCCGTATGTACGTGCAAACGAGACCTATAAAGACAGGGGGTGGCAAAGACCCAACTTAATCACTGGACTGAACGGGTGGTGAGCACCCGACTCATCACGTAAGCCCCAAGAAACTGTCCCGGACCATTAACGACCTAGATGCGATCTTGCAACAAACTCGCATGATTACAGTGAAATAATTTCCTGTTGCTTGGCATTTTCTGCCCGCAGCCATGATCGAGTGCTGGCCGCATTTTTGCCGTCCATACATACGTACAGGGTGGCGAAGACCCATTTCAGTTGCTGGTCATTTTTTGCAAAAGAACCACTAATTGTAGGACTCTTTAACGGAAAATGACCTATAAAGACAAGGCATCCTATGACTCTACGCCACCCTGTACCTGGATTTGAACCTGACAGCATTCAATCCGTCATTGCCAGTTAGAGAAGAGTTCAAGTTTTGATGGAAAACTGGTGGTATTTGTTTCTGGAAGAACAGATCTGATGAAATGTATCTTATAATGATCTCCCCTCCGAGTCATTGCCAAGTTGACATTGCAAGCACAACCAAAAAAAATCCAAAAACCTGCGAGTTGGCCTGAAAGGGGGAGGCTAGTCAGATTAAAATTCATCCGGGTGATTGTCTTAAATCAGCAATCGACTCGGCCCGCGGCGGACAAGTACCTCGATGTGAACTAAAATGGGGGGGGGGCTTGTTTTAGGAATTGCCAATCCAAATAGGAGGGGGTCTCAAGTTGTTCAAGATCAGGGCAGTGAGGGAGAGATTAATAGTATTTTGGGTTAAAAAAAACAACACTTCTATTCCGAGTCACCGAAGGCTTCGTTTTTTTTGGAGCGTACTGGTCCAAGTCTCCAAATTGTCTTTCTATGTGCCTTTACTGGCATGACTGTGTCGTTTACTCAAAGATTTTGTCTTTCTTTGACAGGGACTACCGTGACTCTGGAAAGGGCCCAACTAAGATCACCAGGAAGGAAGGGCAAGACCAACATCACCAAGAAGGATGCCAAAACAAAGCGGTGGGCGAGGAAGGGTGAACAGCGGGGCTGCCTGACCGATCGGCCCGGGCTTTCATGCCAAAACAGAAGATCTTTGACCAGTACTGAAGGCTTTCCCGCAGAGGCCACAATTGCTGACAATCTCGTTCGCTGTCGTTTCCTCTTCTTCACCAAGCTCAGCTGCAACGAGTACACCAACACGATTGGTCACGGCACCCAGTGCTAAAATTTCAGCGGGTGAGTGCCAAGGGCAACAAGAATAGCGACAGAGTACATTGTGTAGACAGCGTAAACTATGTCGCTATTCTTGTTGCCCTCTCAAACCTGGATTTTTTTGATTTTAACCAACTTGAATTTTCAAGGGGGAAAAAGGTGCAAAAGGGAAGGAGGGGGCTTGTTGTAAGAGTCAAACAACTTGAATAAATTTTATTATAGTTAAGGCCCCCTCTCATTTTAGTGCACTTTGAGGTATATTCTAATTGATTGATTAAGCTGCCCGATCCGGGGTACACCATAACTAGATCCGAAGTATATCTATATACAGGTATATATATATGTAGGGAGGTATATACATACATAAGTGTATGTACTCATGAATACATACGCATATACGTACAGACATACATACAGACATACATACAAAATACATACGTACATGCATACACTTAAACACAAATCATACATACGCACAAGCATACAAACACATACATACAGATATACATACTGTAGTTGATGTGGATTTTCTGAATGGAAATTATTTATTTCTTAAATGTTGTCCGGGTATATTTAATTTTTGTCTAAATCGTAGTTGTCGACTGGAAACATCCACATCACAAACACTTAGACGTGCCGAGCATGCGCGCTGGCGCGCGCAGAATTAGGTACAAGAAAAAAACAGACCAACTCATGTAAAAAAAAAGCCGGGTAAAATAATCAATTTGTGGGGAAAATGTCATTTTTCCAGAAAAATGAAAGTATAACTCAAACAACGAAAGAGGGAAAGCAAGCTGTTGGATCATTACGATCAAATCTCAAAAATAATCTATCCCTGTACTAGCATATGTCTAGGATGCCAAATATATGTCAGGCGCATCCACAACTGCCCGGAACCGTGACAAGAATGTCCGGAACAGGTCCCGAAGTCCTGCAATATCCTCTGGATGCAGTGAGGGAACCATGGTTCGGTCCATTTTTCCCCCAGACTCTCGAAAATAGGAACGGATGGCAGCGTCAGTGAGCTATCAAATGTTGCATGATAAGTTCATACTGTGTGAGTGTCGTCTTCCCCCCCTCCCCCCCCTCCCCCTCCACAGTACCCTAACGTACACTGCCGTGTGACCTACCTGTCGGTCCTCCCCATACACACCACATATCAAGACACCCATGACACACACAAATTGTCAAACATTTGAGTCCCAAAACATACATATGTCAAATCTTCAACGCTTGTCCGTCTGAAAACACAGATTGTAAGACTAGGAAACCCCGTAAGTTTTAGTCCTAAATTCCAGAAAACACGCTGTCCGTTGCCCTACGACATCTCAACAGAAAAATTCGCGGTTGCCGTCGCAAAATTTCAGCCGCTGGCAGCCTTGCGGGGCGACCAGACACTACCGTGATCTACGTGTTCCCTGTCCCCGTTCCCTGTTCCTACAAGACACCAATGAATGAACAAGCTAATCCCTGCTCCTCTTCCCTCAATCCTTACTGGAAAACATATTGCTGGCTGCTATTCGGAATCAGAAATGAAATATTCATTAAATGGTGTCCGTGCATAAAGAATTAAAAAATCCATTCCGATAGTCAAAACTCCGGAAATCCACATCAACTATAGTACACACGTAAACATGCACCTACTCCAAGATTTTGAACATACTCGCGTTGTTCTTTCCATTGAACGAAAACTAGCCAGCCTTTGAAGACCCTCGCCCTGGTATTTTATGTAAGGATTTGTGCTGATGGCTGTGTCTTTTCCAGAGTGGTCCGTGTCCAAACAGGGACAGAATCTTTTAGTACGTGACATGGTCAAGGACAAAAAAATTTAGTACGTGACATGGCATTGTCAGACCGAGATACATCCATACGTGCAATCATACGTACACGCTGAACTATATTATAATACATACATGCACACATGTATACATACATATTCACATACATGTAAATGTACATACAAGCATACAGACAGACAGACATATCGACATACATGTACAAATATATATACACACCCACACACACACGTGTCTCTCAATCTCTCGCTGCCACTGTCTCTTTCTCCGTCTACACAATGGAAATAAGTGGGTTTCATACACTTTCAAGGTAAACGGTCAACCTGATCACAATACAATCAAGTCATGCGCGACAAAGTCGAGCTCACATCACTAATTAACGTGAGATTTTTTGGCTTGAGCGCCAACTTTGCCGATGGCAACACGTGCAACGACACTTGCCACCGTTGCGTGTCAGGGAGGTAGCGCAAGAGCGTGCCCAGGCAGCCGTTGCAATGCAAGTGTGCATCCATCTGCAGTGAGTGGACGCGCACCTTGGCGCCCACCTCCAGCGCCTCGCTTGCTAATGTGTTGCTGGCTTGGTTGATAGCCACTCCCGCAAAGCTGATTGTATCATTCTCATCCTGTTCAATGTGTAGAGGGGTAGTATCCTCTGCCCAGAGAAGTGTGTGTTTAATCACCAGCGAATACCCACGCTGTGCCAATTCTTTGTGTCCTTCGCTACCTCCGCCTCCTCCTTTTTCAATTTGGTCGCACAACTTGCTCCAATCCCAGCCATCAGCAGCGGCGCGGAGTCGGCCCTGCCGGGTTGCCAGAACACTCCCCACGCCAAGGTGATTTCTGGCGAGCATTTCTTGAGATGGCTGTAGCAGGCCTCGAGGCAGAAGCAAATGAACCAAAACATGCCCGGGTCGTCCAAAGCCAGCCTGGCCGCGGCGGGGTGGAGACGAGCAGCATCACCCATCTCCGCAGCAATGATGATGTAGTTGTCCAGCTCTGATACATCTACGGAGGCAAAGAAGCGCTCGTACTGTGCTGCGCCTGTCTTCTTGTCAAAAAAACGCACCTCGAAACAGTCGAGGTGCACGTTGGAGGGATAGAAGAACATTGATGACGACCTCACTGCCCGAATGCGGGCTGCTGCTGTCTCATCTCCCGAGCTGATATTGAGTCTCTCGAACGGGGGCTTCTGTAGCACTTTCAGCGAGTCCCCGCGCGACCTGCACATCGTGTGCAGAAACACGAGCCCCCGCGGGAAGTCCACCCGCTGTTTGTCTCTGGTCTGCCGCATCTCCTGCGCTTCGCCCCGTTTCCACTTTGCGACCAAGTTAACCACGTTCAAGTCCTGGACATAGATGCACAGGTGCATCTCCTTCAGAAAGGTCTAAACCATCTCTATTCCCGCAGATGTGCCGGTAAACTGGGGGTATGGTAATGTCGCGGGCATCAAGTTACTGTCGCCGCCACTCGCACCACCCACGCCTTCCCAGGACAAACCAACACCCCAGTCTCTGCCAATGTGCAGAGTTGGGCGAACTGCCACAAATACGTGGGTCCACCGTGACGATGGATCCGCCATTATGGTTCCAAATATTCCCTGCCCCTGCGATGTCAAACAAGTTAGCAAGGAAGTTCCTCGTTGTACTACGTCAGTGATTTATGTTACCCATTGTATATTACCTGGGCGTTTCCGACCTGCCGTAAAAGCCTTGCGCGTTGGGCGTATCATGCAAAAAATTCCTCGTGGTACACCCTGCACAATTCTTCATCCCTTTTTTTAATTTTGAGAGTGTTTATTAAGGAGTAACCTCAGCAAGAGGAGTAAGAAACATTAAAATCGAAAGACACCCAGTTCGCAACTGTTAAGCTCCCCAAATGTCTAGAGGGGCCCCACAACACCTACGACAGATCCACCAACAGCAGCAGATTGCAACACAGAAGCAGAAG
>Ga0105055_10012741_pt1 | contig 10189 bp, 9 predicted proteins | sample BON03_FD_78090 | JGI IMG/M metagenome (GOLD analysis project Ga0105055, IMG submission 78090) | Freshwater microbial communities from Lake Bonney liftoff mats and glacier meltwater in Antarctica - BON-03 | ecosystem: Environmental > Aquatic > Freshwater > Ice > Glacier meltwater | place: Lake... | reverse complement strand
CCCCAAAGGCGGCAAGGCGCAAAACCCTTTTTTCGTGTATTCACCGTGGATTGCTACATTTTTTCCGCCCGTCGCGCCCGATGTTTTCGCAGTCGCGCCCAAATCGCGCAATCGTTTGCATTGGCCCGGTCCGTCTGTAATGATGCAAGGGAATCAGCCGCCTGCTGCCGCACCGGATTTCCGCATTGGAGGATGCCCCATGTCGTCAAGTTTCACCTCACCCCGCTGGGAGGAATCGCGCCGCAACCTCGACAACCGCCAGACTTTCAACCGGATGCAGGACACGCCCTATTACCGCGACGCGGTCTATGAACAATTCTCGCGCGGCGAATACGAGCGGCGCTTTGCCGCCCTGCGCGCCAGGATGGCGGCGGAAAACCTCGACGTGGTGATCTGCCCCGGTGGTCCCAGCCATTGGAGCTTTGGCGGCGGCATGCTCTGGCTCTCGGGCCATTGGGAATGGCACTGTCTGGCGGCTTATGTCGTGTTTCCGCGCGAGGGCGAGCCAACCCTGATCTACGGCATGGGCGGCACCCATATCGAGGCAGTGCGCCGCGAGGTTGCGGTCGCGATCAGCGATGTCAGGTCAAGCCGGAATGGCCAGTTCGGCCTGGTCATGGCCGAATGCATCCGCGAGGCGGGCGCGGCAGAGGGGCGCATCGGCCTTCTGGAGATCGACCCGCGCAACAAGGATTACCTGCCCGCCAACCAGTATCTGCGGCTCAAGGATGAACTGCCCAAGGCCGAGATCGTCTTTACCGAAGGTTTCATGCATGAACTGGTCGTGATCCACAGCGAAGAAGAGCTGGCCTGTGTGCGTCACGCCGGCAAACTCTGCACCAACGCGATGCAGGCGATTGCGGACCGCGCCGCACCCGGCGTCACCGAACAGGACCTGCGCGCGGCAGCAGGAGCGGCGATCCTTGAGGGCGGCGGCGACATCGACTTTCTGATCATCGGATCGACCCCGATGGCCGACCCCGCAATGGTATTCGGCAATCCGCGCCCCTCGCTGCGGCAACTGGCCATGGGCGACATGATCCTTATGGAACTTGCCGCCGGTTATCGCGGCTATTCCGCGCAGATCGGACAGCCGATCTGCATCGGCGAACCCCCCGCCGAAATCCGGCGGTTCTGGGACGACATCGCCAGACCCGGCTATGAAAAGGTCACCGCCGCCATCGCACCGGGGCGGCCCGTCTCAGACATGCATGAAGCAGCGAAATTCTTTCGTAACAGCGGCGTGCAGTCGCGCCCCATCGTCACGCATGGCATCGACTTCGTCTCCGACGGCCCGCATGTCTATATCGATGGGGCGAGCACGCATGACCATGACGCGATCCTGCAGCCCGGCATGGTCCTGATGCCCGAACCCAACCCGATCAGCGCGGATGGACATCTTGGCATGTTCGTCGGTCACACCGTCATCGTGACGCAAGACGGACATGAATGCGTGGACGATTGGCCGCTCGAACTGACCGTCGTCTGATCCCTACTCCGGTGCGGGCGTGCGCGCCGCCAGCCGCGCCCGCTCTGCCGCCACCAGCGCCTCCATCCGCTTGGCCATATGCGCCTCGGTCGCGATCAGCCCCGCGATCTTCATCTGCGCCCATGTGCCCAGAATCCGGTTGATCCGCGCCTGATAGCCCTGCCCCATCGCGCGGTAAAACTTTGCCGTGCTGCTATCGAGGTAGAGGGTCAATTTGACCTTCGGTTCGGTCACATCAAGGTCATATTCCAGCGTATGCCATGCCTCCGGCGCCTGCTCGCGCAGCGCCTCGGACAGATGGTCGTCGCGCCCCTCCCACAGATGGCGGAACAGACGGTCGCGGGCAATCCGCCCGGCCCGCGTCATCGGCAGGGCGGCGGGCGTCACTTTGGGCACGGGCATGGCAGGGCTCCTTTGTCAGACAGCCTGCGCGGTCCGGGTTAACACCGCCCAACCCGGGCGCGCGCAGGAATCCGCGCGCAAGAACCCGCGCGCAGGAATCCACACAGTGGCGCGGCAATTCCCCAGTCCGGCCACAATCCCGCCCGAATCTGCCCGGCTAATACCTTCAGGCCAAAAGGCGGAGGACCAAGACATGGCAACTGCACTGATCCTGATCGGGGGCGTTCTGGGGTTCTTCTCGGGCATCACCGCCTATATGCTGTTTGACGCTTCGGCGATGACGACCCTCGTGATCTGGGGCGCCAGCGGCCCGGTTGCGGCGCTCGTCCCGGTGATCCTGCGGCTGATGCCACAGACACCAGCCCACGCCCCGCATCGCATCGCAGAAACCGCCTGACGCAATAGCCCTTGCAATTGGGGGCCGATACGGCCATATTACCCTCTGCAGACGTTATTCTATTTCGACCCGCTGTTCTCCGTCATCGGCCACAGTTCTCGATAAGACACTGACCGAGCCGGGCTGTCGCACTTTCGCGGACAGCGCACACGATAGGAGACATCACGATGGCCACCGGCACCGTGAAATGGTTCAACACTACCAAAGGCTTCGGCTTTATCGCTCCCGATGGCGGCAAAAAGGACGTGTTCGTCCATATTTCCGCAGTCGAGCGTTCGGGCCTGACCGGCCTCAAGGATGACCAGAAGGTCACCTTCGACATCGAATCCGGCCGTGACGGCCGCGAATCGGCGATCAATCTGCAACTGGCCTAAGGCTCGTTCAGACGATTTTGAAACGCGCGGCTTGATCCGCGCGTTTCTTTTTTGTGCAGATGATCCCGCTCTGACGTGACCAATCCTGCAACACCGGGCAAGAACCGGCCCGCGTGACCGAACGTCGCAAATAGTCTTGATTTTTTTTACGTCCGGTTTCAAATGGAATCGGCAAAGTTATTCTATCGACCACTGTCTCCTTTGCGGCCCAGTCATTCGATCAGCACATGACAGAGCCGGTCCGCTGCACTCCCGCGAGCGGAATATCGAAGGAGATATCGCGATGGCCACGGGTACCGTGAAATGGTTCAACACTACCAAAGGTTACGGATTCATTGCGCCTGACGGCGGCAAAAAGGACGTTTTTGTGCACATTTCCGCGATCGAGCGCTCGGGCCTGACCGGGCTCAAGGACAATCAGAAGGTCAACTTCGACATTGAAGCCGGCCGCGATGGCCGCGAATCAGCGATCAACCTGACGCTGGCCGGCTGATCCCGGCAACCTCGTCCCACCTTGCGCGCCCGTGGGCCCCGGCCCATGGGCGTTGTCATGTCCGGGCATCCGGCAGGCAACCTGCCTCCGATCCGGCATCGCCGATCACGATTCGTGCCAATGCCGCAATAGACGCCGGTTCGGCTATGATTGCGACCGTTCAGGTCGTATCTGCATGATATGAACGTCATTCTTCTGGTCAGCGGCATTGCCGTCCTCTTTGTCGTCATCGCGGTGTCAGAACCCATCGCGACGCGGCTGCGGCTGCCCTATACCGTGGTGCTGGCGGTGGTCGGCGCGCTGATGGGCAGCGGCGCTGTGCTGCTTCAGACCAGCGCGCTCAGCGATGATTTCGATCCCGCGACGCTGGCGATCCTGTCGCTGCCGATCCGGTCCTCGGTGTTCATGTATGTGCTGCTGCCCACGCTGCTGTTTCAGGTGGCGCTCGGGCTCAACCTGCGCCGGATGCTGGACGACTGGGTGCCGATCATCGTGCTGGCCGTGGTCGCCGTGGTCGTGGCCACCTTCAGCGTCGGGTTGGTGCTGCAACAATTCTCCGCCATGTCGCTGCTGGCCTGTCTGCTGCTGGGCGCCATCGTGTCGACCACCGACCCTTCCGCCGTGGTAAGCATCTTTCGCAACATCGCCGCCCCCCAGCGGCTGACGCGCATCGTCGAGGGTGAAAGCCTGCTCAACGACGCCGTCGCCATCGCGCTTTTCGGGTTTTTCCTCACCTTCGTCATGGCCGGCGTACCGAACCCGACGCTGAATGACATGATCTTCGGCTTTCCCGCGATCATCCTGCTTGGCGTCGCCACCGGCTGGATCATGGCGCGGCTGGGCCTGCTCGCCATGTCGCTGATCCCGGCGCATCCGATGGCGCAGATGTCGATCAGCATCGCCCTGCCCTTCATCACCTACATCATCGCCGACCGGCTGCTCGGCGCCTCCGGCGTCATCGCGGTCGTTGTCACCGGCATGACCCTCAACCTGGTCGGTCCGGGGCGGCTCGCCCCCGCCACCTGGGCCTATCTGCGCGAGGTCTGGGATCTGCTCGGCCATTGGGCCGGGGCCTTCATCTTTATCCTCGCGGCGCTGCTGATCCCGCGCCTGCTCGCCGACGCGCGGCCCGGCCACCTCTTGCTGATCGGGCTTGTCGTGCTGGCCGCCGTTGCCGCGCGGGTCGCGATGCTCTGGGGCGTGCTGCCGCTCCTCGGCCTGCTGCGGCTCTCGCCAAAGGTCGAAACCCCGTACCGCGTCGCGATCCTCTGGGGCGGTTTGCGCGGGGCAGTCACGCTGGCACTGGCGCTGGCGGTGACCGAAAACCCGCTGGTGCCGCCTTCGGTCAAGACCGAGGTGGGCATCCTCGCCACCGGTTTTACGCTTTTCACCCTCTTTGCCCAAGGGACCACACTGCGCCCACTCATCATGCGGCTCGGCCTCGCGCGGCTCGCCCCCATCGACCTCGCGCTCTCCAATCAGGTCATCGCCGTCGCGCTGCAGAACGTGCGCGAAAACGTCTCGCAAACCCTGCGCGATCAGGAGATGAACCGCGACATCGTGCGCTCCGAGGCAAAGCGCTTTGGGGAGCGGCTTGATGAGGTGGTGGCCCGCGCCGAAGCGGCCGAGGAAATCCCCGACCGTGACCGCGTGACCCTCGGGCTTTTGGCGCTGGCCGGGCGCGAACGCGACCTCATCCTTGAGAATTACCGCCAGAAACTCGTCTCCTCGCGCCTGTTCGAAGTCATGCTCGCCGATTGCGACCGTCTGATCGAACGCACGCGCACCACCGGGCGCTCCGGCTACCGCGACGCGGGTCGTCTCGCGCGCGGCTATGGGCGCCAGCACACACTCGCAGTCTGGGCGCATAACCGGCTGCGCATTTCCGCACCCTTGGGGCGGATGACGGCCGACCGCTTTGAACTCCTGCTGAAACAGCGCCTCATCCTGCGCGAGTTGCACAGCTATATCGACACCAAGATCCGGCGCATCCACGGCCGCCGCGTCTCGGACCTGCTGCACGAGATGCTGCGGCGGCGCGAGGATGAAACCGCGCTCGCGCTGGACGGTCTGCGCCTGCAATACCCCGGCTATTCCGAGGAAATCGAGCGGCGCTATATCCGGCGCATAGCACTGGGGCTGGAAGAACGCGAATATGACATGCTGCACGGCGACGGGCTGATCGGCCCCGAACTGCACATGACCCTGCGCGCCAATCTGGCACAGGAACGCGCCCGGCTCGATAAGCGGCCCAAACTCGACCTCGCGGTGCAGAAATCCGCCTTGGTGCGCCGGTTCCCGCTCTTTGCCGACATGCCAGAGGCGCAGCGGCGGCAACTGGCCCGGCGGCTCAAGACGCTCTATGTCCAGCCCGGCCATATCCTGATGCGCAAGGGCGACCCGGCGCGTGACGTCTATTTCATCGCCTCAGGTGCGGTCGAGGCCGAAACCGCAGGTCAGAAATACCGGCTCGGCCCCGGCGAAATGTTCGGGCAACTTTCGATCCTGACCACGCGCCAACGCCGCGCGCAGGTCATCGCGATCAGCCATTGCACCCTGCTGCGGCTCGACGACACGCGGTTCAAACAACTGCTCGCCCGCAACACTACCCTGCGCCGTTTCGTCACCGAAACCGCGGCAGAGCGCGGCGTGCAACTCAACCTGGAAGCGGCGGAATAAACCGCGCCTTCACGAAAGTATCATCATGACCCCCCGGCCCTCCCTTTTCGCGCCCCTGCACCTGGCTCATGGGCCACAGATCAAGAACCGGTTCTTCCTCGCGCCTTTGACCAATTGTCAAAGCGGCGAGGGCGCGGCGCGATACCCCAGTCAACCCCGCCCGATTTCAAACTGAGACACTACAAAAAAGTCTGGGGAGGATTAGTATCACGGCGACTAGTCTTGCGTCTTTGACTTAGGTGGCCTCGAAGCAAGCTGGTCTCTCTGCAATTCAAGTAGCTGCCGATTCAGTTCCGCAGATTTCTCAAGTGATTCTGCAATACGGGGCCATGCCCGAAAGGATTCTAACTGGAGGCGTTCGCGGATTACAAAGCCTTCTGAGATATAGCTAAGGCTACGCAGCCTGCCCGCTGTAATGTTGCTGTTGCCGAGCGAAGCTGCGAGCCGTTCTATCAACTTGTCCCGCTGATCGGATGCAAGCTCTTCTATTATCAGTTTGGCATCCACGTCCAATTTAGTAATATCTTCGCTCACGATGGCCAAATATTTCTCCAGAGTTTTGTTGACTTCCAAATCGTCACTAAACTCAAGCGGTATCAGGGCGATTGCTCCCTGATAGTCTGGGTGCTCCGGGATCAGCCGACTGTTCAAGAGCATCCGCAGGACCTTTTCTCTGCTGCCTCGGCGATTTTGACGTTCAGTTAACCGTGGCGTCAGCCAGACAGCTGTTAGAATGGCCAGGACCACGCCTAAGAAATTTATCAGCGCGTTGAGCCAGTCGGATTTGTTTATCCCAAACCACCAGACTATTTCGTTTTCCATCTGAGACCCTCTCGTCAACATCCAACGGCAAGTTGACGACTTATATGGTCAAGCGGTCAAGGATGCTGATAGTCCAACACCTTGTTTTTTTCCGCCTCATCGAACTGCCCATCGTTCGCGGCGGGCCCACATTGCGGCGGCGCGCTCGTGGTCATGCGTTCCCGCCAACTTGGCGGAAACCAACCACTGCCCAAACTCAGTATCGCCCCGGTGCAACCCCCGGCCCTCATTCAGCGCCGCGCCATAAGCCGTCCAGCCCTCGATTGTGTCGGTCTCGCCCGATGCAGTGTCCGGACGTCGTCAACCAGACACTGTAGACAACATACCGTAACATGAGCAAGGGCGGGGCGAATCCGGAACCTGACGCTCCATCGCCCCGCTACACCAGAATGCGGACACAGGGCGGACACAGAGAATCTTTAATAGCAGGAATCAGCAAAAAATTTGTGCTAAGCCTATGATTTTTATGGCGATCCCGGGACGACTCGAACGCCCAACATCCTGATTAGAAGTCAGGTGCTCTATCCAGTTGAGCTACGGGACCACGGTGGCAGCCATACAAAACCAAAGCCGGTTTTGCCAGCCTTCAATGCGTCCAGACGCCCCGGCGGTTGGTCGCAAAATTCTCGCCATAGCCGCCTGCGCGCAGATTGAGCTTGCGCGGTTTCGGCTCGGTCACCACGGCGTCGATGCCATGCTTTGCGGCGTAATCCAGCGCCGCTTCCCTGGTCTCGAAATGCATCCGCACCTGTGCCTGCGTATCATCCGAACTGGTCCAGCCCATCAGCGGGTCCACAGCACGCGGCGTGGCCTGAACATAATCCAGCACCCAGTCTTGCGTCTTGTCCATCCCCGATTGCATCGCGGTCCGGGCCGGTCTGTAGATGCGTGCGCGCATGGTTCCCTCCTTGTGACGTGACGCTTTATCCGGCAAACCGGCGCGCGGTGCAAGTCTCGCACGCGCCAGCCCTTGCACGAGAACAAAAACAGATCAAATACTGGTCAAAGCCAAAGGAATCGCGCGATGAGCCCCACCGATACCGGCATGATCCTCACCAACCCCGCCCCCCGCATCCGTGACAAGATGGAGGGAGGTCGGCGCTTTGTGATGAAGACCGATTTCGAGGCCGCAGGCGACCAGCCCGCCGCCATAGCCGAGATTGCGCAAGCGATCCGCGACGGCGACCGCGATCAGGTGCTGCTCGGCGCCACCGGCACCGGCAAGACCTTCACCATGGCCAAGGTGATCGAAGAGACGCAGCGCCCGGCGATCATCCTCGCCCCGAACAAGACCCTCGCCGCACAATTATATGGCGAATTCAAGGGCTTCTTCCCCGAAAACGCAGTCGAGTATTTCGTCAGCTACTACGACTATTACCAGCCCGAAGCCTATGTCGCGCGGTCGGATACCTATATCGAGAAGGAATCCCAGATCAACGAACAGATCGACCGGATGCGCCACTCTGCCACCCGCGCGCTGTTGGAGCGTGACGACGTGATCATCGTGGCCTCGGTCTCCTGTATCTACGGTATCGGCTCGGCCGAAACCTATTCCGCGATGACGCAGGATCTGGTCAAGGGCAAATCCTATGACCAGCGCAAGGTGATCGCCGACCTGATCGCACAGGCCTATAAACGCAATGACATCGGCTTTGCGCGCGGTTCCTTCCGGGTGCGCGGCGATAGTCTGGAAATCTTTCCCGCCCACCTCGCAGACCGGGCATGGCGGCTCTCCTTCTTTGGCGAGGAACTCGAATCCATCACCGAATTCGACCCGCTCACCGGCGAGCGGACCGATCAATTCGACAAAATCCGCATCTACGCCAATTCCCACTACGTCACCCCCGGCCCGACGATGAAACAGGCGGTTCAGGGGATCAAAAAGGAATTGCGCATGCGGCTCGACCAATTGGTCAGCGAAGGCAAATTGCTGGAGGCGCAGCGGCTGGAACAACGCTGCACCTTCGATCTGGAAATGCTGGAGGCGACAGGCGTCTGCAATGGCATCGAGAATTATTCCCGCTACCTCACCGGGCGCGCACCCGGGGAGCCGCCACCCACGCTTTTCGAATTTATCCCCGACAATGCGATTGTGTTTGCGGACGAATCCCACGTCTCCGTGCCGCAGATCGGCGGCATGTACAAAGGCGACTACCGGCGCAAATTTACCCTCGCCGAACACGGCTTCCGGCTGCCCTCCTGCATGGATAACCGGCCGCTGAAGTTCGAAGAATGGGACGCGATGCGCCCGCAGACCGTCTTTGTCTCGGCCACGCCTGCCGCATGGGAGATGGAGCAGACGGGTGGCGTTTTTACCGAACAGGTGATCCGCCCCACCGGCCTCGTCGATCCGATGATCGAAATCCGCCCCGTCTCCATGCAGGTCGATGATCTGCTCGACGAAGTGCGCAAGGTGGCGCTCGATGGCTACCGCACACTCGTCACCACCCTGACCAAACGCATGGCCGAGGATCTGACCGAATATATGCACGAACAGGGCATCCGCGTCCGCTACATGCACTCCGATATCGACACGATCGAGCGGATCGAAATCCTGCGCGACCTGCGGCTCGGCGCATTCGACGTGCTGATCGGGATCAACCTGCTGCGCGAGGGGCTCGATATCCCCGAATGCGGGCTGGTGGCGATTCTGGACGCCGACAAAGAGGGTTTCCTGCGGTCTGAGACCTCACTTGTGCAGACTATCGGGCGCGCCGCGCGCAACGTCGATGGCCGCGTCATCATGTATGCCGACCGGATCACCGGCAGCATGGAGCGGGCGATGCGCGAAACCGACCGGCGCCGCGCCAAACAGGTGGCCTATAACGTCGAGCACAACATCACGCCGACGACGGTGAAAAAGAACGTCGAGGATATTCTGGCCGGCCTCTACAAAGGCGACGTGGACATGAACCGCGTCACCGCCAAAATCGACAAACCGCTGTTCGGCGCCAACCTCAAGACTGTGCTCGACGGTCTGCGCCTCGACATGCGCAAGGCCGCCGAGAACCTTGAGTTCGAAGAAGCCGCCCGCCTGCGCGACGAAGTGCGCCGTCTGGAAACCGTCGAACTCACCATCGCCGACGACCCCCTCGCCCGCCAACAAGCGGTGGAAAAGGCGGTGGACGACGCCAAGACCGCCTCCGGCCGCTCAACCGGCGGGCGTGGGGGGATGCGGGGGGGCAAGTCGCGGTATGGGGGGAAGCGGTGATGTTTGAATTCACGACTTCCTGCGGTAGGGCGGTTTTGTGACGGTCGAAACAGCAAAGCACGACTTGGCTTATGCAATGTCACAGATAGTTACAGGGACAACTGAACCACTTAGAGTTTGGGGAAGATTTTTTGTCGACCCTATTGCTCCGCCAGATCCCGAATTGGCCACACATGCTTTCTGCATTTATTTTTGTTCATTATACCGCTTCTACTCAAAAACCCGAAAGTTCTCGTGGGTTATGACGCGGAAGTTGTCTGACACCTTGTCGCGGAATTTCTTCCATTCCTGCGGGATGGTCTCACGCATGAATGCGAGGATT
>Ga0105055_10012740_pt1 | contig 10190 bp, 5 predicted proteins | sample BON03_FD_78090 | JGI IMG/M metagenome (GOLD analysis project Ga0105055, IMG submission 78090) | Freshwater microbial communities from Lake Bonney liftoff mats and glacier meltwater in Antarctica - BON-03 | ecosystem: Environmental > Aquatic > Freshwater > Ice > Glacier meltwater | place: Lake... | reverse complement strand
TTGGCCGCCGCCGCTTGACTGGCCCGCTTCTTGGCCGCCGCCGCTTGACTGGCCCGCTTCTTGGTCGTCACCTTTTTGCGAAGCAACCGCCGATGGCCGCTTTGCAATGATTTTTGGGCATTTGACTTGCTCTTGCGCTTGTAGCGTGTTCTTTTTTCAAGTTGAACAGGCTCTCCGTCGTCCTCTTCGTCATCGTCGTTGTTAGGGCCGTTATCTTGATCGTCATCATCGTCTTGTTGGTCATCATCTTCCTCGTCATTGGGAGGAGCAACTGCCATGATCATCCACCCAATCGGGGCGTCGTTTTGGTCGTACACTTGTTGATACAGGTTCGAGTTGGGGTCCTGGATGTGAAACTCAAGATTGCCCGACACGGTCCTGGCCCCGGCCGCCAAAAACTCGCTCTGGTCAAACTTGGGCATGCACTTGCCATGCGAATACCGACACTCGCCGTCACCCACACACGTAGCTTGTTCGGTAATGCACCCACACCTCCGGAACGGTCGGGCTTTAGCGCTGTGCACCCCCGGGAGAAGGTCGCTTGAATCGCCACACACTTTGTGGTCGTTAGCCAGGTTGAACACGGGCCTTTCCGGGAGGCGCTCGTTCCACCCGCAAATGGCTTTCGGGGCTAGATCGGCTGGGACGTTTGGAATGTGAAGCGGGCTGTTTTGCGGGAGGGCGCCGCAGTTGGCCACAATCATCACCATCTGGTTGAACCCCATTCGGTTGAAGCCACGATTGAGGTACAACCCGCTCTGGTTCCCCGCCGCACATGTCCCACCTCTTTCGTTTACGGTCATTACCATAATCTCGTTGATGTACGCCTGCGTGTCGTTGGGTGGGTGTTGACGAAAGTAGTTGACCAGATGTTGCAAGAGCACCGGTTCGCCGACCGCTCCATGGATGTGGTTACGCACCTGATCGACCAGCTTTCCCCCCTTGAGATATTTGAAATCGGTCAGCTCGGCGGTGTTGGAATCGACGTTGTCGAGCATTCCCGGCGTCGCAAAAAACTTACGGGGGCCTTTCCGACCACCACGTGGCATTGCTCTCTTTTTATCGTTCCGGCCACCGAATTAAAGTGGTTTGGATTGTCTTGTTTATCAATTCAGTGTTGGGCAGTCACTCGCTTGGATTATCTTGAAACATTGACGCCAAAGGCGCCAAATCTCAGGACTACAACGAACCAAGGTCCGCAGGCTCCAAGTGGCATAGGGCCGTCACGCCTGACGGCCCGATGTTTTGTGTCAAGTATTTCAAAAGAGTTTCTTGACAACCCCATTTCACATAAACATTGGAATAATTGAGCATTGCAATCAGAAGCTACCATCGAATGGTGCGCCCAAGGAGCTTGGTTCTCGCTCTTCAGGCGCACTTTTCGAGGAAGACATAAGAAGCAGAGTTATGGCCAATGGTTTTTGTGGGGTTACTGGGTTTCTATCGTTCATCTTCGAAAAGAGTTGGGGTTAACCCCAAATCAAGATGTGAAGCATCTTGCAAGTTTGTAGACAGAGTCATCCATGAGGGCAAACCACAGATGGAAACTTCCGATCTGTGAGAATGACCCTTGATCAAGAAGATTTTAATTTAAGGGCTTTGCGTATAGGTTTTGTATTAAATGATAGGTTTGGCGTGTAATAGCCGAACGGCCACATTTCGATATGAGGGTCAACACCATCATGGGGGATTTGCTCAAGGCGGACGTGGATGTGGTGGTCCACCAGATATCGTCCATGCCCTACAAGTCTCATGGTCTGTCAAAGAGCATTGCCACCCGATTCAAGTGGGCCGACCAGTACGGACATCGAACCCAAATGGGGAACCGGAACCTGGCCACCCCGGAAACCCGCCCCGAATGCGGCTCCATCGTCACGTCGTTTAACCCCGAAGACGTTGGGTGCCCCCGGGCGGTGGTCGGGATTGTGGGCCAGCTCGATTTTGGAATGCCCGGATACAAGTGGTCCCGGGTCGATACTGTGGAAGATTCGGCGACCAAACGACTGTTGTGGTTTGAAGAAGGGCTGACCCGGACGCTCGAGTGGACTGTATCCAAGGGCTACAAGACAGTGGCACTACCGCACCTTATCGGGTGCGGGCTGGCTGGGGGCAACTGGGCCAAGTATAGCGCAATCATTGACGACGTGGCGGCGCTCTATCCCGGGCTGATCATTCAATTGGTCAAGCTATGCTAGTCTACTGGCCGCCATATTTGGTCAATGCACCCCAGACATGGTTTTCTTTATTGCACACGGGTGAGTAAATTTCACAAGACGCTGGGAAGGGTCAGGCCAATGATCGGGGGCCCAAAGACATAAAGCCCCAGGCAAACGTTGTTCAGCGACCTGTGCAACAAAACCCCGGCCGCCGCGCCAATGTAGCTACCTATGATTATAGCCCCGCGGCGTGTGTTCGGGACTTCATTTAGCGCCAGGTAGTGGGCCGCGAGCGCGCCGAACGCAATCCCCCCCAAGAATGAAACGCGGGTCGGAGTTACCCAATGGTGGTCCGCGCATGTTTGGCCGCGATTCTGGCCGCATCTATTAATTCTTTGCCAGTGCGGGTGGGGGTGTATTTTGGATTAATAGACAGAAAGGGGTTGGACAAACCCGTGATGGCAGCAACACTCCCAGTCTCCAAGCTTCCGTGGAAGTTTGTGCGATACCCGTATCTGGGTTTAATCATCGACCCAGATGGACATGTTCACATGGACGCGGCGGGCAAGCTGTCAGTCGACGTAATCCACCACCAAAAGGCCACTGTCACTATTGACGACGTGTTCATGAACAAACACATCGGTTTGCTTGACGACGTCAACTACGAGATCTTTGACGACGCCGAGGTCGACCCGAAATGGAATGAGGCCTGGTTGGGCATGGTTGGGTCGGCGTGGGCGTACAAAGCGGCCAGCGTCCACCCCCCCGACAACTAGTACTAAAACCCCGCTGATATTTCGCACAGTAAATTTGCCTTTATTCGAGTGACGACATGTCGAGCACCGTGTCCGTAGTGAGCGAGGCGTCGACCCCGTCCTTGCGCAGCCCGCACTGGGGGCAGTAGCGGTGGTGGCTCATCATCTCACCACCGCACCGCCGACATCGCACGCTGGCGACCGACTCGACCACCGACAACCGTTGAAGGCTCTGGGCGATCATGTCGTCCAGCCGCACCAAATCGTCCGCGGTCGTTTCGTCCATGCCCTCGGCGGCGGTGTGGCGCAGGTTCCGCAAAAGAAGGACGCAATCCTTGTACAGCGGGGCCGCCGTCCCCATCTCGAGACCGCGCTCGCTGGCGGCGCCGTCGGCGGCGATCCGGACCGCGTGCATGTAAATGACCTCTTCGGCCGACGGGATCTGGCCCGACGCCGGGGCTTGGACGCCAAAGGCCGCGCACTGATTGGCTTGGTCGCGGATCGCCTCGATTCGGACCACTGTGTCGTTGTAGATGCGCTGAAACGCCGCCAACTGGTTCCCGCCGGCGTTGTCCTTGAAAAAGTCGATTGACCCCCTTAAAAGGCCGAGCAGGCGGTGAACCACCACCATGGCGCGGTACGGCGAGTGGAGGTTGGCCAACACCGCGCGGTTGTAAGCCTCGTACAACTCGATCCGCTCGGCGGCATCGGGCGAGTCGCGACGCCAGATCGGAACGCTGGCCTCGTTGATGTCGACGTACTTGCGGTCCACTACCACAAACGACATGGCCCCCACATCATCGACCGTCGCGGGCGCCAGCGGAGTCGGGGTGGGCTGTCGTGGCTCGATTTGCGTGATGAAGGGGTGTTCAACAATGTGCTTAGACTCGATGCGCAGGCTCGGGTTGGCGGCGAGCATGCGGTCGATAATGTCGCGGGCCGATGCGCTCAGTGTGTCGGGGTACCTGGGGCGTTTCACCTTGCCCATTTTCACGTCCTCGATCAGCTGGTCCAGTCGACGCGATTTGTACGGGGGTGCACCCGTCACGACAAAGAAGATGACTGCCCCAAGACCAAAAAAGTCGACGTCGCGACCATACGTTTGACGCGACAGAATTTCGGGCGCCATGAACATCGGCGACCCGCAAAAGGTGTTCATCATCGCGGCCGCAGGGTCGCCTCCGCGCTCGTGGGTGTGCTTTCGGGCTAGCCCAAAGTCGCCGAGTCGAACGTGCACTCTGCGATGGTCGCACTCGGGCTCGTCGAGGAAGACGTTGCCCGGTTTGACGTCGCGGTGCACCAAGTCGAGGCTGTGGACGTAATTGAGCGCGTTGACCAACTGAACCAAAACTGTCCGTGCAAAATCCTCAGGCCTGGGGCCAAGCGACCGCACCAAGTCGCCCAGCGCCCCGCCCCTACAAAACCCGAAAAAGAGATAGCCGTGGCGGTTGGTGATCTCGTTGTGCATAAGCTCGACAACGTGGGGGTGCCCGGAACACAACCTAGAGTGTTCGATCTCGGCGCGCACCCGTTCTCGTTGCATCCCGCTGGAAAGTCGGATCTTTTTGACCGCGACGGCCACCCCGGAAGTCACGTGAACCCCTCGATACACAATCCCAAACCCCCCCTTTCCGATCTGATAGCGAGTCCCAGGCTCATCACAAAACCTGAATTCGCGGTTGTGTGATAGTTTCTGCATGCATGTCTTGGTGATGGGGACCAAAAAGGCCGTTCTTGATTTACTCCGAGCAATAAAAAAAAGGAAACCCACCCCAGGGCTCGGAATGATCCGAGTCCCGGAGTGGGTCTCCAAAAGGGGTGTGAGCAAAGTTAGTGGCGCATTAGGCGGGGCAGGAGCAATGGCATCACGAGGGAGAGAAAAGAATTGTGGTTGACTGGCCTCAACCCCCTTCTTTTTTGGATGGTGAGGGGGCGTCATTGGCCGCTCGGCTTCGACTCCACGCATTTTGTGTGGGGTGGGGGATGGGTTCGTGGAGGGTGTGCTTGGCATGCCTGGATAAGCAGTGACTCTCCATAAAGCCAGAGCGAGGACAAGGTATGTGAACTTACCGTCCGTTTCCGCCAGAGCGAGGACAAGGCATGTGAACTTACCGTCCGTTTCCGCCAGGGCGAGGACAAGGTATGTGAACTTACCGTCCGTTTCCGCCAGAGCGAGGACAAGGTATGTGAACTTACCGTCCGGTTCCGCCCCGACGAGAGATCCATCGAGTAACGTATCTGCGCTGGGAAAAGGGATGCGCGCGGGCGCCAACAGGGGGATGAGTGGGCGGGCGCGGCTTACCTCGAAGAAAACCTTGAAATGTTGAACACGTTGAACTCCGGAAAGCAGTTTAACGTCTTACCCAGGACGAAACGAACCTGAAAATCCTCGACCAAAAACCCCGATGATTTGGGGGGTGGGTAGTTTAACGTCTTGCCCAGGACGGACCAACCTGAACATCCTCGACCAAAAAACCCCGATGATTTGGGGGTGGGTAGTTTAACGTCTTACCCAGGACGGATCATCTCAACCATACCGGGCCCTAAAAATTTTGACCCATGTCGACGCGCGTCATGGACTTACGAACCAGAGAAAATCAGGGTCCGGGGTAGAATCAAAAGGTTATGCCTCCAATCAATGTGCGAGTGGACGCACCGCCGCCACCACCAGACTTCCGCACATGTCTGGAGGAACGCATGCACGCGGCGGGCTCGGTGTATCAGTGCAACCCGCCGTTTACGGCGACGTTTGACAATGAGGACGGGTACGACGCTTTCATGAACCTCACGCGCGGAGCCACTCAGCCAGTGCATGTGGTCATCGAAAAGGATACGGGTGAGATTGAGGATCTGCAACTGACAGAGATGCCCGGGTGGGCGCGACAGGCCATGGATCGACGGCTGGCGGATATCGAGGCCGGGCAACGCGGCGCCATTCAAGACAAGCGACGGCAAGCGATCCAGGAGGCCAAGCGCCAAAAGCCGATCAAACAAGCCACAGAAGAAAAACAAGGGGGACCGGGGGCACGCGAATCGCTGAGCAGGATGTTAATCGACAGGCTCGATCACCTCGAGTACGGCCCGTGCCCGACAGTCAAATGCGGACTCCCGGACGGCGCCCCCAAGCAGCCCCAACGGTTCTCGCTGGGGCCGCACCAACAAGCCGCCGTTGAGTTGTTTGCGACCAACGGGGTTTATCGGCTCCTGTTGGCACAGAGGACTGGGGCGGGCAAGACATTCATCATCCTTGGGTGTGTGAAGCGGTTCTTGGACGACTACCCCGGATCGAACAAGAGGATCAACATCGTAGTCCCGACCACCGAGTTGATCAAAAACATCTACGAATCGGCGCCGATGATCTTCCCCGACGCCGTGGTCGATGGGAAAGGGGAGGGGTTTAGGACCGGTGGGCGCCTGATCCACGTTGGGCTGTACCATCACTTTGCGCGCAAGGGGGGCAACAGTGTTGCGTGGGGCCACCCCAAAGCGGTGTCGCGTGAAGCCTACGCCCGACAACAAAAGCGGGCCGACGCTCTAAAGCTCAAGACCCAGGAGGGTAAACCGTACAAGGTGCATTTAGGCAATACGGCGCACCGAAACATCTTTGAAGACGCGGTAACCCTCTTTGACGAGGCGCATTACCTGACTGAGCCACACGAGCTCATCAAACAGGGGAACGTCGGGACGGTGGCTCGAGTGTTGCTCCTGGCTGAGATGATCCGCGAAGCTTCGGACGACGCCAAGATCGTGTTGCTTACCGCCACGCCTGCGTCGACGATGGCCGATCTCGACAACTTGATGGACATTGTGGTTGGCAATCACGGTCTGAGCCAGGGGCGATCCAGGGAGGAAGGGTATGTGTGTTTTTTCCCCGAGGACGTGGGGGCGCCCATCAACTTCGCCGAGGGGAAGTGGCTGATGCCCGGGATGCAACTCCCGCAAATCCTCCCTGTCCCGGTGATCCAGACCGACCGGGAGCTCACCACGTTCGCCGAGCAGTACTTGTGCGGGGTCCCCGGGTCACGGAACAACGAGGAGTTGGTGAAGCGGCGCGGTGTGCTCGCTGACAAAGGCGGCGCGTGTTGGGACCAGGCAAAAGGAATCAAGCCAAAGCAGGACCACACCGCGGACAAGTTTAACAGCCTCGGGGTGCTCGAACACGTCGGCGGGGTCAAGACGCGAGCGCGGACCCAGGATTTCTACCGGTTCCGATCGACCCAGGATCGGCGGGCCCGGATGATCGTCGAGGCGGGAGACGATCTGGTCCCCAAGATGGCCGCCGTCACCGATTTCGTCGCAAAGACCAAGGGGAAGGCGTTGGTGATGGCGTATACCGAGCACGGCGCCCTGGCGCTGCAAAAGATGCTTGAGAAAAAGGGGGTGATATCGCGCTTTCTGCTTGGGTCGTCCAAGAAGGAGGAGGAGCTCGGCTGTCACACCGCCACGGGGAGCGGGCACAACGATTGCAAGGCGCACGCCGACGTTCGCGAGGCGATGGCGCTGTTCAATGACCCTAATGTCAACCGTTACGGCGAGAAGCTGCGATGCCTGGTGCTCAACCCGCCCAACTTTCAAGAGGGTGTTAGCTTTTGCGGGGTCGAAACCATTGTGTTGTTCGATGTTCCGCCGGACTACAAGGCGCTGGTTCAGCGGGTGGGGCGGGCGATCCGGTTTTGCTCGCACACGTCGTTCGCGGAGCGGGTCACCGTGAATGTAGTTATGCCCGTGTTGCATTTACCCAAAGCTGTGTCGATCGACAGGAAGCCCGAGATTGACCTGACAGGGGTGGTGACTGGGGACGAAATGGCGTTTGCCACGCTCGCCGAGCAGTGGTCGGAGAATCTCCGGGTCAACTGCGAGCTGTACAGGATGGCGGTTGACCGAGAGTACTTGTCGTCCGAAAAGCGCCTGCCCACGCTCCGGGCGTACGAGTCGCGGTGCTCACCGACACAAACTGGACCCTCCGACCCGCAATCGGTGGCGCCGCTCGCGCTGGATCCACCGATCGATCAGCGCATCACCGAGATGCGGCGGTGCAAGGTGAACCTCGAGAACGACCTGGCCAAGATCAAGAAGCGGGACACCAACCCGACTGCCATGGATAAGAGCCAGCGGTACCTAGTGACGCTCGAGGCATCTGGGATTTCGCAAGAGGAGCTCAATGCCAAGGTAGACCGGCTCAACAAGACCCCGATCAAGGTGGCCACCTACTGGATGGGTGACCTCGAGAGCTACAGCGCGGGGGTCTCCCGCGGGTCCACATTTGTGATGCACATGAAGCGGATCGACCAGGCTGGGCTGGGCGACAATTTGCTCCGGTGGATCGAGAAAAACGTGGGCGGTGGGGTGCTTGACGCCGTCCGTAAAGCGCTGGGTCACAACGACGTATCGATGGTGAGCATCGAGCCGGTGGACAACAGTCTTCGATCGGTACAAGCCGGGCGGGTCAAGGGCGACAGGAGTCGCGAGCGGGAGCAAAAGGCGATTGACCGGTACGAAGAGTGCGTGTACCAGGTGGCGGGGGGCGACCCGCCGCCAGACCCCGAGTGGATTCAAAGGGGGGCCAAGGGGAAAGCCCCGGTTCGGGAGCGCGGGAAACACAGTATCCCTGAGGAGTCTGAGCCGTTCAACTGCCCGATTGACACCTATTTGTTGCATCGTGTTGCCAAACAGGAGTGGGATGAGAAAGCGGTCGAAACCGGGTGGCTTGGCAAACTGCCCCCTAAACCTGTCAACCCGTGTGAGCCCATTTGTTCCGACACAGTTCTCCGCGACGCCCGGCGAGTCAAGGAGGACATGGATGTTCTTACCAGAGAGTGCTTGGCCCGCGGTGGTGCCAAGAGTGACTGTGATTCGCACGATCTTTACGCGGGGTACACCAAAGACCGTGACCGCCGGTGCCTCCCGCGCCCAAACGACAAGAAATTTGTTCCCGAGAAATCGACTGAATGCGATCTTCACGTCAAGCACCGCAAGCTTCTGGGGACAAGGGAGGAGCGCCAGGAGGTATCGGGTGAGCTGGATGAGTTGTATCGAGCGTGCGTCAACGTCGAAAACTCGAGTGTCGCGGGCGACCGCATCCGGCGGGAGCACGATCGTATCACCGAACGCCAAAGCAAACCGTCGACAAGCGTCAGCAACGGAACTGCCCCAATCATTCCGCAACCTCTAGCCACGGAGACGCTTGCGGAACGTGCGGTCAGGCTAGGCAAAGCCAGAGAACGATGCGCGCCGGGCGACGCTCTGTGTCTCGTAACGGGGAAACCAGAACTCGCAACGGGTGACGAGAAAGGTGCGGTGGCGAGAGTGACGACCAATTCAAAAAAGGCTAAGAAGCGCAAGACGCCATCGGCCAAGTCTAAAAAAAAGTGAGCCCGATTCCAAGTAAAACAATGAGCCGACAACCCCCACTGAACTACTCAACTGCGTCCAAGCCCACACCGGCCGAATACCACTCGGCGCACCCAGCGGCGGCCCACGTGCTCTCCTCACTCAACAAGGAGGCGCAGCTTCTCCTGATGAGCATGAACAATGCGGGAAAACAGATGAATTCTGATCTTGCGAGTACAGCCAAGATCGAGACGCTTGTAAAGAACGCCAAGTCGATCGGGGACATTGCATCTGAGACTCAGTACAAGAAGCAAGGGCTGGCGGCCGTGGTTCGGTACTACAAGTCAATGAACACCGTCAACGAAATCGCCAAAAAATACGGAGAAGTGATGGAGATGATCCAGGAATACAAAGGGGATGCAAAGGACAAGCGCGCGAGTGGCATCAAGCTGCTCGGTCGGCTAAATGTTAACATAATTCAATAAAAAAAAATACCGTGTAATCCCGAGCGGGGTTCGAACCCGCGAATCAAGGATGGTTTCGTGCAGACTAAATCTGCTTGGTTTAAGCAACAGTAACGTTGTTACCTGTCTTAAAAATCCCACGCTTTACCACTCAGCCACCGGGACCGGCTTGTTTCGTTCGGAAAAAACTAGCTATATTAACCTGTTTGTGCAGTTAATTGACGAGTCATAATTGATGAGTCATAATTGGATGACTCACCCTCCGGGCGAGTGAGTCATATCTCCAGATTTGGATCCGGGAACAAAGGCTGAGCTGGCATTTCCTCCTGGTTGCGATGGGGGACGAAGGCGGTATGGCTGCGGCTGCGGCTGTCTTCGGGGTCGAATCTGACAGCGACGACGACGATGAGATCACGAGAGAGGCGAGGAAATCTGCTCAGGTGAGCCCCCTGTTTTTCACACCCCTACCCCCACCCTCCCACCCC
>Ga0105055_10012735_pt1 | contig 10193 bp, 10 predicted proteins | sample BON03_FD_78090 | JGI IMG/M metagenome (GOLD analysis project Ga0105055, IMG submission 78090) | Freshwater microbial communities from Lake Bonney liftoff mats and glacier meltwater in Antarctica - BON-03 | ecosystem: Environmental > Aquatic > Freshwater > Ice > Glacier meltwater | place: Lake... | reverse complement strand
TGGTTTAAAGTATTGGAGGTGACGGCTACGCACACCGAGGAACCTTGTTACAACCTGGAGGTCGAGGGTTCCCATACCTATGTAACATCGGTGGCCGGGCATAACTGTGATGGCTACCCGGACGCCGAGCTGAAGAAGTCCCACAACACTTTCCTGACCCACGGGCGTGTCTACCGCGAGCACCGTAACAAGGATCCTAAGAACGCCATCGGCACGATCAAAGCCGCGAAGTATGACTCGAAGCTGGGCTGGGGCGAGCTTCTCTACTGGACGGAAATCGAGAAGGCTGCCTCCGAGTTCGAAGCCGCACGCAAGGGCGAGGAGCAGCACACGTCGATGGCCTGCTTCCCCGCAGGGACTCCGGTGCAGCTCCCTGACGGGGGTGAAATGCCGATCGAAAAGATCGAACCCGGGACGAGGGTGCTCACCCATAGAGGCAACGTGGGCGTGACATCTCACCTTCACAGTCGGGAGTATGACGGGCGGGGGATACGTTTTCACGCAGCGGGTCTACCCGAGGATCTGCTGACTACGGAGGAGCATCCGATCTGGATAAGGCCTGACGTCCGCAACTCCCACGATTGTCCTGTCTGTGGTGAGCGCTTCAACCAGCTGCGCTCGCATCTCTGGCAGAAAAAAGACACCAAACACCAAGCGGCCTACGTGAATTTCGGAAAAGCTGCAGAGGGATGGCGCCGTGCCGACGAGCTACTGCCGGGCGACTGGGTGCGCACTCCTTTTGACAAGGTAACCGCAGCGGGCGGGGATGAGACCTATGCAGCACTGCTCGGGTGGTATGCCGCAGAGGGTAACATTTTTGACAGCGAGAAATACACTGAAGCGCACTGGTGTATGGATTTCACCCTCAACATCAGTGAGGTCGAGTATGCGGAGGAGATCGTAGGGCTGCTGAGAAAGCTCGGAGTGAGGGAAAGGCAGATCAGCGTCTACAAAGAGCCAAAGGTTAGCCGGATGCGCGTGCGTTGTCGCAACGTGGAGCTTCTTCAGCGTGTAAAAAAAGACGCCGGAGCAGGCTGCGCTGACAAGTATTTTTCGGAAGAGGTGATGCGGTGGGCTCCCCCGCTGCAGAAAATAATTGTCGAGAAGGCGATTGAGGGAGACGGCACCTGGCACAAGCACGCCAAGCATCTATCGGTTAGCACGGTTTCCCGTAGGCTGGCGTGGCAGTATGCCACCCTACTGTGGCGTAACGACATCCCCGCCCTATTGCAGAACGGAGCCAAAGCAGGGACCTACACCAAGGTGTGGAGAAATCCAAGCACCGGACAGAGGGAGAGGCACACAGGCGTCAAGAGGCGCTCCTACAACGTCGTTGTCTCGCCGAGGGATCTGGATCGGTTGTCCGTGTCAAAACGTGACACGGATTTCCAATTCACATTCTCGCAACCAGCGCGGGACATCAGCCACCTTAGGCACCAAACTGCTGGAACGCAGAGCAAGGTGAGGAAGCAGGCGAAAGCGTATTGTTTCATTGAGGGTGCCTACATCTATCACAGGGTGCGCAAAGTAACCTCGGAACCGCTCCAAGCGACGGTGTATGACCTGACAGTGCCGGGTGACCACGGTTTCGTGGTGTCCGGTGTGGGGGTTTCGAACTGTAGCGTGACTCATGATAATTGCGACGGCTGCGGGTATAAGAGCGCCAGACCCAGTGACCGCTGTGACCACATCCGTAATACCCCGGGAGCCTACCTCAAGGAGTTCCAGAAGTTTGCCCACATGATCAACTACGGGATGGTCTTCAAGGATCAGTCCTGGGTAGGACGCCCGGCCGACCGGATCGCCAACACCCGCGACTACATCTTCGCCAAGGCCGCGTCGATCAACAGGGAGCTGCGCGGTGACGAGCTGGCCGCTGCTTACTATGGTAGCCCGTGGGTGGAGAGCCTGCGCGAACTCGCGGCGTTTGACGAACCCTCCCAGGACCCGTCCGTCAAGTTCGCACGCCAGAACATCTGGAACAACGCCGTTACCGGCCAGCTTGATGACAGCCTGGTGTCGGCCATGGCCGTCCACACCTGGCCTGCCCGGGTGTTCCGCTCGCTACAGAAGCGGGCGATGGTGCTGCCTCTCGCCTCCTTCGAAGCCCTGATCTCCAACCGCAGTGTCGCGGCCTCCCTGGCCGATCCCGTAGTGGTTGAGACAGCGGGCAAGATGGCGGCGATCCGCGCCATCATTATCTCACGCTCCGAGAACGAGCCCGAGTTCGGATCCGCTTTCGACGAAGCGGCCAACCAGCTCGAGCCCTCCAACTGCGAGTGCGGTGACAAGGTCGACACGATGCTGGACATCATGCAGGACCAGTTCAGCTGCCGCTACGAGTTGCTCTCCAAGCGCGCCCTGACGCAGGAGCCGCAGCTGCCCGTCATCGTCAAGGCCGGTGCCCCTTCCAGCGAAGCGCTGGCGCTCGGAGCGGTCTACAACGCCTACCTCCTCCAGCAAAAAAAAGCGTTTGAGACAGACATCGCGGTCAAGGCCGGCGGTGAGATTCTCGCAGCATTACGCTAAGTCACTTTTGTCATTGACCCCCCCGCCGTTTTCAGACAACCTCCTCCCAGCTTCTCAACCAATCGTATGATCAAAAATACCGCAAGCCTCATCAGTGCCCTGGAAAACTTCGCCCCGGTTAAATCCGCGAGCGACAAGTCCGCGGGGGTAACCATTCCTGCCGACCCTGCCGTCCAAGGCGCCAAGCCCGACGTTCCGGCCGAACTCCTGGTTCCTGCCGGCCCCGCTGGCGACGGCGAAACTGCCAAGCTCCCTGAGATCGCAGCTGGCGATCCTGCTGGTGCCGAGAAGGTGCCATGCGGTGGCAACGCCGGTGAAGTTCCTGCCGCACAGCCTTTCGTGGAAGACGGTAAGATTGCCAACATCGACGGTCTCCGCCAGAAGCTCGCGGCCATCGGTGTGGCCGCCCCGAAGCCTCCTGAAGCTCCAAAGGCACCTGCACCACCCAAAGCCCCCAAAGCCCCCGAAGCGCCTGAGGCTCCTGAAGCCCCAGCGGTTCCTGAACTTCCCAAGTCCGCTGCTGAGGTCGCCCCTTTTAGCTACCACCTCGTCTTCAACGCCATGTGTAAGAGCGCAACAGGCCGCGAGTCCATCCAGGACGCGCTCTCCGAGATCTACGGCAACGACAAGGCGGCAGCCATGGTCAAGCAGTCGCTCGCCGAGCAGGAAGCCTACGAGGTCTCCTACATCCAGGAGCAGCTTAACCAGCTCGAACAGGAGAAGATCGCGAGCCTGGTCAGGCAAGAGGACGCCCGCCAGGGTGAAGTCCTTGACAGCCTCCTCAAGTCGGCTTCCAGCGACGAGCAGCGTGAGACCATCCGCTCCAGTTTCACAATGCTCAAAAAAGCAGAGCACTCCCTCATCGACAACCCCATCCTGCACCACAGCTTCTGTGTCGGCACCAACTTCGGCGAGAAAGTTGCCATGGCCATGCAAGGCGACCCTTCCATGATGGAAGACCCAGGTATGGTTCCGGAAATGGCCGCGCAAGAAGGCCCTCCTGGTCCGGAAGAACTCCTGGCCGCTCTTGAGGAGCTTGTCATGGAAGGACAACTCACCGAGGAGCAAGCGATGCAGATCGCCGAGGAGATCCTCGGAGGCGGTATGGGAATGGAAGGGGAAGACCCGAACATGCCCAAGGCTGCTTCCGCAGAAGACACCGCCGCCGACGAGCACCTGACCAAGGTCGCCGAGTATATAGAGTCCCTCGTCGGGACTGCCTAATCCCCTTTTTTGCTACCACCCGCACCCTCCCCACACCCTTAGTGAACCCGCTTTTAGACTTCAGCGAATCCCTTTTGGACTCCTTCGAGAAAACAGCCGCCGAGCTGGATCTCCGGGTGGCCGAGGTGGACGGTCTGCGTCTGGAAGTCCAGGCTCTCAAGGCTGCGGCCTCCATCCCACTTCCCCCTACCACTCCTGCTCTCGACAAGGGTATCCTCACCAAGCTGGCCACCCAGCTCGACCGTGAAGGCCTCCTACTTGAGAACATGACGGTCGAAGGGGCGATCAACGCCATGGTGGCCAATCCCAATCTCATCGCGAAGCTCGCATTCTCCCTCGTGACACCCGTCACCGAAGGCGTTGCAATCGCTCCGCACAAACAATCTCCCGTAGGTAAAGAAGCGCACCTGGTTGAGTTCGATGGACGAATGTTCAAAGATCCTGACGGTATGCTGGCAACCCTCGGCTGAAACCAAACCAAACCAAACCAAACACTACCGTGAACATCGGAAAAGAACCATTGCGTGCAAAGCTGCGGATGACCACACACCGCGGCTGTGTGGGACAGCGTCCCAACCGTCTAAGCCAAACGCACCCGGTCGCTGCTTCTGTCGTAATCGTGTCGGGTATGCTCATGACTCTGAGGTCTGAGGCTGGTAAATTGAAATGGGTCAAAGGCATCATCGGTGCTTCCATTCCAAACCAGTTCTTCTTCTCAGAGGATGACTCTACCGACGGCGACGTCAAAGCAGCCGGAAATCTCCAAGGACTCTCAGTCTTCGGTGACTATGAATTTTCAACCTCTCAGTTCAAGGAGCCAGCAGCCGGCGTCGTTTATACGGCAGGCGTTCTACTCACTCCTGACGGGACTACGGGGCTTATCCGTCCTATCGCTTCTGGCGATACCGCCGTCACGATCGTAGGTGTTGTGGTCAATGATCTGGTCAGCCCGGTCAACCTCGCTCCTGCCTTCACCGATCTCCTGCCCGCAGGTGACCCGAACGTCAGCGCCGGTGTCCAAGGTGGCACCTTCGCCCTCGGACGCGCCACCAACGCAGCCGACCTCCGTCGTGTCCGCTTCTACACCGTCGCCCCTTACCTGGCGACCCTCGCGTAATCAGCAAGTAACCAACCAACCACAAAGAAACCACTACAATGGACCTACTGGAAAAAATGGCGGGCTACGAGCACGCAGCGGACATCACCAACGATCCCGTATTCAACGAGCAATTCGCCAAGACCATCTTCGACGCGCCTACGGGCTCGCTTACGAAACAGGCTGCGGGCGGAGAACTCTTCATTCGCCGCCGCATCCGCGAGCGCAGCGTTATCCGTCGTATCCTCGACTTCAAGGCACCAGCTGCTGGCGAAGTTGTCACCATCCCCGGTGAGGAGATGCCCGTAATCTGGGGAACCCTTCAACCGGACTCCCATGGCGCTGTCTCCCTCTCCATGAAGGACACGGTCGGCCAGGAGAGCTTCTGGCGCGAGGATTTCATCGTCCGCTTCTTCGTTATCTCCACTCCGGAGTATTACAAGAACGAGTTCGAGCTTCGTGGCCATCCTCAGGATTCGGTCAAGATGCTCACCGAGGACATGCTCCTCGACCTCGAGGATCAGGAAGACGCCCACTCATGGGCTGGTATCGATAACGTTGTGGGAGCGCCGGACACGACGAGCCCGGAGACCGGACTCGTCCAGAACTTCTACGCCGGTAACTACACCAACGACGGCTACGTCGACGCGAAATACATCCTGGAGGATCGCAAGCTCCCCCCTGGTGTTCACGTCGCGAACACCAGGTTCATGGCGAACTTCGAGAAGGAGGACCGTCAGGTCATCGGCTCGGATGCTCGTTACGACATCTGGAAAAAGGGTGGAAACTCTGACGCGTTGAAAGACGGTGTGATCGGCGACCGCCGCCACATCTTCACCACGAAGTCGGAATACGTTCCCAACCAAGTCGTCTATCAGTTCACAGCTACGGACTACCTCGGCATCGCACGTGAGGACACCCCTCCGACGTTGTTCATGGAGAAAAAGAAGCGCACCATCTTCTTCTCTCTTGAGGAAATCCTCGCTGTCGGTCTGATTAACTCGGCCGGTATCATCAAAACGAACTTCCGCAACAAACCTTAACAGGGCGGATAGTTTTTCACCAACCCCGGTAGGATCCGTCCTACCGGGGTTTTTTATTTACTGGGGGCGGGGCTTCTGGTAGCGTTCCGCCCATGCACACCCCTCCGGTTTTTAAGATGGCGGCGCTCACCACTCAGAACTTCGGAGGTGAAGACCCTTTTCAGTTAGGCGGCTCCTCAGTCCCCTCTTTGGTTAGGCAGACTCCCCTCGCGCTGGGGGAGTTGAGCCGCCGTTCGCCACAGCCGGATCAAATGTTCAGTCCCTCTTCTTATACCGGGGCGGCGGACGTAGCAGGCAGCGCCTTTACGCCGAACGCGAGGGAGACCGGCATACCCGCTCCCCGCGCCGCCCTGCCCCAGCCGACAGGACTTCCGCAGGGGGCAGCGCCGAGGATCAACCGGCTTACCGGTCTGCCTTTCGGTTACATGCCTGGAGACGATCTGTCGGGGCTTGCCGCTCCCCAGCAGCAGCTTGGTCGGGAGTCGGTGATGAGGCAGGAGGAAGCATCCTTCAACGCCCTGACACCGGAGCAGGCGGCACCCCTCAATCCCGGGAGAGGGTATGGGCAACAACCCGTCCCGGTGAGCACCGGCGCTCCCACCCAGCAATACGGCTACACGTCCCCGCCCGCCCCGCAGCAACCCACCAGCGCACCTCCCGTTTACTCCCCGCCCGCCCCGCAGCTGCCCAGCGGTTTCGCCCCGCGGGGTAGTGGCGGGAACGCCCCTGGAATCCAGCAAGAGATGAACCGCAAACAGCTCGAGCAGGACCACTTCAATGCCGGGACGATGGGAACCTACCGTGACGGGCTGGCTCGCCAGGCGGAGGCCCAGGGTAACTCATGGAAGGCGCGAGACCTCCGGAGCCAGGTGGGGATCACCAAAGACCGCACACCCGAGGCGCAGACGCAGTTCGATGCCAACCGTTACCAGCAGCAGCGTCAGACACTTTACGGGGCGGCTCCCAAACCTACCGGCGTCAGCCCTCCCCGCTATACACCACAGGCGGGCTTCCAGGCCAAACCCCAGGTGAACAGCCCGCCGAGGTTCGGAAGAGGCGGACGTAGGGGTTAGTAAGCCGCGCAGGTGAAACGACGGGGCGTCCTGCGTTATATGCTTGTGCAATGACCACACTTGATGCTGCCATTACAGAAGCCCTCGCGTCGGCAGAAGACGCGAAATCCGCATCCACAACCAACACCATGGTTGTGGACTTTGAAGAAGGATCCGCACCCGTCTCGGAAGAGGTGGAATACACGGATCCCTTCAGGGGCGCCCTAGCGGGCGCTCCACTCGTGACACCCCCGCCCCTTCCGGCGGAGGATCCACGTTTCCCCGGCACCAGGACGGTGCCGGTCAGCCCTGCCGAGAGCGGGGTTCGCAATGCGCCGAGCATGGCGGCGTTGGCATCTGAGGCGGCCTTGCGGGCGGCCTCGGAGCCGAACCGCGCTGCAACCGCCCCCGCGGCGGAAGTAGTGCAGTTCGCAACCACTACGCCTCGGCTCGAAAGAGAGTTGGAGCAATCGGAGCAACTCGAGCTGCTCCGGGAAGGAGCGCGAGAGATTAAGAGATCGCACTGGTGGTCTCGTGCCTTCGGGCTGATCGCCGCCCTGCTGCTCGCCCTCGGTATCGTCATCGCGACGCACCGAGCGCAACTGCAAGGGGAGCTGGTCACCGCCCAGGGGGTAGTGACCTCCCTCCAGGTCGAGATAAGCCAAGCCAAGGCGCGTATCAACGCCCTAAGCTCCGCCCTAACCGCCGAGCAGGGGAAACCCTGGTGGAAGCGGTTGAACGTATGGTGGTAAGCCCACCACCCTTGCCACCTGCACCGGGGTGGCAAGGGGTTTCCTACGGTGCGCCCTTTCGCGTCGAGGCCACGGGCTTCCGCACACAGTTCTATGAACAAACAAAACACACATAACCAAACTCCGGCGGGAGCAGCAAACACGCATAAATTGAGGATCACCCACGGCCTCATCGCCCTGGGTGCGACCGGGCTATCACTGTTCCTCCTCCGCTACGGCTGGGGAGCGCTCGGAGAGGCCATAACGGTCGGGGGGATCTCCACCCTGGAGGGGCCTGCCCTGCTAATACTGGCATTACTGTGCGGGTCAACCGGACTTAGTGCGGGCGTGGTGGCCCTGAGCTGCTGGGGGGAGGTCTTCCGCCGCCCAACCATCATCACCGACGAGGGGGAGGATCTTGCGGAGCTGGAGTGGGTCTGCTACCAGGGGCACGCCTCCGAGCATGAAGACCACGAAGGGTGGGCAACATTCGCCCGGGAGTATGAGGCCCATGTCGCTGCGGAGGAAGGGAGGGGCAAGTGAGAGCCGGTATAAAAACCATGACGTTGTTGTGGGTAATCACAGCGATACTGGGAGCAGTTCTCCGGGGTCTCCTCAGCGGTATAGATGAGGTCATTGAGCGCGGTGAGGTCGCGCTCACGATGCTGGGCGCGGCAGGGTTGATCCTCCTGTCGGTGCTCACCGTGTTCGCCGCCTTCGTGGCGGCGTCGGTGACGGTGGACGTCATCCGCCTTGCCCTGTGGAACGGGCAAGGGGAGCCACCCGCCACGTTCAAGTGAACCGTGCCGCCCGTCCGGGGCGGGATACAAATGCCGACCCGGGAGACGAGCGCGATCGGCCGCGCCCTCCCCACCATTTTCCCTTGACCGTCACACGTCGTTAAAAGGTGGCCGCACTTGGGAAGTGCGCGAGGATCGAAGCGTTCCTTCAAACGCGGCTTCACATAACCAATACAAACCTATGCCTAGGGGAGTAACGCAGGTCGTCTATGACTGCGCCGAGTTCACACTCGTGCGTATGTGGGACGGCTCTGTCGAGCGGATCAACAAGTAATCCGCCGAGGGCCCATCGAGAAGGGACGAGCCGGTGGGGACACCGGTGGTAAGGGGGCTGTGGTAGCCCCGGCACATTCCACACCGACGTGGACGAAACAACCCGCGACCAGCTGCGATAAAAGCGGTGGCCAAAACCCGTTTGGCTATTCCCTTTACACCCTTTCCGGATGCTTGCTAAATTCGGAAGAGCTACACGCGCCTGCGGGCATGCTGGCTCGTGTAGTCCACCCCTCGTCCCGGAGGGTGTGGTAAAAAGGAGGCGTCCCGCGTGTGGGGCGTCTCCAATCTTTCCGCCTCCCGCACCGGAGGCTAGACCTCGTGACACGAGTCACGCCCCGCAAGGGGACTCCTTAGCGCATGGGCGTAAGACACCTTGGGAGCACAAGGAGTGGGAGATTTTGACGCCTCACGATGAGGCTAGGCCACTTGGCGATAGCCATGATCCCGTAGGGGATACGACCCAGGAAAACAGCGGATGCTTAACCGCCTTAGAGCCCTGGTCGTGGGATACTTTCAGGAGTGGGATACAACCCCCTCCGCTTTACACTTGCGCTACCCTGGCGTCTGTGTGAATTTCTTTCCGCCGCGCCTCCACCAGGGGCGGGGCGAAAAACATAAAGGGGGTGAATTGATTCGACGTTACCGTGGAATCTTTGACCGCACGCAGAGGATGATCGTTGGCCTCTTAAAAGATCGATCACAACGCAACTGCTAACGCAAACGCACCTTCCCTTGAGGAAGCTGACGCAATCCTCGCATTCCACGGCTACGTGGATCGCGAGCTTGCTGCAGCCTAACCGAGGGAGCTCGTTCTTCCAGATCACCAGGAGGGGCGGGCCAAGAATCAAAAAAGTGATCTAGCACGACGGTGCGAATGCCGTCTAGGAGTCCCGGACCAATAAAGTCGGGATAGGAAGCCCAGCCGACAATGGGGACGAAACCGGAGGTAACCGGGTGCGGCTGTCAGTAGCCAAAAAGAAAAACTGACTAAGCGTGTAGAAGTTAAAGAGAAAACAGTAGCGGACCCGATGTCGCACATCGGCACCTCCACTTTTTCCAAACGCGCTGTATATCAGCCAGGTAGATAGGCGCGCTCATAACGCGACGGTCGTCAGTTCAAATCTGACCAGCGCAACCATTTCCGGCACAACGCCGGGGTCTGCATCCCTTCCCGGAGGAGCGCGAGCTCTACCACCAGGCATCTGGGAAGGGTTTTTGCAGTCCGCGCCGGGAGGCGCTTCCGTCCCCTCTTTTTTTGCTGGCATCCACCCCGCCCGCCCGCAAAGTTCGCGCTTGCGTTGGGGGGCGTGTGAGGCATAATGAAAGCGCAAACTGCTTTGCCTGCTCCTACCAAAAATAGTATGAAAAACGACACGCCCGCGCCAATCCGCCGCCACCTCAATCTCAAGGTCAGCCCCAATGAAGAAACCCTCGGCGAGATC
>Ga0105055_10012733_pt1 | contig 10194 bp, 8 predicted proteins | sample BON03_FD_78090 | JGI IMG/M metagenome (GOLD analysis project Ga0105055, IMG submission 78090) | Freshwater microbial communities from Lake Bonney liftoff mats and glacier meltwater in Antarctica - BON-03 | ecosystem: Environmental > Aquatic > Freshwater > Ice > Glacier meltwater | place: Lake... | reverse complement strand
TGCCGGGTATTTGTAAAAGGTGCAATCAGTGCTCTCATTATACGATTTTATTATTTCAAGTTCATTATTACCATTATACACCTCTATAATTTCCTGACCTTCTAAGGGAATTTGTATATCTATATACTTTTGGTGAGACTCGGTGACCCAGCTATCCATTTTTGTTTTATAATCTAATACTTTACAGAAAATATGATCTCCGTCAATTTGATAAATCCCATTTTTTGTGTCGTTAGTAAGTCTCTCATAGAACATCAAGGCTTTATCAGCCCAATTGTCTTTAAAATATATTTTGAGGTTACCTATATTGTCAAATATCATTTTCGAAATTTTAATTTAAATATTTTAGCTTTTCTTTAGACAGCTACGTTTAAAACAATAGTCACTATGAGGGGTCTAAAACACGTTTTAAAAGCACTTGATTTATTATTTTATTAGAAATTCCATTTGACAACAATTTGTTCCCAACAGGGGTCATGTGACATATATCGCAAAATTGTAGTTTTCCAACTTGAATGTCCGACAAAAAGTCATACAGAATAACATTTGGTTCTTGTTTTGCTACCATTCTAATTACATCATTTTGTAGCTTTAGGGATTTCAACGTATTATTTACATTTCCCAAATTGGTGACAGGACTGCTTAACTTACATTCTGAGTAATACTTTTTATCTTCGTTAAATCCCGTGAGTGTAACATTAGCGGGTACGTAATATGCATAAGTGCAAAGTAACAAATTTTCTTTTTTTTGTTTAGCTATTTCGTTAATACTAGAGAGGTTAATTCTAAAAGTCTTTGCAGAATTTGTTGGAGATACTTTGTCAAAATTTTTAAGTGTTGGCTTTTGATCAAAAATGTATTTGTTTCTGTTGACTTTCATATTGATTCTATCGACAACATAATTTAAAAAAAAGGGGATTACGGTAAATTTAAGCTCGGGATGTTTTTTAATCAAATAAATATTTCTGTACCAGCCAATATGTGAATAATCGTCTTTAAAATGTGCTGAATCAATGTTATTCACTCTCGTTTCGTTTATATTCTCGTAATAGACCACCACATCAAAATTAAATTCTTGCAGGGTTTCGTACTTTATTAGATTGTCTAAACTATTGTGCCCAGGCATCGATAAATTATAAACATTGACATTCAAATTTGTATGTAGCTGCACATTTTTACCTAAAGTTTTTTCTAGATCTGACCATTTGGGATTAATAACGGAACCCCCTAATAATAATATATTGAAATTCTCCTTTCCATATTTATAATTAGATTCAACAAAACCTACTTCGGGATAAATACCCTCCTTCAGTAGTTCATGAGGAGCTGTAATTGGAAGTTTCATTATCACGTGCAAAAATACCCTTAATCCTAACTCTAGAATTAACAACCAAACCAAAAAAATAGGAATACTTTTTAAAATCTTGAATGTCATAAATCTTTAAGTACCGAGCTTATCCCTCCATCAAGAGACAGGTTTGCTCCATGAATAAACCCTGAGTTCTCAGACGCCAAGAAAAGAGCCATTTTGGCCACGTCCTTTGGGTATCCAATCCGCTGTACCGGATGAATCTTTCGCAGTTCGTCTAATGCACTTTCGTCATTGTTGAATCCAGCCCTTAGCATATCTGTTTCTATTGCAGCAGGGCTAATTGCATTTACCCTTACCTTGCCTTGTAAATCAACTGCCATGGCTTTTGTGAGACCAATTAGGGCACTTTTTGAGGTAGCGTAGCAAACAAAATTTGGTTTAGTAAGTTGCTGATGAATACTCCCGATATTTATTACGCTTCCAGCCTCTTTCTCAAGAAGAGGTAAGAAAAGCTGCGTAAGCAATAAGGGGCCAGTTAAGTTCACATTTAAAGTTTCTTTCCAATCATCAAGTTCCAATGTTCTTACATTTCCTAATCGCTGAACGGCCGCATTATTAATGAGTACATTAAGCGAATTTATTTTTCTTAAAAAGAAGTCTTTCCATTCCTTATAATAGTCTCCCCCGTCCGCAAATCTATTTAAGTCGAATTGAATAAATGTGTCTGCATCACAACTATCTGATTGTTTAATGTCAAGACCGTACACATAAAATCCTGCTTCTTTAAAGGCAATGGCCAATTCTTTTCCTATTCCGCCTAATACGCCCGTTATTAAAACTGATTTTTTCATAACCGTGCTTCAATACCTAAAGACTCCATAAGGTTATTTATTGTATTTGTATGAATGAACTCCCAAGCGAATGGGCTACTATTGGAGTTGTGAGGAGCTATCATTACATTTTTCATTTTCAGCAGTGGGCTTGAATGTGGTAATGGTTCTTCTTCAAAAACGTCTAAGGCAGCCCCTCCAATTTTACCTTGCTTTAGAGCACTTACAAGTGCCTCTTCATGTACAATGGGTCCGCGTGCCGTATTTATAACTACCGCATTTGCTTTCATCATTGCCAATGTTTTTTCATTAATCAGGTGATGGCTTGTTTCGTTTAAGTCGCAGTTTATACTAATGAAGTCACTTTTGTTCAACAATTCCTTCAAAGAAACCTCCTTGATAACTAATTCAACGACCAAATCACTTGGTATTTTTTTTATGTCAGTAGCATACAGTGTCATACCAAAGGCTCTTGCCTTTCTTAACACCGATTCTCCGACATTGCCTACGCCAATTACCCCTAATGAAGATTCATGAAGTGCTTTACCTGGTATTTTTTTCCACTCTCCCTGTCGCATCGCTTCGGTCATGAATGACAGATTTCTTGAAAAGTTCAAAATGTAACCAAGGACCGTATCCGATACTGGAATGGTAAAAGCATTGGGTGTATTTCTAATAATAACACCTCGCTTATCACAAAGGGGTTTATTTAAGGAGTCAATACCAGTACCCCATTTAGATATTACCTTGAGTTTAGGCGTAAGGTTTAATACTTTCTCTGTTACGCGATCATCTCCGGCAATAATGCCATCAACATCATGTGCATATTTAATTAAATCATCCTCTTCTAGGCGTTCGTTGACTATTGGAACAACTATTTCAATTTCGTTTGCTTCAAAGAACGGTTTAAACCTTTCAATAAAAGGTTGTAAATAGGGTGCTGATATTAAAACTTTGTATTTCATATAGATTTATTTAGGTAATTATAATACAACTCGGCTATAGACCAATTTGTGGCATCGTCAATATCTACAGACTCGAAAAAAGGAGTAGGGTATAATTTAGGTTTGCTACCAATCCGGGCGTTTGTTGATTTGAAACTTTGTCTAGAAAATATATAAAAACAGGAGTTTTCCTCAAATAAGGGGGGTAAATCCTGAGTTCGAATCAAGTTATTTGGATCATGATTCAACGGTCGTGCTTCTGAATTATAGAATCTCGATTGGTATCTATTCACAGTAAAAAGGCTGTCAAATACGTTTTTATCTAATTTACTATATTGGCTTATAGCATTTGAGAATGTTTCTAAACTGATTAAGGGGTTTGTTGTATGGGTCATTAAATAGTCTTCCGCTTGAATGGCAGTTATATCATCTTCGATAATTTTATTCATTGATACGAAGTCACCGCAAAGCTGAGGTTTTCTTTGTCGTAAAATAATTTTATCTGATTCAGGCAGACCGTTAACTTTTAGTATATCCGAAGCGTCGGTATTAATTATTATCTTTTCTATCTCATCAATTGCCAAAAGTTTATCTAAAACCCATCGATAAAGTGGTTTAGATTTGAATATCTTAAAGTTTTTACCCTTTACTCGTTCACTATTAGCTTTCATGGGTAAAAGGGCAACTAATTTATGCATACAATTTAATTTGGATAAAAATACTGTTCTTTTTTTTCTTTTGACAATTGTATATGCAAATGATTGCCTTTATATGTTCCTAAATATTGATTGACCCGAAAATAGCATATTTGTTTAAAACAAAGGAAGAGTTTCTTTTCTTTGAAGGCTGTTTTAGAGTCAAGATACACCGCTATAATTATATATCTTATCATATCGAATACTGAAACTTGCACTTCGGGCATTATATCTTTTAATGCAAAAGCTTCCCTTTCGTACCTCCTACGTACTTGCTGCCACGATTCGTTGTGAATATGGAAAACACTTGAATTCGCAGCGTAGGCTATTTCATACCCTTTTGAAAACCAAACCTTTGACCAGTCCATGTCTTCTAAGCCTGTTAATTCCTCATTGAACTTTTTTATTAACCATTTGTCTTTCCGAATGCAAGAGTTTGCATTGTTGCAGAAAAAACCCTTTTGTGGAATAGATTCTTTCGAAGGAAAATGTTTTTTTAGTAGTTGCTTCTCGCTAAATTTTGAAGTTTCTATACCAATTTGACACCCATAAGATAACACAATATTGCTTTTACTAAATGGCTTTACGAGTTCCGAAAGCCAAAACTGGTCTGTTGGTATGCAATGAGCCGAGATAAATATTAATAATTCTCCTGCTGCCACAGTACAACCATAATTTAATGAACGGCCGAATGAAAAATCTTCTTTGTTTATCTGGACTATTTTACAACCGTACGTTTTGCCAATTTTCAAGGTGTCGTCTGTCGAACCCGAATCAACTATTATTATTTCTACATCATCCGTAAAAACTTGACGTTGAATACCATTAAGAACCTTTGTCAAGTATTTCTCTTCATTATAAGTACGAATGATGATGCTGCATTTCATAGCCCTATTTTACATAAACTACTTTTGAAAAAGTACCTCCCCTTAGCATTAGTATTAAAAGCCCAATACAAGATCCAATAATAGTAAAGAAAACTAAAGCAATACTTCTCCTCGGCCCACTTTTCTCATACGGAATAACGGGCTGTTCTAAGGTTTTAAAAACGGGAGTTTGTTTTTGTAAATCCATTTTTGCAGATTCATATTGCTTCATTAATTCCGTGTAAAACGAAGACGAAACACGATAATCGGCTTCAATACGTTCTCGTTGTATATCGGCGGCTTGTAATCTGATGGTTGGTGACTGAAACTGGTCGCTGTATTGGGCTTTCTTAGATTGCGTGGTATAATACTTTCCTTTTGCGGCCCCTAACTGCTGAGCCAAAAAGTTTAAGTCTTGCCGTGATTTCTCCGTTCGGTAATCGGTTACAAAAGAAGTAAGGTAGTCCATACTTATTTTGGCCACGTAGGCAGCAGTGACGGGGTCTGGCAATTCAACAGATACACCTATAATGCCTGTTTTTTTATCCATGTTAGCCACAATTTTTTCCCTAAGTTCTTCAATGATTTCACCCTTGTATTCGGGCAGATAAATAAAGTCACCGGACGTATCTTGTTGAACAACTACTTTAGAAGCAATACCCAAAAATTCTCTCAAACCACTTATGAAGCCCTTTTCGGAAGTGACCGTATCCATTTCTAAGTCATACGTTCGGACATAAAATTCTAAGAAATTCTCATTGTTTTGTTCTGAGGTTTTTACATCCTGCTCTAAGAGGAACAGAAAAAACGACATGTTATTTATAACACTTGGATACAAATCTGGCCTTATTGCATCTGAAGATGACATAGACGATAAATCAACCCCAGCTAAACTGGCAAGTCCAGCGAATTTACTCAAGCCGCCTGCATCTGTTGATTCAAGTTCAGGCATTACACTAGCCGTAGAAGTGTATTCATTGGGTTGTTTAAATACAATAACAGCGGCAAGTATTGCAAACAATATGCCCATCAATGCAATAAACCATTTTCCTTTTTTTACTACCTTCCAAAGTGCAGCAAAATCAATGGTTAATTCTTTCTCTTCCATTTTATAATAATCTAATAATAGTCACCATAATAGTGGCAATGGATACAAAGGCAGAACTCACTGCTATACGCTCAGCGGGTGTCCACCTATATTTAACACGAGTAGGCACTATCACTTCCATTCCTCTTTGCACTTCGGGGTACATCTTAATTCCTAAAAATGAATATGTTCTATCTGTTAAGCCATTCGCATACCGCACATAGGTTTTCTTAACATAAGCAGAATCTGTGGAGCCTCCAGCTTGTGCTAAATAGTCTTGAAAATTAAGATTCGGCTGAAAGGCCACAATCGTAGGGTTGAGCACTTGTCCTCTCAATTTTACCACTTCTTGAACTTTAGGAAGAATTAGACTATCTCCCTCGGATAAAATCAAATTCCCTAAGTTTTTATTGTTATTTAAAGCCTTACTTAAATCTAAGGCAACTAAATTCCCCTCTCTGTAAAAACGAGCTCCTAGTGTATAGGCTTCTTTTCTAAGTCCACCTGCCCTTTCAATCAGATCAGAAATCCGCTCTTCTCTTTTTAAGATGGTATAGGTTCCGGGATAATTTACTTCGCCCGAAATATTGACCAGTTTTTGTACTTCGTAATTGGGAAGATCTCTAACAAATACTTTATCGAATGGGCTTAAATTGATGTTTTCAATAGCACCTAAATCTTTATCTGTTTCAAAGTTTATGACTTGAACCGTTTCATCTGAACTTTCGTCATTATAAAGTCTTTTAGCAATCTCGATACGTTTCGTCGTAGCCCCTTCACTCATTCCTCCAGCTAAAAGAATTAAATCGTTCACGCTCATGTCTTCCGCAAATTCAAACTCCCCCGGCTGGTTTACAGAGCCTTGAATTTCTACTGTTCGTAGCTCTCTAAGTTCTGTTATAGACTTTATGATCAGGTGATCATTCCTTTTTAGAATAATATTTTCTTCTGTTCCATCCATAATCGCTTTTAGATTTAAAGCTTTTATTTCAGGATCCAAGTTTTCTCTTTCTCTCACCAATAAAGCCCGAGTAAGAAAAGCATCTTCCCTTAATCCTTCGGCTATATTTATCAAATCTTTAATGGTTTTTGTTTGATTATCTATAGCAAATTTGCCAGGCCTAAAAACTGCCCCACTTATTTCCACCTTGTTTTCGTACCGGTCTAGTATGGCTCCTATCATGATTTGGTCGCCGTTTCGTAAAGCATATAACTCACTTTGACTACCATCAATGGTTAAAAGTTTCTTTTCCTTTCCTGTACTTCTGGTAATGTTTATTTTGTCTTCGTATGCATGTTCACCAAAACCACCTGCATAATCTATGGCATCTTTTAGGTTTTCATTTGCCTTCAGTTCATAAATGCCCACTCTTCTCACTTCACCTCCCATTTCGACTTTAGTCTCGGCCATTGGAATAAAAATTACATCTTGGTCTTCCAAAATTTTATTGTTATCCAAAACTCCCTTTTTAAGAAAGGAATACAGATCTATGTTTGCTTTCTCTTGATTGTTTCTTAGCAATTTAATCGTTCTAAAAGAGCCCTTTACCCCTGGACCACCTGCCAAATAGAGTGCATTAAATACAGTAGCCAATGAAGACACCGTATAGGTGCCCGGATTTTCCACTTCGCCTATTACGGTCACCTTAATGCTTCTCACATCACCTAAGGTTACATCGGCATTTAAGGAACCATTTCTTAGCCCACCGAATAAAAGTTTCAAACTGTTTACAATCTTTACCTTTGCTTCTTCTATGCTTAGGCCACTGACAGAAATAGGCGTCAAGCTTTCTAGTTTAATAGTTCCTTCGGCTGAAACAATAACATCATAATGCTGATAGGCATATCCTGTAATATCAATTTTTAAATTATCATCTGGCCCTAAAACATAGTTTTTGGGTGTGGGCAGCCTTAAATTCGGTTCAAAGGTGAGGTTTTTATTGTTGAAGATTTCGCGGCCATAAACTTCCAATTTTTTAGCTACTTTAGTCGTATCATTTACTTGGATAACTGTTCGTTTAGCCAATTCGCCTATTTGTTCACGAGCAATTTTATTATCCTTTGGCGTTAAATTATTTGTCCCTGTCTTAATTTTATTTACTTTTTCTCTAATTTTTGCTACATCTTCTGAAGTATAACCGTTGGCCATGGCTGCTGCTTCTATTTCCATTTCAGACATTCCCCTTGCCTGCATTTCTTTGAGAAAGGCTTCTACTTGGCCATCGCTTACGTTATTTACATCTACCGGTATTTGAGCGAAGGCACTAAAACTTAGAAAAGTCAGCAGAAAGAAAACGTGTAGTTTACACTTCATTGAATTTTATTGGATTCTAATTATCAAGCAAAGAAAACTAAAAATAAAATTATATGCACTTTTTGAAAGGTATTTGTTATTAAGTGGTGCCTTCGACGGCAATTCTAGGTGCTTAGAAATGTTATTCATTGTTTGAGGCTAAGGCACCATGGGACCGTGCCTTAGAGCGGAACCCTCCTGGTATAGTAATTATATTCTTTGTTTGAGCCTCAGGCACCGAATAGAGTAAGTCTATCCCGGTACTTCGACTTACGAAGGCGGAAATGGTCGAAATCGGCTTATGATTTAAAAGAAAAGCACCTTGAAATTCAAGGTGCTTTTGGGTTTTTAGGAACCAGATGCGGCTATTCGCCTCGATCGCTTTCGGAGCGATTTCTTCGTGCCACCTGCCATTTCATACTCATCAGAATCTTTGCCATATTTGGCGGCAACTCCAACAAGCATGCGTTCGCTGATGTCTCGCAATGTTTTTTCTTTCGCAAAAAAAGCATTTTGAAGTCCATCGGCTTGCGATAGTTGGGTGTTATACCCCTCTAAAGCAACATCGGCTTCCTCAATTGTTGAAACATATGTCGCAACGGTCAATCCGTTGCCAAGATCCAATGCTGGATCAATTGCTTTAATGCCAGCCAATCGTTGACTTGCACTCTCCAAAGCTTTGGAGTTACGTTTTCTAAAAGCCATAATGACTGTTTTTTTTAGAAAATGAATTGATTTGGTGCTTACCGTTAAATCATTTTTGTTTTTCCCTTAAGAAATAAAGCATTACTTTCGAAGTCCAAAACTTAAAAGCCAAGCTTTATGCCTTGATACAGTTCCAGCTGTATCGAGGTTTTTTCCTATTGAATCATCAAAGACTTCTTCAATAAAGCGTACTCTTTCTTATTTACTTAAAGTCCAAGGAGTATTACAAAGGAAGCAAACATAAAAACACTTAAACCAAGTTGCCTTATTAAGACACCAAGAAGTCTTTGTTTATACTATTCCTTGTTAAGAAAGCACCGTTGTTATAGATTCACTCTTTTAAAACATCGACAATTCTTATTCAAAATGTCTTCCTTTTTGTTACCGCTTTCGCTTGAAACAAATAAATAAAATACTACACCATGCCTTCACCTTGAAGGCTGAACAAATATAAACATCATTATCTTAAAATATTGCATCTGTTGACAATTTTATTAAATGGTGTGGTATAGTTAGACTTAGGCTACAATTGCTCTTAAATTAAACATTAATAGGCATTTTTTACATTGCTAATTTATTTAGCACTACAATCTCCATTAAATTAGCTGTTTGGTATTGTTATAAACAAAGTGTAGTTTCCTTATAATAAGTCACTTATTACCTTATGTGTAAATATTTAAAAAAGATAGGGATTTTTTGGTAATTTTTTTAGCAATGTGTATTTAGTGGGCGTTTAGCTTGATAACCCCGGTACTTTGGCTATCGCTCAATACATTTAATGGGCTTCGGCAGTGCTCAGCCACCTTGGTCTAAAGTATCGTGGGGCCGTGCCTTAGAGCGGAACCCTCCTAGTATAGTAATTATATTCTTTGTTTGAGCCTAAGGCAATGTGGGCCAAAGTATCTTGGACTGTGCCTTTGAGCGGAACTCTCCTGGTATTAACGTGAGTTCGACACAAGGATCACATTAACAAACTCATAACTAATTGTTTAAATTAATACTCATGTAATTTTGTCACCCGCCAGAGGTTGGGCAAGCTATTTTTTGCTTTTATAGCAAAAAAACTCCAAAATAAATCCCCATTTGATACCATCACCAGAGGTTTACACCTCTGGTTACCAATACTTAAGCCCTCTGGGGTTTTGATTGCTCCATTTGAAATTTAATATTACGCCGAACCTACGTTAAATTACTTATAATTAGTTACTTTAAGGAGATGATTGTCATGATTTTGGCACTTTTAGGGCAAAATCTCGCCAAACAAATTGCTATTTTCCGATGAATTGCGTAGAGCTAACGCCCTACACTACCAATATAACGCTCCTCTGAAGCTAAAAGCCAATTCTTACGTTGCCCTCAGGTTCCTAACATAGTAATTATAGTCTTTGTTTGAGCCTCAGGCACCGTGTAGCCTGGTAGAAATTATAAACTCCCATCCATGTACGCTGCAGGCCAAGCTCCT
>Ga0105055_10012732_pt1 | contig 10195 bp, 8 predicted proteins | sample BON03_FD_78090 | JGI IMG/M metagenome (GOLD analysis project Ga0105055, IMG submission 78090) | Freshwater microbial communities from Lake Bonney liftoff mats and glacier meltwater in Antarctica - BON-03 | ecosystem: Environmental > Aquatic > Freshwater > Ice > Glacier meltwater | place: Lake... | reverse complement strand
TCAAGCTGCAACCGCTCGTCGATCAGCGAGTTCAGGGCCTCTTCCAGCGGATCGCCGGGGGTGTTGAACAGCGCCAGCATGCGCGCCCGCTGATCCCTCTCGAACACCGTGATCACCCGCTCGTTCACCTGGGCGACGGGGGCAAACAGGTTCTGCGCCTTGGCGGGCAGGGCCGACAGCAAGGCCAGCGCAAGGATCAGCGCCAGGCGGGTCAGCGGGAAGGTGGTCATGGGCGATGCTCCCTCGGGGTCTTGCCGGTTCTGTCTTATCTTGCGCAGACGCGGCGGTAGGATTCGTTGTTGCGCCCCGATCCGAACCCGGCCAGCGAGACGTTGAGACCGAAATCGGTGCTGGGCGCCACGTTAGTCGAGGATGTGAACCGACGCGAGACCGAAAGATCGACCGTGAGGCATTCCGAGCGGTATTCCAGCCCCAGCCCGGCCTCGGCGGCGCGATCCTGCACCAGATCGAACCGCCCGTCGACGCGCCCGGTCCAGTGGCGCGACACGCGGTATGCGGCGTCAACGGTCAGTTCGTGGGTGTCGGCGGGGCGGTTTTCGGCCGGTTCGGCCACCATCCACAGATAGGACGATCCGATGGCGGCGGTTTCGTTCTGCCAGGCCACCCGGGTTTCGTTGCGCGCGAAGGTGAAGCCGTCGTCGAACAGCGCCCGGTGGGTCAGCGCCAGCCGGTCGCCCAGCCGCACCTGCCCGGCGGCCAGCCAGTGCGAGGCATCGCCCGCAAGGCCGGTTCCGGGTGCGAACTGGCCCGGATTCTCGGCGCGGAAGATACGCCCCACCGTCACCCCCACGACCCAGCCCGTGGGGTCATAGCGGGTCCAGCTGAGGCCGACATTGGCCCGCGCGCCCTGTTCGCGGGCGTCTTCGCCGGGAAAGCGGGACATGGTGAAAAGATTGCCCTCGTCGAATTCCACCAGCACCGAATCCTCGTTCGGCACCGCATTGCCGGATGTTTCCGACCAGGCCAGTTGCACCACGGGTTCGAGCAGGTGATAGGCGCCGCCCGGTTCGCTGCGCTGGAACGGCCAGCGCAGTTCCAGGCTGGCGCGGGGCGTGATCTGGCCGGTGCCGGTGGCGAAATTGCGGTCCTGCCGCGTGTCATAGGCGCTGGCCGCAAAGCCCAGTTCGCCGGTCAGCAGCATGCCATTGGCAAAGTCCAGCGTGCGGCGGTAATCGGCAGACAGGCTGATGCGGCTGACATCGCGGCCCGGCCCGACATCGTTGGAGGCCCGGGTCAGGCTGGCCGCATCGAGCCCGAGGCGGAATTCGCCGCCCATGGCCTGGATGCGCCGTTCATAGCTGACGTTGGAAAAGGTGCGCGGCAACTGATCGCGAATCGCCAGTTCGGCGGCGCGCAGGGTGCGGAAATCGGTCACGCTGGCGCGGAACAGGTCGCGCGCCCGGGCCCGGCTGATGCTGATCTCGCTGTCCAGCCGGTCCTTGCCGGAATAGCCATAGTCCAGCAGATAGGCGGTGTCGGACACCAGTTCGACGTCGAAATCCAGACGGAATTGCCGGGGCAGGGCGAAACTGCCCTCACCGAACAGGAAATATCGCCCGCCGCCCGGTCGCAGGTCGTCGCGCGACGCGGCGCCCTCGAACCGGAGTTCGCCCGCCGTGAACGCCTGGCGATAGCGCGCCTCAAGGGTGCGGGTTGCGCTGCTGAGATAGGGGGTCAGCGTCAGGTCGGCATGATCGCCCAGCTTGAGGAAATACGGCAGCTTCACGCCAGGCTTCAGCGTCGACGAGGTGCGAAAGTTGGGCAGCAGGAACCCGCTGGCGCGATCCAGCGTCGGGTCGGGCAGGCGCAGGCGCGGGGCATAGAAGATCGGCACGCCCATGAACCGGAACTGCGCCTGGCTGAAGTACAGCTGGCGTTCCTGCTGGTCGTGGATGATTTCGCGGGCGCGGATTTCCCAGACCGGCGTGGGGTTGCCGGCGCACACCTCGCAGGACGAGGCGACGGATTGCGTCAGGCGGGTATAACGCCCGTCGATGCGTGCGATCTCGTTGGCGGCCAGTTGCAGTTGCTGATCCAGCACGAGCCGGGCCGACGTGAGGATGCCATTTTGCAGATCGGCGTCCAGTTGCGCCTGTTCGGCGATCAGGATCGTGCGCCCGTCGCCCTCGACCAGGGTGATCGGGCCTTCGATGATCAGGCTGTCACCGGCCCGGGAATAGACGACACGGGTGGCCCGCAGGCGGGTGGTGCCATAGATGATTTCGATGTTGCCTGTCGCCTCAAGCGTATTGGCCCGGGTCAGCAGCACCCGGTCGGCGATCAGCGTGGCCGTCTGCTGGGCCTTGGCGGCCAGCGGCACGAGGATCAGCATCGCGATCAGCAAAAGGCGGCGCAGCGGCATCAGCCATCCTCCCAATGCAGCAGAAGGCCCAGCGGAAGCAGCACCGCCGCCACCGGCGGCCCCCACGCGGCCAGCAACACGGGGATCTGGCCGGTCTCGCCCAGGATCTGTGCGAAGTTGCGGATGAAATACAGCGAGAATCCCATCGCCAGGGCCAGCATCACCATCAGCCCGGTGCGCCCGGACCGGGTGTGGCGCATGGTGAATCCGGCCCCCACCAGCACCATCGCCACCAGCAGCAGCGGCAGCGACAGTTCCATGTGCAGCCAGACCAGATGCTTGCGGGCGGAAAAACCGGCGGTTTCCAGTTGGTCGATGAAGCCCGGAAGCTCCCAGATCGGGATCGCCGAGGGGGTGGCGAAACTGTCGAGGATCTGATTGCGCGTCAGGGTCGAGGGCAGGGTATAGGTGGCGTGGCGCACCGCGTCACGCTCGGGGTTGGCGGCGTCCAGCGTCCATTCCTTCACGCCGCTCAGCGCCCAGCCGTTCTCGGCCAGCCGCGCGCTGTCGGCCTCAAGCCGCAGGCGCGGCCCGCCGGTGGCCGCGAAGGCGATGAAGGTGACGTTGAACAGTTCGGAGCCGTCCAGGTTTGCCCGCTCGGCCCTGATCACCGTCTGGCCGGTGCCGTCGCCCTGGCGCAGCCACAGCCCTTCGCGGCTGATCGACAGAATGCTGGACGGGGTGGCGCCATAGCGGCCGGCGGCCTGTTCGTATTGCTTGGATGTGGCCGCGACGATGGGGTTGAACACCGTGACGGCGGCCGCGCCGATGGCCATCGCCACGGCGATCGGTGCGGTCAGGCTGCGCAGGGCCGAGCGGCCCGCCGCCCGCGTCACCACCAGTTCGGACGTGCGCGCGAGGTTCAGGAACAGCGTCAGCGTCGCCAGGATCATCACCAGCGGCAGGATGCTGTACAGGCTTTCGGGCACATGCAGCAGCGCCAGACCCAGCATGTCCAGAAACCCGGCTGTATCGCTGCTGAACCTGCGCACCTGTTCGACCAGATCGAGCAGGGTCAGGATGGCGGCGAACACCCCGAGCACGCCGAGGAACGTCACGGCAAAGCGGCGCGCGAAATAAAGGTGCAGCGTCATGGCACGGCCCGCCGCCTGAACAGCCCCGGATGCGCCGCCAGCCACAGGAACACCGCCCCCAGCACCAGCCCGAACGCCACCGGCACATAGGCCATCGCCCAAACGCCCCGGGGCCGGGCGGCATCGGTCACGGCATTGTCCAGCAACTGTATCGCGATCAGGCAGACCACCGCCACGATGATGTGCCGCCAGACGCCAAAGCGCGAAAACCCGCCCGCCAGCACCACGGCAAACCCGACCAGCGGCGTCACCAGACCCAGCAGCGCCTCGGTGATCCGGCTGTGCCCGTCATAGCGCAGCACCTCCATGGCCTGCCCGGTCTCCTGCGCCAATGCGGGGGTCGGGCGCAGCAGTTCGCCGGTGGACAACTCGCGCGTGCCGCGAGGCCCGGCCACCGGCAGATCGACCAGCGCGCCGATGTCGAAGGCGAATTCCTCGAACCGGGTGGTGGCCAGCCTGTCGGATCGGGTGCCCAGCATCTGCACCATGCCCCGGAACATCAACAGCTTCGGCCCGGCATCGCTGCGCAGCAGCAGCGCCCGCTCGGCGGTATAGGTGGCGCGCTGGCCGGCTTTGCGGGCGTCGGCCAGGAAGATGTCGCGCAACTCGCCCTCGGGGGTGATTTCGCGGATATAGAAGGTGACGCCGGCGGCGGGGTGCAGGAATTCCCCCTCGCTCAGCAGGCGGGCGGTGACGTTTTCCGAGATTTCGACCGAGCGCTGGGCCAGCTGGGTGGTCGAGGCCGGGATCAGCAGGTGCGACAGCACCGACATCAGCACCGCGACCACCGCGCCGAATACCAGCACGGGCCGCGCCATGCGGGCCGGGCTGTAGCCGGTGGCCTGCATCACCACCAGTTCGCTTTCGGACGACATGCGGTTGGTGACATAGACAGCGCTTGCAAAGGCCGACACGGGCAGCACGATCCGGATCACGTTGGGCAGGGCCAGCGCGGTGAATTCGAGAAACACGATGGCCGAATGGCCGTTGGCGATCAACTGGTCGAACAGCGAAACCGCCCGGTTGATCCAATAGACCAGCACCAGCACGAGCGAGAAGAAACCGAACACCCACATCAGCTGTGACAGCATGTATCGGTCGAATCTGGCCACTCGCACTCCCCCGGTTCTCACGCCCGTTGGCGCAACACTAGACCATGGCGCGGCGTTGGAAAACTCCCTTCTGGCCATCGGCGGGGCAGGCGGCTAGGGTCTGCCCAAACCGTCCAGAGGAGACTGCCCATGACCACCCCCGCCGCCCTGTCCTTCGTGCCCGTCGATCTGGAGGCCATCGCCGCTTTCGAGGGCCGTGTCGTCCTGTTCGCCGAGGCCGAGGGCACACCGGATCAGGCGGCGCGGCGGGTGAACCGGCTGACCAGGGGCGCGGTCGAGCGGTTCCTGGCCAGCGAGGCCTTTGCCAAGATGGACGAGGGCGCCGTGCTCGATCTGGCCTGGCCTGTGGGCATGGCGGCAAGTGCTGTTCAGGTGGTCAAGCTGGGCCGCCGAACCACGGGCGAGGTGGCCCGCCAGGCGGGCGTTGCCATCGGTGCCGCGGCAGGCGGCAAGCCGGTTCTGGTGCTGGCGGGCGGCTTGCGCGGGATTGACGATGTGGCGCTGGGCGCCGTGCTGCGCTGCTATGACTACACCGACCAGAAGACGGGCGAAAAGACGGCCGCCGGGGCGATCACCGTGATGGCCGCCAAGGCGGAAACGCTGTCGCCCCTGGCCGCGCGGATTTCGGCCCGCGCCCAGGGCGTGTTCTTCACCCGCGATCTGGTGAATGCCCCGGCCAATGTGCTGACCACGACGGAATTCGCCAACCAGCTTGAGGGGTTGCGCGATCTTGGGGTCGAGGTCGAGGTGCTGGACGAACCCGAGCTTGAGCGTCTGGGCATGCGCACCCTGCTGGCGGTGGGGGTGGGCAGTGAAAGCCCCTCCAAGGTGGTCGTGATGCAGTGGAAGGGCGGCGCCGAGGAGCCGCCATTCGCGCTGATCGGCAAGGGCGTGGTGTTCGACACCGGCGGCATTTCCATCAAGCCCGCAGGCGGCATGGAAGACATGACCATGGACATGGGCGGCGCCGGGGTTGTGGCCGGGGTGATGAAGACCATCGCGCTGCGCGGCGCCAAGGCGAATGTCGTGGGCCTTGTGGGGCTGGTGGAAAACATGCCTGACGGGCGCGCACAGCGCCCCGGCGATGTGGTCGTGTCGATGAAGGGTGACACGGTCGAGGTGATCAACACCGACGCCGAGGGGCGATTGGTGCTGTGCGACGTGATGTGGTATGCGCAAGAGCGGTTCAGCCCCGTCGGCATGGTCGATCTGGCGACGCTGACCGGCGCCATCATCATCGGCCTTGGCCACGAGAACGCCGGGGTGTTCTCGAACGACGATCCCTTGTGCAACGGGTTCCTCAAGGCGGCTGGGGCCGAAGGCGAGGGGGCGTGGCGCATGCCTTTGGGCAAGGCCTATGCCAAACAGCTGAAATCGCGCATTGCCGACGTGAAGAATGTCGGCGGGCGGCCCGCCGGGTCGATCACCGCCGCCGAGTTCCTGCACCGCTTCGTGAAGGACGGCACACCCTGGATCCACCTTGATATCGCCGGTGTGGCCAGCACCACGGCCGAGTCGACCTATGCGCCCAAGGGCGCCTCGGGCTGGGGGGTTCTGGCGCTGGACCGGCTGATCGCCGACAAGTTCGAGGGCTGAGATGGCGGCGCTCGCTGACACTGCGGTGCGGTGATGGGGGCGGCGTTCTTCTATCACCTGACCGAACGCCCGCTTGAGGCGACCTTGCCCATGCTGCTGGGCAAGGCGCGCCAGGCGGGGTGGCGGGTGTGTGTGCGCGGGGCGAATGCGCGGCGGCTCGAGTGGCTGGACGAAAAGCTGTGGCTGCTGGGCGACGATCCGTTCCTGCCCCACGGTCTGGCCGGCGGCCCCCATGACGGCGATCAGCCGGTGCTTCTGACCCTTGGCCGCGAGATGGCGAACGGCGCCCAGTGCCTGATGACCGTAGACGGCGCCGAGGTGGCCGCCGACGAGGTGCAGGCGCTGGAGCGGGTCTGCGTGCTGTTTGACGGCAACGATGCGGGCGCGCTGGACAAGGCGCGCGCGCAGTGGCGCGATCTGACCATGGCCGGATGTTCGGCGCAATACTGGAGCGAAGACTCGGGGCGGTGGGAGAAGAAGGCCGAAGCCTAGAGCGTTTTGCGTTTTATCCGAACCACTCCTTATCGAAAGAAGCTGCCTCTGGCCTGCGGCTCGAACGCTTGTTTCGATCCTCGGCCTCAAATGGAACGCAAAGTGCGTCAAAGCGTGTTGCGCTCGATAGTATTCATCTGCCGGGGGAACGCGTTTGCATTGCAAACGCTGCCTCACCCCGGCCGATGAATACGCGGACCCGATTGAGAGCAAAACGCTCTAGCGTTCGAGGATCAGCCGCCCGTCGGCAATCGTGATCCGCCCGAAGCGTTCGAGATAGCTCATGCCCAACAGCGAGCCGAACATCTCGCCGCCGTTCACCGAGGCGCCGACATTGCTGTCCGAGATGCCCCCCAGCGTCACGGTGTCCAGCGTCACGCGGGCAATCGGCACCGTTCCGTTTGCGGTTTCGGCGCGCCCGAGATAGGCCAGCCTGTCAGGGTCGATCCCCACGGCGCGGGCATCGTCGCGCGACAGAACCATGTCGGTGGCGCCGGTGTCGACAACAAAGCGCAAGGGGGTGCCGTTGACTGTCAGGCTCAGGTGATAGTGGCCGCCGAACGAGCGCGGCACCTCGATCCGCCCGCCGTCGCCCACCACGCTCTGGCGAGGGACGACATCGTTGCGCACATCCTCCCACAGCCCGGCGGCGGCGATGACCCCGACAAAGATCAGCGCCCAGATCGCGCCCTGTTGCAGCGTCTTGCCGATGTTGTCGCGGTTGGCCACGATGAACGAACCGCCGATTGCCAGCAGCAGCAGCAAGAGATAGACGAATTGGCCGATGTTGTCCGTGTCCATCTCTCAGAGATAGGGGCGGGGGCGGCGGTTTGCCAGTGGTCCGCGCCAGCAGTCTGCGCACCGATGCACGTCGGTCAGGCCGTCGCGGTTTCCAGCTTTTCCAGAGCCGCCATCCACAACGCCTCGGCGCGGTCCGTTGCCTCCATCACTTCGGCGTATTTCCTGTTCCATGTTTCCAACTCGCCCGTCCGCCCGTCTTCGTAGAGCGCCGGATCGGCCAGTTTGCGGGCCAGTTTGTCACGCATCTCCGACAGCTTTTCGACCCGCGCCTCGGCCTTGCGCGCTTCGCCGCGCAGCGCCATCAGCTCTTCGCGGGTGTGTTCCTTGCGGCGCGCGGCGGGGTTCCTCGCCTCTTCCGCCCGGGCCTTCTCGGCGGGCGTGTCGGCGGACAATAGCATCTTGCGATAGCTTTCCAGATCGTCATCATAGGCCGTCACGCGGCCGCCCTTGACCAGCCACAGCCGGTCGGCAACCAGCGACAGCAGGTGCATGTCGTGGGACACAAGGATCACCGCGCCGGAATAGGCGGTCAGCGCCTCGACCAGGGCTTCGCGCGATTCCATGTCAAGGTGGTTGGTCGGTTCGTCGAGGATCAGCATGTGGGGCGCGTCGATGGTGGCCACCAGCAGCGACAGGCGCGCCTTTTGCCCCCCCGACAGCCGCCCCACCACGGTGTCGACCTGTGCGGCGGTCAGACCGAACCCGGCAAGCCGCGCCCGGTGGCGGGCCGGGGTTTCTTTGGGGCAATAGCGGCGCAGATGGTCCAGCGGGGTTTCATCGGCGCGCAGTTCGTCCAGCTGGTGCTGGGCGAAATAGCCCACCCGCAACTTGTTCGATTTGGTCAGCCGCCCGCCCATCGCTTCAAGTTTACCCGCCAACAGCTTGGAAAGCGTCGATTTTCCCTCGCCGTTGCGGCCCAGCAGGGCGATCCGGTCGTCCTGGTCGATGCGCAGGTTCAGTTTGGACAGTACCGCCCGGTCGCCATAGCCGACGCTGGCGGATTCGAGGTTGACGATGGGCGGCGACAATTCCTCGGGCTCGGGGAAGGTGAAGGCGCGCAATGCCGCCTCTTGCGGGCTGGAGATGGTTTCGAGCTTTTCGATCATCTTGATGCGGCTTTGCGCCTGCTTGGCCTTGGACGCCTTGGCGCGGAACCGGTCGACAAAGCTTTGCAAATGGGCACGGCGCAGTTCGACCTTGCCGCGCTGCGCCTCGGCCACCGCCAGACGGGCGGCGCGGGTGCGCGCGAAAGTGTCGTAATTGCCCGTGTAGAGGGTCAGCTTGCGGTCCTCCAGGTGCAGGATATGGCCCACCGCGCGGTTCAGCAGGCCCCGGTCGTGGGAAATCACCAGCACCGAATGGGGATAGCGGCCAAGATAGGATTCAAGCCACAGGGCGCCCTCAAGGTCGAGATAGTTCGTGGGTTCGTCCAGCAGCAACAGATCGGGCGCGGCGAACAGCACGGCGGCCAGGGCCACGCGCATGCGCCAGCCGCCCGAAAACGCCGAACAGGGCTGCAACTGTTCGTCATGGGTAAAGCCCAGACCGCGCAGGATCGACGCGGCACGGGCCTCGGCTGACCATGCGTCGATGTCGGCCAGGCGGGCTTGGATTTCGCCGATGCGCACGCCGTCACTGGCGGTTTCGGATTCGGCCAGCAGGTCGGCGCGTTCGGTGTCAGCGGCCAGCACCGTGTCGATCAGCGAAACCTCGGACCCCGGCACCTCCTGCGCCACGCCGCCGATGCGGGCCCTGGCGGGCAGGCGGATGTCGCCGCCCTCCAGCACCAGTTCGCCCCGGATCAGATTGAACAGCGTCGTCTTGCCAGTGCCGTTGCGCCCGACGATGCCCACCTTGTAGCCGGCAGGAATCGAGGCGCTGGCGCCCTCGAACAGGGGGCGGCCTTCGACCGAATAGGAAATGGTGTCGATGATCAGCATGGGCGCCGTGTGCCAGCCCTGCCCGACAACGTCAATCGCGCCTTTTCACCGCCCCATGCCCATGCTAGCACGACGCCGTAATTGCGGCGGCGGCACAGGGCCGGACCCCGACCTCATGAAGGCAGAGACCATGGCAATCGAACGCACCCTTTCGATCATCAAACCCGACGCGACCAAGCGCAACCTGACCGGCAAGATCAACGCCAAGTTCGAGGATGCGGGCCTGCGGATCGTGGCGCAAAAGCGCATCCAACTGACCAAAGCACAGGCGGGGCAGTTCTATGTCGTGCACGCCGCGCGGCCGTTCTATGGCGAGTTGTGCGATTTCATGGCGTCTGGCCCGGTGGTCGTTCAGGTGCTGGAGGGCGAAGGCGCCATCGGCAAGAACCGCGAAGTGATGGGCGCGACCAACCCCGCCGACGCGGCGCCGGGCACGATCCGCGCCGAATTTGCCGACTCCGTCGGTGAGAATTCAGTCCATGGGTCCGACGCACCGGAAACCGCCGCCGAGGAAATCGCGTTCTACTTCTCGGGGCTTGAACTGGTCGGCTGATCCGGCGACGACCGGCGCCGTATGGAAATCGACCGCCGATCCGGGATTGCGGCTGTCGCGGGGTCCGTTGCCGCGACAGCAAGGTTCAGGGCGTCCATGAGCAAGGCTCCCGCCGGCATTAGCCGGCTTTCCGGGCAGCGATGGCCAAGCCGTTGACGGGCTTGCGAAATTCCAGCCGCAGGCCATCGCGGTGGGTGCATTCCGCACTCAGCCCCACCACCGCT
>Ga0105055_10012730_pt1 | contig 10195 bp, 9 predicted proteins | sample BON03_FD_78090 | JGI IMG/M metagenome (GOLD analysis project Ga0105055, IMG submission 78090) | Freshwater microbial communities from Lake Bonney liftoff mats and glacier meltwater in Antarctica - BON-03 | ecosystem: Environmental > Aquatic > Freshwater > Ice > Glacier meltwater | place: Lake... | reverse complement strand
GGTTCGATTCCGGCAAAAACTCCAAAAATTGAGAACTTAAATCTAAATAGATTTGAGCTACATAGACCCTCAAGCAAGGGTACTAAATTACTGTTACAAGTAATAAAAGCAATCATCAATCAATGAAATCCAGTTTACAACATATTTCATCGAGTTCGTTGTTGTGGAAACAAAATCATCCGTCGGTAGTAATGTAAACGTGACGTGATCCACACGGCAAATTTGCGGCCAGCGCTCGAGCATGTCTTCGGGATGCAAACATCGCTAGCATTATATTTGTCAATATGAATTTGGTATATGTTCTGAGAATCAAAATGTGGAGGAGAGTCGGATCTAAGTCTGTGTACAACTTCAAGACTTGCAAAGAGAATGCGGCTGTGCAGTGCCTACTTCCAATTAAAAAACGGGTTTCGCCAAAAATTATAATTTTTGGCGAAACACGTGTTTTAACGTGGTAAAGAAGTGGTAAGGGCAGTGCCAACTTCAGAAGTTGGCACTGCGCAGCCACATTCTCTTTGCAAGTCCCGAAGTTGTGCACAGACCTAGATCAGACTCTCCTCTACATTTTGATTTTCAGAACATATACCAAATTAGTATGGAAAAATGAAATGCTAGCGCTTGGTGTTTGACTTCCGCAGCCCTGCTTGAGAACTGACCGCATGTTTTCCGCATCAAGATCACGTTTACAATACTACTGACGAATCGTTTCGTTTCCACAACAAAAAAATCAATGAATTGCATTGTAAACTGGATTCCACTGAGAATCCGCGTTCGTTCCGAAATGATTTGTCGGTAGTAATGTAAACGTGATCTTGATACAGCAAACCTGCGGCCAGCGCTCAAGAATGTCTGCGGGAAGCAAACGCCAAACACAAGTATTATATTTTTGTGTGCGAGTCTGCCATAAGTTCCTACTGTCAAAATGTAGAGGAGGGTCGAATCTAGGTCTGTGCACAACTGCGGTACTTGCAAACAGAATGCCACCGTGCCTTGGCAAATGCTGACAATATTTGCCGCCAAACACGTTTTTTAATTGGAAGTTTCTACCCCGCATTTGAATTGTTTTTGCCAGGCCCGAGCACTGGCCGCATGATTGCCACGTCCAAATCATGTTTGTATTACTACCGACGAATTTTTTCGTTTGCACAAGAACAAATTCAATAAAATGCCTTGTAAACTGGAATCTACTGAGAATCCGCGTTCGTCTAAGAAATACCCAACTCCACCTTAAGGTAGGGTTGGGTTTTGTTGTTCAAACAAAAATGAGTATTGAGTGGAATCAACTTTACAATGCATTTCATCAACTTGGAACTCGTCTTGGTGGACCGTCGGAAACGAACAAAGTGGTGTGTGGTAATTCAAAGGTGATCTTGATGCGGCAAACATGCGGCCAGCGCTCGAGCTGGGTTGCGGGAGTCAAACACCAAGCGCAAGCATTTTATTTTTTTATACGAATTGGGTATTTGTTCTTACTATCAATATGTAGAGGAGAGTCAGATCTACGTCTGTTTGAAACTTCGGGACTTGCAAAGAAAACACAGTTTCGCACTGCCAACTTCCAATTTAAAAACGTGTTTGGCCGTAAAATTCGTCATAAGTTGGCATTGCACAGCCGCATTCTCTTTGCAAGTACCGAAATCACGCCAGTGCGCAGACCTAGATCTGACTCTCCAAGTCTTCTACATTTCAGGTTGATGTTAAGAACACATACCAAATATATGTGCAAAAATAAAAGGCTAGCGCTTGGCGTTTGCTTCTCGCAGCCCTGCTCGAGCGCTGGCCGCAAATTTGCCGCATCAAGATCACGTTCGAATCACTACCAAACAATTGGTTCGTTTCCACAAGGACAAATTCAATGAATGGCCCAGGCTTTGTAAACTGAATTGCAGTTTGGTTTGAATAAAACCCAACCCTGCCTTAATCTCAATTTCCAATCTCAATCTCTTTGGCCTCTTTTCAACGCAATGTGGTAAAAAAGTTATAGAGAACTCGATCATTGATTGAGATTTGAGAATGGAGAAATGACGCTCCAAATGCGACAGGCTGTATGACAAACAAACCAAAAAAAAACCTTGAAAGCAAGCGAGCAAATTTTAGTTGGGTTTCTGTCCTTTAATGGACTGGTCTGTAATCTACTGTGAAGACAGTTGTTTCAAAGTTAGCCAAAGGCGCTTTGCCAGAAGAGTATCTCGGTCAAAATCTTGACGAGCACTGACTGGAGGACACCAGGGTGACTTGATATCTTTCTTACCCGAGGGAGGAGGCACCATTCCCTTGGCGCTACGCTTCTTGGTAGTTAACGAGATTGATTGTGGGAATTGGTTATTCTGAGCCTGAGAATGCATGCGAGCCCACCAACATTGTGAATTGTTTTACCCACCAGCAGTGTTGTCCTCAAAACTAGGTCAGCTCCTGTCCAGGACAGTTTCTTGGGTCCTACGTGGTTAATTGGGTGCTCAGCACCCGCTTAGTCCAGTGAGAGAACAGAAATCGAGGCTGTCCCGGTGGTGACTTGTAATCTATAAAGGAGCATGACGATGATGTGTGACAGACCTTGAACTATAACATTCTTAATTTACTTTTTCAAGATGAACGCAGGTATTTTTGTCGCCATGTTAAAAAGAATCATGGGCCTGATACAGTAAAAGTGGTGTATTTGAAAGTTTTTACATTGGAAAGGGGAAAGTTCAAGGTCTGTTGGATTTTTTGTTGATGTCAATAAACGTGCCACCAAAAAGTAAATTATATTTTGCATAGTCAAAAATACTGACAGACCTCACAAAAAAAAGTCGACTAACGAACTGCAGCTGCGTCCAAAGATGCTTGGCCGATTGGATATAAGCTTGGCCAATTGCATGATGACAGAGACTGTCAGAGGCCCGGGGCGTTGAAGGATATCTCACTGAAAATGGAAACTTAGGTTTGTACCACGAAAGCTAATATAAGATACCCCCCAGAAAAGCTATCTTTCTAGTTGCCGCCAATTTTAGGTTTTGGGGGTGGGGTCTCTGGTGTGGCTTGCACAAACATTTGTTCTTGGGCGCGCGGGAGGTAAAACATGGAAGAGTGATGTTGTCCAATCTTTCTGGTGCGAACGCATCTACTAAGCCACTGCATTGTGGATCAAAAGGAATTACTTTATAAAAAAGATTCCTTTTTTCCTGAGGGCATTTAGTACTTATTCGGGTGCGCATGACTTTTGTTGTATGGGCTTTTTGTTAAATAGAATAGCATGTCTATGTCATGTCTCAGAGGACAGAATAAATCACCAAGGTATGACACCACAAACGTCAAGCCCTTTTACATGCCGTGCCTGTTTTGCTTGATGATTGCTTTTATTACTTGAAACAGTTATTTTGTACCCTTGCTTGAGGGTCTAAGTACCTCAAATCCAAGTAGATTTGAGTTCTCGGTTTTTTGAGTTTTTGGCGGAATCGAACCGACGACCTCAGGAATGACAGTCCCACGCTCTGATCAACTAAGCTAGTTTTACATCGTCTCGGATTGACTAAAAATATCATGATGATGTATCAGCCTTGCAGGTCTCTCACCCATACCCATTGTCTGTTCTTGTGTCACTGCCCTGTGGATACTTACTATACATGGCTTTTTATGCCCTGCCCTGTGTAAACTTATTATGCATGGATGTAGCCGCTGCAGGATTCACTTTGCAAAAGGCTTCCAATATCAAATTGGCTGCCTCTTCGCATGGTGTTCGAACAATAGCCCAAACATATCTCATCACTGTGCTTGTTCTCCTCTTGCCAGTGACCCCAACAACCTTGTCCAGATTCCTCTCAATGTGTTATCAACAACTTTGAAAATCTTTGTTCAGCATCAGGCGTTTTGCCATGATAGCAACACTACACTCCAGCCCCGTACCTTGGTCTGTGGGGGCAGTGAGGGGGAGATCTAATGGTAGACGATTCACAAGCACCCATGCCAGCCCAACTGCAGAATTTGTTCTAGAAACCAACATATATAATCCTCGCTTTCAGAGGGTACTAAGGCAGCGCAATTGACTTGATGGGTGAGGTTTCCGGAGCCCACTGGCATGACCAATATGAGGACTTTTGTATTTTTGCAACTGCAACTTATCGCAGTGCCCTCCAATGATTTCAATCAGATCACACCCTGAGAATCTTGTAGAATCAAGCACAAGCTGAAGCGAGACGAAAGATCTGTAAAAATATTCGACGGGAAGTCCTGAAGGATCCAGCATGTCAAGCGCATTGTCCGCTAGCACCGAAAAGCTCATCATTATGATCTAAACGTGGGTTTTGTGTGTCAGAAATTCTCAGAATCAGAATTCTTGCACGGAACCCGGAAGAGGAAGGCCCCCGCCAGTTTGCCTCTCTCAGCCAATTTGGTTGCGAAAACTCAAAGGTGCACTGGTGAAAAAATAGATTTCATTTTTGGATGATTCTTTGATTTTTAAAAATCATCCCAAAATGTACTGTACACTAATCACAGTAGTGCAGCCTACTGCGTATTTTTTTTAAAAGGGTCATGTAATCTTAATCTCCAGTTTCAATCTGATTGCTCTCTTTTCAACGGGACGTAATAAAAAAGACCAAAAGAACTGGATTATCGATTGAGATTTGAGGTTGAAGAAATGACACACCAAATGCAATGGGCTGTACTTGGTATGGAATTGTGAGAACAGGGTGATGACACAGTGTCACCGTGACATGTATTCAGTAAGTATGTATGTGTTTAAACAAATACAGATACATGCACGTAAGTCCATATGTATGTACATATTTATATATATACGTAAAAGTGTGTGTGAGTGTGAGTGTGTGAGTGTGTGGGTGGGTTTGGGTGTATATATACGTGTATGCATGTAAATACATACCTATATACATATATACATATAAATATTTATGTGTATATGTATATGTGAGAACATATGAACATATCCATGCACATGTACTTATTACACATATTGTATACATATTCATATGTACAGAGAGAGAACTTTTAAAAGAAGTAGACGAAATAGAGCGAGTGGGAGACGTCACAGTCGGGAGTTTTTGCATGCTCGGTTTGTTGACTGACCAATTGGAAGTCTTAGGCACACCTCTTAGCTTTTGGCCCCGATCCGCGTGACTTGGACGAGTTCGTGCCATCTTCGTGGGGTAACCCAAAAAGTTGACAAATTTGTGACAAAAAATTTAGTCATCTGCTTTCGCCATTTATCACCCAAAACCAGAAATGAGATGGTACCTATATCGTATGATTGTCAGGTCACCTGGTAAAGCTAGTAATATCGGCTTCTCGCGCCATAGAACAAAGACTGTAATTTGCCCGTGTGTGTCGCTTGTCACGGTTTTATCGAGGAGAAGAGGGGGGAGGGGGTGCTGGGGACCTCGGGAGGTTTCGTCATAGGAGTCGGGAAAAAAATTTCAGCATACCCATTGTTGTATAAGCAACAATTTTCTATTTGAGTGGGATTGGGTATTTCTCCAACAGACGCAGGACTCTCAGTGGAATTCAGTTTACAAAGCGTTTTGTCGAATTTGTTTTGTGGAGACGAACAAATTTGTCCGACAGCAATTTTAATCCGATTCCAAACGTGATCTTGAAGCGGCAAACCTGCGGCCAGCGCTCGAATAGGGCTGCCGGAAGTAAGCGCCGAACTTTCATACTTTCTTTCTTGTGTGGTTAATACCCAACTTTATGACTGGACTAAGTGGGTAGTGAGTACCAAATTAATCATTTAGCACCCAACAAACTGTCCTGCACCATTCCTGACCTAGCTTATGGCCGACCCGCTGGGTAACAACAGTTCACGAAGTTTGTGGGCTGAGCGAGCGCTATAATTCTATGTTTTGATGTGAATTTGGTATGTGTTCCTAATGTCATAATGTAGAGAAGAAAGAGAGCTAGGTCTGTGCACTTTTCCGGTACTTGCAAAAAGAATGCGGCTGCGCAATGACGACTTCCCGTGAAAAAATGTGTTAGGCAGCAAAAATTTGTTGGAAATGATAGGCGTGTCGAGGGTACCAGAGGCCTCTATTAGAGACTGCGCTGAAAGCCCCAACAATCTTGCCACTTGATGCATCAAGCTGAGCGGAATAGATGTGACAGCCAAGGCAATCTTTGTGTGTTGGATGTCCATTCCAGGATGGCGGTTCGTGGCGAAATTTGTCACCATGTCTTCGGCGCCCGCAACCCCAACGTTCAGACTGCGGCAGCTATCTCTGCGCGTGCGCGCGCACGCACCACTGAGAGAATAGCGATAAAGCATGGTGAAGACACGCCTATGAACAAGAGTTGCCGTCGTGCGTCACGAGAAGCCCACCAACAAGATCGGATCACGAACCAGATAAATTAGTCTAGCCATAGTTTAGGCTCCTTTTTTTTCAAGGTCAGCGTTCTTGCTAGAAAGACAGAGAGCGAAAGCGATCCACTCGCAGTCAGAGAGAGAGAATTACACATACACAGACTCGAGGAGAGAGGTAGAGAGCGAGAGCGACAGACTGAAGAATAGGGGGGAGGGAGAGACAGAAAACGAAAGCCAATTCCTTTTTTTTTTTTAAAAGGGTGCTCTGAAAAATGTCAATTACTTGGAACCTGTCGCAATCTGACAACTCTGCGCGCTGGTACTCGAGGACCATTCAAGAGGCACTGGGTAAGACCAATTTACTTAATGTATTGCGCTAATCTTGGGCGCAGAAAGCTGCAAGACAGCTACATGCAAATCTACACCACTCAAGTGAACGCCTCGGGTCGAGTGGACCGGGGCGGTCACTTGAGTGGTGAGTGTATGACTGTAACCTTCTTGCGCGAATCTGTGCGAACATAAATCTCAATGTATTGTGTTGTACTAAACGTTTGCAATGTGACACAACATGTAGCTGTATTGCTTTCGTCCGACCTTGTGTGGTCCTCTGTCAACAATTCTGCACCTTGTGTGGCCTTTTCCTTTTCGTTTGGCCGACTCGAAATTTCTCGAAAGGAGCGATTTTTCAACCACTTTTCAATCGTGTTTTTTGAAGAAAGCCCGATGTGTGTGAAAAATGTGCTGACACAATTTTTCGAGGGGCCCACACGGGAAAAATTGTTGGCAAAACTCGCCACTTTCGAGAAATTCCAGTGAGCGGAAAGGAAGAGGCCAGGACGGGGTGGGGTAATGTTGATAGAGAGTCACAAAACGTCTCCCGTAAACCATACAACATATAGATTGGATGAATCTTGTTTAGAACAACAACCAGATTACCACACCACCATGGGCCTCTCATCAACCCGTCGACCAATTCTAGAGGATTAAAAAACGGACCAACTTCTTGTCAAGAGACATTGCATTTGCGGGCTTTTTCAACTCCTTGTCTTGGTGATCACAATATGCCTACTCTGCTTGGCATCCCTCCAAGGGAGGCAGAAGCTGCCTGTGCGCATGCCAAGGATTTGTTGGTGTCACGAGTCCTTGATTGATGAGAAGCGCGCTGCCGACGAGTCCATGAGTACCTACGTGACGGACGATGAAGAGTTGGGCGATTGGTTGGCGGCGGCCTCATCAGTCTCCAAAGGATCTGCCAAGAAGACGAGCGCATTCCATTACCTACTAACAGATTCGTCAGTGGCGGATGCGCTCGGACCCCTTGGCAGCACACATGAGAATATTCTCATCGAGTTGAAGCAAGCCTCTTCTGTGATTCCATGGCTTTGTGTGTTGGCCAGGAAACTTCTTGCTGTACCCACACTTCTGCTGCGTCTGAGCTCATGTTTTCTGCAGCTGGAAATATCATGTCCAAAAAGCGGGCCAGTTTGACCTGCGATCATCTCGAGGAGCTCAAAAAAAGAAAGGAGCTCATGTACCTGCACGAGGTGTGGCCGGAGGCCAGGGAGTGGCAGACCATCAAGAAAGCTCGCCTGGTGTTTTTTTGTTTGTTTGGTGTAGACGAGTACTTTTTGTGTGTTGGTTCAACACTTTCAGCAATTCTTCTGAACGTTTACATTGATCAACACGTCAGAAGAGATGTGACAGGCCAGAGACACAAATACACAAGTAACTTTTAATACTCTAAACTCGACGCCTTAACTCGGTTCCTCCGCTAGCTCTTATAGCGGCCACAGGAAACGCGAGGGGAAAAACAAAAGAATCTTCAAATGTGCGGTTAGGATCTAAACTTCGAAACTAAACTTTCTCTTTCGTGACAAGATCTCGTTCGTAGGCGCTCAGGCTAAGGTCACGCCAGTGGCGCGCGATGGCAGATCTTGTTCGTAGGCGCGTTATCGCTCTTTTTAAAAAATAAAGTACCCAAAAAAACATCTTCTCTCCCGCTCCGAGTCTCGTTCCATAATGTATGATTTTCTGATTCTCTTCCGAGTCTCTGCTGTCTGAACCGCGACCACATCACATTAGGACAGTATGCGTTTGACCGCCCTTACAGCGAGTGTTTCTTTCTAGTCGAAAAAAAAAGTTGATCATCTGTCGAAGTGGTCGAAATGAGTCTACACAGTGTATGTGTATGTATGGTGCGTTTGGAGTTTTGGGGTCCGACGATCGACATGGGTGTGATTGGAGCATTTGTGCAGCATGACAAAACCAAAACCAACTCCTTCTCTCAGTCTTGGGAACAGAAACACATTCTGACACATTTGTGACCCAAAAAAAACTGGGCAGAAACTCGGTTTGTAACTCTCCTTTTAGGATTTTAGTCAATGTGAATCTGTTACAATCCCAGTGCACTAAGGAGCTACAATACCCAAAGCAAAGCGACAAGAGATTCACAGGGTAAAAACTGCTGCCTGGTTTTTACACCGAGCATCAATAACGCCCCTGATATCGTAGGTAAGATGAACAAGTTGTGTCCGGTGGACGTACCGTGTCAATCTAATGCCCACTCGGGCGTTTCCTGACCTGATCGGGTGGTACCTGACCGAGGTGGCAATCAACTGTGCATCTAAGCTCTGGTACGCAGTGGGCAATTACACAAACTAACCAACATCTGCCCACACCATTCATTTAGTAGACAGGTAGTCGCTGAAGGGAGAAACATATATAAACAAAAAACGCAATCTAGATCGTTTGAAGAATGAATCTAAGGTCCATAGTAACATTTTACGCAGGGTAATATGAGATGTAGTAAGTACACCAAGGATACAGCAAGACGGGTATGGTGGCGGACCCAGGTGGTGTACACACCCTCGGTGGGGATACCGTCATCATACTTTTAATCATGGGCGGAGGCTCCTGCGGCGGAGGCAGGTGGTAATGTAGCCAACCTGTGCACACCGCACAATAGCAGCATGCAGGAACACACATGCGGCGACGCACACACGCACACCCATAAACAGGCATGCACCCAGCTATCTGCATTCACGCGCTCCCATAAATAGTCATGCACCCAGCTCTCTGCCTTTTCGCCAGCCCCAACAGATGCATCTGCACAAACGGGAGCAAAGCTGGTCGCGCAAACATGCAGACCAAACTGAGAAAGTCACGCGCGGGGAGATCGGGCGTGGATCACCAGGTATAGCTCACAAGCAGTCGTTCCAAGACCTTTGCCATGACGCGGCGGTTTGTACAAGAAGGAGATGGTGGTGGTCGAACTGTAGACGAGTGTCCATTTGCAATGGGAGGTTTTCGGCCGGGCCCGCGAAACCCTTCAGGCAACCCATTCCGAACCCGTTCCCATGGCGGCACTCATCAGAGGGGTTTGCCGCCATGCGTGGGACTTGGAGTGGCCTTTACGACTCCTGAAAGTGGTCGAAAACGGCCCGCAGGAGCGCACCAGCGCGAGAAGTGGGACGTGCTTCGACGAGGAGAGGTGGAAGGTGAAACCACCGTTGGCAATTTGCGAGTCCCGCGAAATCCATCTGGCAATTTTTTTAATTTAAGGGTGTTTATTAAGGAGTAACCTCAGCAAGAGGAGCAAGAAACATTAAGATCGAAAGACACCCAGTTCGCAGCTGTTGAGCTCCCCAAATGTCTGGCTATGGACAGAATTTTTTGCGTCGACTCGAATTGGAAATATTATCGTATCCTACAGTCAAAACGATTGAAGGATGAACGAATTCTTGAGAATTATTCTCGAGAATCAGATTCCCAAAAGGGTTTAGGCCGGTGGCTCTCTCTCGCACCCAGCGAGAGAGAGCCACCGACGCACGGAAATTTCCACAGCACGTGCTGAGAGAAATGTCGTAGACGAGAACGTCCGCATCGTGGCTACTCAGGCGCACGCCT
>Ga0105055_10012729_pt1 | contig 10196 bp, 7 predicted proteins | sample BON03_FD_78090 | JGI IMG/M metagenome (GOLD analysis project Ga0105055, IMG submission 78090) | Freshwater microbial communities from Lake Bonney liftoff mats and glacier meltwater in Antarctica - BON-03 | ecosystem: Environmental > Aquatic > Freshwater > Ice > Glacier meltwater | place: Lake... | reverse complement strand
TGGGACCACTCATGGACTAGAGATGCACGATCGTTGCTCATGGTGAGCAAGCAAACAGATAGATTGTGGTGGGATGCAGGCCTCCATGTTCCTCTCAACAAAAACTTATATTGCGACAGCTACCACCACTTTGAAGCCACCCATCGTGAGATGCAGCGGCAATTGTCTTCACCTCGACCTAATACGTTTCAACAAGCACAACGGTCTGGCAAAAGAGGGTCGTCGTCTCTCCGGAGATCGCATAAAATGTTGCCCAAGTTTTCAAGTCACAGTCACGAACGAACCAGCAAGGCAGTACTTAGCGTAGCTAGCCACCCTTACTTGCCCATGTTTGGGACAGCCGAGTTTGATGGTAGTGCGTCTCTATGGTCAGCTGAATCACGATCTGCCGTTGCCCATTTTAACAAACCAACAGTGGAGACTTGGAAAACAGGTCACACATCTAGAGTGCGCTTCACGGAAGATGGAACTCGATTTTTGGCTTGCGATACTGCAGGGCAATTGATTCGATGGGATATTACGAACGAGTCCCCTGATTCTTCTCAAGTCTGTCATACGAAACGTGCTACTGACATTGCGGTGTTGGACTTTCAAGGAAGGATTGTTGCAACGGCAGGGCAGTCCATTCATTCAGAAAACCTTGCCTTGTGGGACCTATCCGCGCCGCCTCGTTCTCGCCGCCTGACATCCGTTGTTTGCTCGCATGGAACTGCAGCTTATAGTTTAGCGTTTTTCGAAGACCAGCAATGTTTAGTAGTTGGTGGAGGAGCTGGTCAATTGGGTATATTTGATCTTAGGCAAAGAGTCATGATGCTTGAAGATGAGGGCGTACATTCGAAAGCGGTAAGGGCATTGGCAGTACATCCTTGTATGGGAAAGTACCTTGCATCAGGGTCTACTGATGGGACTGTAAAGTTGCTCGCCTGGAAGAATGGTAAATTAGATACCTATGCTCATCTGATAGGCATGCATCCTACGCATACGTTGGTGAGTAGTGCAACGAGCGATTCGATGATAAGTCAACGAGGTGTCACTGATCTATGTTTGTCATTTGACTTTTTATTTTCATGCGGAGCTGATGGAACTGCCAAAATGACACCATTGTCCTCTCTTATGATGTGATACTTTAGTAGTTGATGAGTTCGTTTTATATATGATCCCTTTATTAACTATCTTATTGACAGAAAAAGAAATCGTTCACTTATGATGTGATACTTTATATGAATTATTTAAATGATTTCATTAATTGAGCCATAATAACCTTGATGGGATCTTTTTTCTCGTCATGAGCTAAAACATTTGCATCAAGTTCTTTTTTCCTAGCGGAAATATTCAAAATGTTTTCATCTACAGTATCACAACTGACCAGTTTATAAACGGTCACCTTTTTCTCCTGTCCGATTCGATGGCACCTATCTTCTGCTTGCCTGTCAACCGTAGGGTTAAAATCAAGGTCGTGAATAATAACAGTATCAGCACTGGTAAGATTGATACCCATTCCTCCTGCGCGCGTGCTAAGCAGAAAAGCAGTGATGGATCTGTCCGTGTTGTAATTGTCTACAATATCCTGCCGATCACTCACGCCAGTACGTCCATCAAACCTCACAAACGTCATATCAATAGTCACAAGAAGTTCTTGGATGATGTCAAGAATAGTCGTCCACTGGGAAAAAATAAGCACACGGTGACCACATTCACGTAATTCCGGTAACAATTTACGGAGTTCTCGACATTTAGCTGAGTTCCAAAGCGCCTCTGCAGGCAGTTGCATGCTTCCTAATCGTGAACTTGAATGAGCGTATTCACTTGCCAGCAAATGAAAGTCCCAATCGGAATATCCACTGACTTCATTATCCACCATTGAAGCAGTTGCATGAGGTCCTAATGCTTGCACCTTCAAAAGAAGTGACTTCACCAACGGCAATGAACGGTCAATTCCGTCTAACGACGAGCTTGATTCTTGACCAAAATAATGCCGAACCAAAAGTGGATGGTTTGCTGCTTTTCTGAGGTCTGAAAAGAGATTTTTCCTGTCGGATCTTCCCTTGACACGCATCGCGTTGAGAATCTCATCATAAAGGGTTCGTTGAAGTCCATCAATTTCTAGCAGCCTAACAATTTCCTGTTTCGGGGTAAGCGAGCCAAGAACATCACTCTTGATACGACGAAGTACAAAAGGCTCCAATGCGGAACGAATCCTCGTCGCAGATGCTCCATCACTAAAGTAGCTTTGCAATTGACTGCTTTCCGCGTTGAAAACTGTTGGCATACAAAAGGACATTAAGGCTAGAAGCTCCTGGAGATTGTTTTGCACCGGTGTACCACTTAGTAAAAGCCTTCTCTCGCTCTTGATACGCACCAATCGACGATATCTAGAACTTTCCATGCTTTTGATGGCATGTGCTTCGTCATAGATGGTATATTTGAATTTAAACCTTGAGAAAAAGGATCTGTCTTCTGTACATGATTCACGCTCAAAGTAAGTGTACGTGGTAACTATGATATCTACATTAGCACCGGACCTCAACTTTCTATTGAGATCCAAACGGTGAGCTTGAGATCCATGGTATAAAACAGTTCGATGATTAGGAAGCCATTTGGATATTTCACGTCGCCAGTTTTCTAAAGTTGATGCCGGAGCAACAACTAAATGCGGGCCTTTGATTCCTTCGTACTTGTTCAACCAGGAAAGCAAACCAACTGCTTGAACTGTCTTACCCAGACCCATTTCGTCAGCAAGGATGCCATTCACTTTCTCACTATGTAATAGTTTCAACCAATTCAGTCCCACTAGTTGATAATCTTTCAAAACCAGCCCTGTTGGGAACAGAGCATCGGCATCTTCTTCAGTGATAACCGACGATCCGTTGACTCTCTGCACATGGAGTTTATCAGAGAGTCTCTTTGAAATATCTTCACACTGATCAAAAAGCAACGACACTAAATCTTTTTCTTCGTCTTCTTCTTCGTGATGAACACTTTGTGTGCTTTCATCACCGGATGAAACATCGACCACTATTTCTCTCTTAGGTTCCTTTTTCTTTTTCTTTCGATGCGTTTTATGATAGATAGATGTAACACTTTCATCGCCGGATGAAATGATCGCAGTCTTTTTCTTGTGCTTTTTCTTTTTATGCAATTTTCGGCGCTGTTCCGTTTCGCTGTCACTGCTGCTAATTTCTACAAACACTTCTGGTGATCTTTTGTTGTCAATCACTTTGATGTCAATCGCTTTGGATTCAACTTGCGGTTTTCTTATGTCGACTGGAGTGCGCATTTCAGCTTCATCACTAGAAGATCCAACAGAGCAGGCCTTGGCATTCGCAGCGAAGTTCACCCTAGCTTGCAAAGCTAGTCTCTCCGGGGTCTCGAATTCACCAGGAGAGAAGCCAAGATGGTCCATGCGCGTGATGGCTGGTGATGTGTTTGCCTCCTCGATCGACATAGCAAAAAACCTTGATCGCTTTCCACTAGGGGACTTCACCAATGCAATGGACATAATAGAGACTTTTTGAAATTTACTAGTGATAACCATAACCAACAGAAGAAGATGAAACAGTGGTTGGATAGATGGAAACGACTGCCGTTGAAATGGAAGTTATTGCTAGGAGGACAGTCGATCATTACCAGTGCCCTCATCACCGGCAGAATACACTCTATCATCGAAGGGAATAAGCTAGAAAAATGATATCTCCTTCAATATTCACATCTGTAACATTACTACTTCCACGTGACCTGGCCCAGGAGTGATGCTCTTAACTCTCTAACCTTGATTTCTTAATTTGGATTTTTCTGCCAATTTGTTACGGGTCGTCGCTGCAGAACATTCGTCGGATCTAATGTGCTGATCATATTCGTCTAGTCTCACCATTCTCCCACACCCCAATCTACACCTGAAAGACTTCGCACGACATTCATGGCGACAGTGCACTTTTACATTCACTTTTTTAATCTGTGTTCCGCATCCATTTGGGCAATCTATTTTTGTCTGCAGCCTCTCTCCTCTCTCCTGTCTTTCTCTCTCTAGAGCAGCACCGACACAATCTACGCGGTGATGCTGAGATAATTTACCAGCTTTAATGGTTTTAGAGCAGCCTGAGTAGGTACAGACGACCATTCGACAACCGCACGAATCTATTTTATGTTGGGGCATGTCACGAAGTGATACTTTTAATCCACATTCACACTGAATCAATTCCGATTTTCTTTCCCTGGCAATACTCAAAGCTGCTAAACCTTCGCGCCGCACGGCAAACATACATCGCGGAACTTTGTGAACGGTGTAAAATAAATCTAGGGACACATGCAACTTTAAATCTCTACTTTTGACGGTTGCGCCACAATCGCATTGCACGAATCTGCAGGGACAGTCAGTACGAGTGTGTGAGACCAAACAGGTTTTCGAAAACGATTGACCACAACCCAAAATACACTGCATTATAGTATTCTGTCGTTCCTGTTGCTGGATTAATAGTTCGCGCCGATATCTTGTCACAGGACAATCGTTGTCCAAGTGGTCGCTCATTCTGCAATACTCGATATCTTCGCAGCCTCCAGTACAATGAACTAATCTGAACTCACAAGAATCGGATTTATGTTTTGAGAATGTTCGCTGAGTAACTGGGATTCCGCATTTATCACAAGGGAAGCATTCGGAGACTGCCAGCCGATTTCTCTCCGCTAGTGTAACCCTGTTCTTGTATGAAGAGCAATCATGCAGCATGTGGTGCTTGAGGCAAACCAAAGGCACCGTCTCTGAGCATCCAAATAACGGACATGGTGTAGCTCGTGCAATGCAAGTTTGTCGATGCCTTGATTTACTTTCGAAGGTTTCCATGCAAAAGAAGCATTTTTCTTCTGTTCGATTTAGGCGAACCTTTTCAATCAAGACGTTTCGAAGACGCACTAACCGGCAACCTATCGACTGATGCCACTCTAGGTCTTCTAGACGCACTTTTGCAGTACATCCTGGGTTACGGCATACGACGGTAGTGAACGCACATGTCTTGTCATGCTCTCGTAGGTCCGAAACCAACTCGCCACATTGCCAGCAGCTTGTTTTGATTTCCTTTTTCACGAGCACTGCTCTCTCCAGTTTCTTCTTCTCCTTTTTGATGGGAATTTCAATCACGTCCTCGTTCCCTCTGAGCTGCGCTACCCCCCAACCTACGGGCATCCGTTTAACGGATCTTTTTAACACATTTTTAAACACAACAAGAATCGATTATTTTAAAGCACTACAAGTAGTGGATATAAGCCATCAAACGCTAATTTCTTAATAAACAAGAGTATCTTGTTGAAAGAAAAGATCCTGATGGCAATCCGTGAGGTAATCAGAAGCAAGAACATTATGTGGAATCACTGAATTCACATTATATTTTTATTATGGTATTGTATCCTGTTGTAAAAAATCGATTTTTGTTGTTTAAAAAAAAAATTATAAGGTCGGACTGCTATTTTGCAGCGAATCCATTCCTGTCACGAATCAGTGTTCCAGTTAATATTATGATATCGGATTTTAGAGCAGATCTCATGGCAGGTAAGACCATAGTCATCACCGGAGGAGCTACTGGGATTGGCTTTGGTATCGCTACCCAGTTCGGTCTTCATGGCGCCAACGTGGTTGTCGGCTCTCGCCGGGGTACAGTGGTGGAAGAGGCATGCAAAAAGCTCTCAGCTATGGGAATCAAATGCGCAGGTACCACATGCGATGTTCGATCCAAGGAAAGCTGTGATGCACTCGCAAATTACGCCGTGGAGACATTCAACCACATCGATGTCTTGGTGAATAACGCCGCCGGGAATTTCATGAGCAGTGCAGAAGCGATAACCGAAAACGGATTCCGAACGGTAATTGATATTGATCTTCAAGGATCGTTCAACATGTCAAAAGCTTGTTTGCCGTATTTGAAACAGAGTGGAAAAGGAGTCATCATCAACATCACTGCCACCTTGCATTACAAATCACATCCTTTTCAAATGCATGCAGCTGCTGCAAAAGCGGGAATCGATGTCATGACCGAAACTCTGGGAGTGGTAAGTTCTTTTCAGCCATTTTGTTGACCTGATTGAAACATGTTTGAAATTGTAGGAATGGGGTGTCGACTATGGAATTCGTACTGTGAGTATTGCACCGGGACCAATTGCAGGGACCGTAGGTGGACCAACAGGAAGAGTTTTTGGTAGCAGTATTGATTCGAAGATGGATATTCGAAAGTTAGTGCCGATAGGTAGATTTGGTACCGTCGATGATATTGCTAATACAGCCCTGTTTGTTGCGAGCGATGCTGGTAGCTACATTACTGCCACTAAAATCGTTGTTGATGGAGGGCAATGGCATGAAGCTTCTGGTAGATATATTGCTGCTAAAAAACTCGTTCTAGAAAAATCTGCCCAAGAAAAGAAATCTAAATCTAAATTATGAACGAAAAAACCTCTTACTCTTGCATTTTTAAATTACAGAAATCAGCAGCCTTCTACCCACAGCTTTTATTTAGTATTTGAAAATATATACAGGAATGTGTTCAAAATCCAAAAACTAGGATCGGTACGGTCCCCTCCCAACTTTCCAATTGGAGTCACCACGATGGCAGCAACCAAAGCTGAATTTCTTGAACTTGTTGGTCTCGAGTCACTGGTGGACTTAGACAGACTTCGTGATATGGCGTTCTATGGGATCCCTCCTTCCATCAGAGGCGAGATATGGATGATCCTGATTCCTGCTTTGGTGGTGTCAACAGAAGATGAAAGGATTGCACTCCCGACCCTGTCCACTGAGGACTTTGAGGATTCTACTGCAACTGATGAATTTTTCAGTGACTCTGATGTGCTGCGTGTTTTGAAAACAGAGCTTTCCAAATACGGTCGTCGTAATCTTTTTAAATCTTTGAAGCAGCAAGAACGCATGCGGCTGCTGCTTATTGCGTACTTGAAGAGATATCCTAGTATGTGGCACGTTCATCATGCAGCGTTGATTCATATACTAGGTCCTCTTGTGCTAGTCATGAAACGTGAATCAGATGTCTTGGCGAGCTTGACATTATTGATGTGTGCAATTGACAGTACATTCAGTCCATTCAAGGGCAGACAAGTACTTGGCCGTTTCTTGATGTTGTTCAGGTCGCGTCTTCCAGTGCTGTTCACTCACTTTGAAGAAGAAGACCTCGAAGCTAGTAGATGGGCAGCACCATGGTTGCAATGGTTGCTTTGCCGGGAACTCCCCATGGATTGCTGTTTGAGGTTGTGGGACTCTTATTTAGCAGCACCTGACGGGCATGGGTTTAGTTTGCACTCGTTTGTTTGTCTGGCTATTCTGGAAAACTGTCAGGCAGATCTTATCGAACTAGAGAATCAGGAACTGATGGCTTTTCTCCAGCATCTTCCAAGTTTTGATATGGAGCGCATTATTCTACAAGCTCAATATCTAGCTCATGACTTTCGCAACACTTGAAATCATATCACTCGAAAATATGTCCTTTTATCTATAAAGGCCTCACGCAGCCAAGGTATTCAACAAAGAATAATAATTGTTCATCCGACAACAATTAATTGATAGATCTCAAATATCTCCTGTAGGAAATCAAGTCCAATTATAATTAAAATAGTACGGTATTATATTTTATAAAATTAAAATAGTACGGTATTATATTTTAAAATTAAAATATTGGAATCATATAACTTATAGACCTTGTGCCCGTTCTGTAATGTGCTGCAAGAGAACAGGAGCGTGTTGCTCCTTGACAAGTCCATGGGTTTCACAAAACTGTGAGATTCTCTCATCAACAATATCACCGTCGTACAACTTCATGCTAACTCTGTTTCCATCCACATCAATAGGAATGTCAAGCAGTAATTGGGGCTCTGATTTCTTTTCAAGCACACTGTTTCCGGTTCTAGGTTGCATTTCAGCTTGTAGACGTTGACTTAGCGCCTGAGCTTCATCAATGATTTTGGCAGCGATCGCCTCACCGAACTTCAACTGGTCGACTCCGTGAGCTTCGCAAAACGCCTTGACTAGCTCAGGTACCTTGTCGCCTTCGTGAACTTTTAACTTGGCTATTTTGCCATCGACGTTGATTGGGAGTGCGAACAATAAAGTCTTCGTGTCCTCTGCTGGGTTAGATTCACTCTGCTTTGCAACCAGCGCATTAGAAAGTGCTCGGATGAGTGCTTCACCATTTTGCTCATAGTCAATCCCGTGAGTAGCACAGAAACGACGAACGGATCCACCCACCGTGTCGCCTTCAAATGCTCGAAGTACAAGAACGGTTTGGCCTACTTGGATGTTGAGACTGACCACTGCAACTGGGGGTTCTGGAGAAACTTTGCTGTCACACTCGAGCTCCAACCATTTAACTCTCAAGTCGGTGGGTAAAGTACCCCAGTCTTTCATCGGATGAACGCTGTGAGAAATCTGCCACGAATGGCATGCCTCTTTAGTGCGACTTTCATCCGTCATGGCTGACCATTTCTTAACAAGAGCTTGTTCGATTTTTTCTGCGTTGTTCGTTGGTAGTTGATTCCTCTGGCAGAAGGCGAGTGCTGCGTCTTTAAATGACACTCCAGCCTCTACTTGAAGAGGGACTGTAACCATGATAGACACAGGCACTGAAACAGGCTGCTGTGCATTCGCTAAGGAGCAAACAAAAAGAGCTACGAGACCACGAAGAACAACCATAATATCTTTCCACAATATACGTTTTTAACGGTTTTGGTTTTGTAAGCACCAGTAAAAACTTTCAAAATAAAAAATACCGGTAGTTTTTTATGTTCCAGGTACAGCGTTAAACCTTGTCTCCAGGGGATGTAGCTATTTCGTCACCACTTGCTTCGGCACGAACGTGTATGACTGCAGACGCAGTTACGCATCCGAGAAGCAAAATGGCAAAAAATTGACTAAACCAAAAGTTGTGCATCACCATGGTGATTGTTTCCTGTCTGATTTCTGCTTCGTACCATATTTTAAGTGGGCCAGTTTTGACATTGGAACCATCTAGCGCAGAAATGTAATCTAGTTTGTTTTTCCAGTCGTCAAGTTCAGGTGATGCATAAAACAACACGACGGAAGTCAGGCAAAAGACAACGAGGGCCACCGATATTTTACTGGCATGTTTGATTTGTTTGAATCCAGTAAATGCATTTATAAATGCAAGCAATGAAGTGAGCAATCCGAAAAGAACAGCAGCTTTCCAAGCGCCACTAGGAGGGAGTTCTACATATTCGAGGTCTATACCAGGGATCTTTGGAACTCCTTGAGTATCCCAGATAAGACTGGTGTTGGTGTTTACACCTTTAAAAACTTCAAATACAACCCACTCTCTGTCATTTGTAAAGAGAACTGGTCCATAAAGCAGACCAGTTCCCAGCGTCCCGTACTTGGCCCCCGATTCTTCCCCTTTGCCATAGAATGAAACACCAAGCCACCAAGGAGTGAAATAGGTCATTACCATCAAGAATACTCCAACACAATTCAACACATTGATTCTGAAGGCAGCGCTTCTTGAACAGCAACGAGCCATTCTAAAATTAGTAACACCCTTTTTTGAATTTGATTCTGCTGGCTAGTGGCTACATGTGCAAAAATGAACTGATTTTGTGTCAATTTCGTGCTGGAAAACTGGATTCACCTTCACATTATCGATGTTTTCGAACTATTTCGTCAATCACGTGCCGTTATTATGATGGGAGTTGGAAGTATTATTCCAAATTAAAGTAAATGGATTTTACCGTACGTGGTCGCTATGTAGAACTATACCATTTATGAAACACGAGGTGTGCACTGTTACTCAATATCGAAATATCGAAAAGCGCGGCCTGTTAATAGTGAAACATCAAGTTGCAAAATAAAACCAAAAACCGAACTATCAATGAAGCTTTCTTTGGTATGTTGTACCTTTCTGGCCGGATTTTCTACCACCTCGGCTGTCTGCACAGTCGTCCCTTGTGAGGAGGGATTGTACGATGATTGCGGTGTGTGTAAAGCATGTCCATCTTTGAAGACGGAACCAATCACCGAGGAAGATTTCCCCGTGTATGGCAAGACTACCAACTACACGGTTACCAAGTACTTCCCTGCCACATGCAAGGTAGTCAAGTTGGAGACGACCTTAATTGCTGCATTGAAATGTGCACGAAACACGAAAGAGCCGCAAGCTCAATTGGAACTTTTAAATGAAATCATGGAGTGCATTCCGCAG
>Ga0105055_10012725_pt1 | contig 10198 bp, 11 predicted proteins | sample BON03_FD_78090 | JGI IMG/M metagenome (GOLD analysis project Ga0105055, IMG submission 78090) | Freshwater microbial communities from Lake Bonney liftoff mats and glacier meltwater in Antarctica - BON-03 | ecosystem: Environmental > Aquatic > Freshwater > Ice > Glacier meltwater | place: Lake... | reverse complement strand
TCTTGTAGTTTCTTATGCTTTTCACTGACTGAGAGCATTTTCCTCTCAAGTATTGCTACAGTGAAATTTCCATTGCCACAAGAAGGCTCTAAATATCTAAAATCAATGCTGTAAGAAGAATCGCCAATTAGGTCAAGCATCGCGTTTACTTCTCTATCAGCAGTAAACACTTCCGCCAAGTCACGCACTCGCTCTTTGGACTTGACCTGCCCAATAACCTCTAATACCTCGTCGTAATCTTCATCAGAAATCATTCTTGCTCATCCTCAATTCTTAAACGAAGTGCGGTGAGAGTTTGATCTTCAAACTTCCAATAATCGCTGCCACTAACAGTCGCCCAGTTATAACCCAAACGTTTAACAGCAATTAAAGCGGAGGCACTTGGCGACATAACCTTACCTTCAAAATCAACCTTACCATCATTAACGACTTGACAGGTAATCTTCTCGTCTTTAGCAAAAGTTAATACTGTACCAACGGCAATACCTAACTCTGTAAATCTTAAACGAGAACGTCGTTCTTCTGTTGCGACAGCCTTCTTTAATGCTTGTATATCTGAGGCATCAACTACTACGTCAACACGAGGAGTTACATCTTTTAATTCCGCTAATTGAATAGCCTCACGCACTTGGTTAGGATCTACACGAAAGAACTCTCTATTGTTTCTTATTCTTTTATCAGAGAATATGCGGTGTATTTTTCCTTCGACCAATAATGAGTTGGCTACCTCACCCGCATAGAAGCATTGGAACGGCAAAGGTAGGCTTGTATTATCAAGTTCCCGTATGCGTTGTTCCACATTGGTCGTAGTGCGACCAATCTTTACCAACCCCTCCATAGCCTCATTGGTAAGAACATAGACTATTTCTGGCATTCTGAAAGCCCTTCTTTAATCAAAACCTTGCCTACACACAATAGTCACTATATAGTCAAACCTGCGTCAAGCCAACCATTTTTAAGTAAAAACGAACTTAGGAGTCCTCAATGAACACAGTGGTCATCAGCAGTACGGCAGAACTGGCAGCGTGGCGTACACGTATAGAGACAGCGTGGCAGCGTAGTGTGGAGAGTGTGATTGAAGTTGGGCGGCTGGTCAAGCAGGCGAAAGACCAACTGGGCATCAGTTATAGCCTGCTTGAAACCGAACTGCCCTTCAGTTCCACCGTTGCCGCTTTCCTCATCAAAATCTCTGAGAATCCAGTGCTCAGCAACCCTGCTTATCACTCACGTTTACCCAATGGCTACAACACGCTCTACTACCTTGCCAGTGTTGATGAAAAGCAACTGATTGAACAGATAGAGAATGGTGAGGTCACGCCTAATTTCACCCTTGCCAGTGCCAAGTCACTAAGAGAAATTTCACCTAAATCAACCAGCACCAAGCCAGTTGAAACAAAGAAACCAAAGAAGGTTTCGTATGAACTTGGCTCCATCAGCATCACTGCACCAAACAACACAGACCAATTTCAAGCGGACTTGAACGAACTGATGGAAAAGTACGGTGGCACAGTCACCTACACACACAAGGACAACTCACTGGCTGAATGGCACAAAAAGATTGTTCTTCAACAAGCCTATGAAATGATTCAAAAGTCTGAGTCAGAACTTCAAAACATCAGCTATGAACAACTGCGTATGTTGGAAGACGCGGCACACTTTTTGACCAAAGAAAAGAATCAAAAAACTAAGGCTGAGTTGGTCATTAAAGATGAGTTGGTCACACGCACTTGCCTGCCTGATGACTATAAAAACTTAGCCGAAATCAAAGCACTACTGGGCATTGAAGAAGTGACACGTGGGCGGTTGAAGACCTGGTGTATTGTCAACAAGGTTCCCAATCAATTCACTGAACTCACAAGTATGGACAAAGAGTTGTACGTATGGGATCAGGTACGTTTGGTTTGTGAACGCAAGGACGTTAAAGGTGGTCTAAAACGCCTCAAAGATTTAGCAGGTCGTAGCACCATTCCAAAGATTAAAACGCTGGCTCAAAAGGCATTGAAAGAAGTCACCCGCTTTGACAACAAGGCTTAACGATGACTTATTACTACACAAAGAACGATGACCTTGTTAAATCGTCGTTGAATAAAACATTTGGTGAACTTTTCACCTGTAGCGAAGATGACTTCGAAACGTGGGTTGATGAACTGTGTATTGCTGTAACGCTTCAATGGGATGAGTTCGGACAACCTCCAAAGGCTGGTGTTCGTCTTGAGGAAATGGGTAGTGAATTTGAACGCATCTGTAAAGTTGACACTGACAAGATGTGGCACAAAGACGAGCAGACACGTAAACTGGATTGTGTGATTGATGGTGCGCGTGTTGCTATTGCCAACAGTTTTTTTCCAAACATTCTCAAAGCACAAGACACAGTTAGTGAAGATAAAGCAGTCAGTGTGTACGACCTTTTTGCCAGCCAGTCAGCACGACCTAAAACATTGGCTGTGTTGTCCAAATGTATACGTGATGACGGCTTCTACGATTTTGCTCCAATCTACAGACCACCCACATCATTTACAGGCGACTTGAGGCGTGAGGCACGCCGTATTGCGGAAGAAATTCTCACTGAAGAGGCAACGGGAACTGGTCAAAGAAGTTTATGGATTGACGCTTCCGCAAAGGTTGAAAAACGTACACCCCGTATCAATGTCAGAGAGCTGAAAGCACTCAAAGAAAAAGGCTTGTTAAAAGCACATCATTTGAACGGCGTTGACTTAACCAAAGTCAGTGATGACAGCTTGTATCGCATACGTGTTTACGGCATCAATGAAAAAGCCAAGCGTGTACTGCCACTGATCTACAGACACTTGGAACTTGGTGCGGGCATTGCCCCAAACAATTTTCCGTCTGCCATTGCCCGTCTTCTCTACAAGTATGCGACAGACAGATGTATTGACCAAAAGGAAATCGTCATCTATGACCCCAGTATGGGTTTTGGAGGACGTTTACTTGGTGCGTTGAGTCTGAGGGATAGAGCCATTCACTATATTGGCACTGACCCAAACACTGAGAATTGGATTAAGGAACTTGGTATTTCTCGTTATGAATATATGGAACGTGTATTCAAAAGCCACGTGCGTTATGGCAAAGAGTTCAAAGGCACATACATCTGTAGTGGCAGTGAGGATGTTGCCAATAATGAAGAGTTCAAAAAGTACAAAGGCTTAGTTGATTTCGTCTTCACATCACCACCTTACTTCTCTGCGGAGATTTACAGCAACGAACCAACTCAAAGCTCTATCAAATACAAAGAATATGACAGTTGGCGGGATAACTTTTTAAGACCAACATTAAAAACAGCCGCTGAGTGGTTGAAGAAAGATCGTATCCTAGCTTTCAACATTGCCGATATTAATGTGGGGAATAAAAAGTACCCGCTTGAAGAGGATACGGTTGAAATATTAAAAGAATTTGGTCTGCGTTACGAGGGTAAATTGAAAATGGTACTTGCTGTTAGTCCATCAATGAGGCTAAAAAAGCAAACATTACAACCAAGTATGAAGAACTTTTGTATTATTAATGGAAAATGGCGAAAATACGAACCCATCTTTGTCTTTTATAAAGAGTAAAAATTAGTCACGTATAAAAAAGCCGCAGAATATGCGGCTTTTTTAACATCTAGTTCAAAATCATTAAGTTGATTATCTATTGCATTATGTTAATGTCTTCAATCAGCGTAGGCATATGACCAGATGTAGCATTGAATAGTGACTCTGCCACTTGCTCCTCATAGCATTGAGGATGTATCAGACTCACTGGTTGATCAAACAGAAATCCGTTGAGCGTTGCGAAGATTATGCAATCATCACAAAATTTAGACCAACGCTGAGAGTATCTTTGAATTTCTTTCGGATTCTTAGTAAAAAACTTATCTTCTATTAAAAGTTGTTTCCTAAGCATTTTGTGAAGGTACTTTTTGCCACGCCCGTTACACCAATCAGTGTCAGGTATTGTTGCGTATTTACACATCATTTCATCCAATTTATCATGCTCCACCAGCACTGCGGTGTAGATGCCGAATCGACTCATATTTACAGCACTCATAACTTTCTCAGTTGAAAAAATGTTACTCATAAAAACTCCTATTTAGATAAAACGACAGAAAAATCTCTGTCAGTAGTGATCATTGAGGAGATAACCAAAAGAGTCGAGCAAACTCTTTATCTATCTGATCCCGCTTGTGTTTTTACGTAAAAACGGTAGCAGGATCAACTAATGCTCGACTCTTTTATGACTCTATGTTGAGATCACATCTGACAAGAACTTTTTCTTGTTTTTAATCTAAATAGGAAATTTATGAACACACAGCTCAATGAACTGGAACAGAAACTTGAACAACTTTCTGAGAGCACAGCACCAGATAAGATTCGTGCTATTTTTGACATTGGTGTTGAATTTGGCGCTTTACTTCAAAATCAAAACATACAAAATTACAAGTATGAGTTTTGGAGCAAACTTGATGTGGCTGACATTAAAAGACGAGAAATACTTAATATTGAAAAATCAATCGAAAAGATCTTGTTGACACTTGTACGCAAAAGCATCGAAGAGTACATTAAGAAGAATTACAGCTGGAGTATTTCTAAAGGAAACTGGACATCTACATTTGACGAATTTCAGAAAAATACAGTAAAAAAATATTGCGTTCAAATCACTCGTGTCAATATGACTACGTATGGTGGTGATTTTGAATGTAATTTTCAAGTTGTTGGAAAACTTGCAGATTTATTCAAATTAAACAACATCTCTATTGGTTTTGATATGAATATCTTTAACGATAATGGTGATGAAAGTTTGAGTATATCTGACGTGGGAGTCGTGGGTAGACACTTGTCACAACTCTACTGTCACTTGAGGTATAGAAATAATTGGGAAATAGAGCAATATACAGAATTCTTAAATGATATAAAAGAATGCTTTCCCTCTGACTTGCTCATAGAGGCTTAACTAAACAAGTTCAACGGCATTTCTTAACATGTTGTCATTTGCGTCAATATAGACTGCCGTTGTACTTATATTTCTATGTCCCATCAATCGCATCAACACACGTAGTCCAACTCCCTGTGATGCAATTGATGTAGCATACGTCCGCCGCCCACTGTGACTGCTGGCACCATCTACACCCGCCCCTTTGTATAAACTCAAAAAGTGTTGTGTTAATGTATTCGCTGTGAATCCCTTGCGAGGATTCTTCTGTGTTGGAAACAATGACCGTTCTCTATCATCTCTACGTATCAACTGGATATAGTTAGCCACTACCTCTTTGAGTTTTGTACTCACAAAAACAGTACGCGGGTGCTTTCCTTTTGTTTGTTCCGCTGTCAAACGAATTTCGTTTTTAATATTTCCATTTTGATCTAACACGTGTCCAACAGTCAGTGATGCGATTTCCCCTACCCTCATTCCGCTCAAATGACTTGTGAGAATCAATGCCCTGTCTCGTACAGCATATTTTTTTTTACTTACATATTCAAGTACCTGCTTAATTTCCTGTTCGCTTAAAGTTTTTGCTTGTGACATTTGTTGCTCCTTTGCTTAATCAAATAAATAACTTGAAATGAGCATAAATTCATATGTATGGTCTGAGCAACCTCTATGTAATCAACCCATCAACTTGGCGGGTTTCTATGCTGTTTTGTTCATAATCAACGACTTTTTGCTAGAACTACATATTTCAGCAATTTTCTTTGATTTCGTATTTATGAGTTTTCTGTAGCTTTTAGAACACATATTGAATTACAAGCTCTACAAGCCCTACAAGCGTTAGTTAGCGAAGTCCACTACCCAAGTAACCAACCCTAAAAGATCTACGCTTGTAGACGCTTTAATTCATAGCGTTTAAGTACTGCTATTACTTGTGTGTTTTTCTAATCTTCTGATCTCACAGTTTTCAATAGTTGATTCAGTTCAAGTACTGTGTTCACTATGTGTCACTGTGTATGTTGTTTTTGATGTTTGATGTTTGATTCAATGTTTGAATTACTGTTTGAGTGTTTTATCTGCGTATGAATCATTCAAGTGTGACAAAGAACTACGAACCCCTCATACGATTCGCAGTCTTGTAAGAATCCTAAAGTGACTTCAGTCTGCTTTAAGAGCGGCGTGAGGAATCCAGCAATTGCCTACATCCCAAATGCTGTTTATGTCCCACGCCTTGTGAGTGTTTTGTTGTGCTTCTTTAAGTGAGTAACCCATCCAACGTGACTGTCCTTCTACTTGTGTGTAGTCGTATGCTTTTACGTCAGATGATTGATGTGCCATTTCGTGCCAAGCGTGTCTAAATAATGTTTCTATGTCTTCTGTTTTTAAAACTGCTGGCAAGTTGCCAATTGCTATGTTTACGTGAATTGTTTGTGATCTGTTTGTTGTTTGTTTCGCACCTTCAATCGTTACAAAAGAAAGTGGCATGAATGTGTTTGGATTTTGTTTTGGTCTATTTGAATGTAATGGATACAGGAGTTTGCTGAAGCAATTCATTGCGTGACGAAGATCTTTACTTGTTTCAAGTATCTTTGATCTGACGTACTCATCAGTCCGTACGTGCTTGAAGCGTCCAACATCTATGCTCGCCACATATGGGCGATGCTTTGTATGAGCAACAATCACGTGCGAAACGTGTTGCTCGTACTGATTGAAAAAACTTTCAATGTCTTTAGCGTTGTAGTTGTTCATATGTTTATTTAGTAAAACCAAAGAAATGGAGATTGAAATATTGAGGTTGCTCTCTTCAATGGTCTGACATTAAAGTTGCTTTCTTATCAACTTTATAGGACGATCATAATGAGCATTCTTTTAAATCTCAAGCTTGTAGCAAGCAAGAAAAAAAACGGGATTTCCCCAGTAATTCAACGCAGAAACAAGTTGAGCAATAAGATTTTTGAGCAGATTCAACTTGCTCAAGCCCAAAAAGACGGGAATACCTACGCTCCAACCCGTTTGAAGACTTTTACTAACAAAGAAACAGGTGAACGAAGGACTGTTGAATCTGTTAAAAAAGTTCGTCAATGGTGGCACGTCAGTGATAACGGCAAGATCAACTTGTTTTGTAAGTACGGCAGCAAACAAATACAGTTCGACGCAAAAGGTAAAAATGCTATTGAAGTGTCAAATGGTGATGAATTGATGTCAGCACTTGAATCACTTAAATTAGCAGTTGAGCAAGGTGAGCTTGATGCTCAAATTGAAGCAACAAGCGGTGCTTTACGTGCTGGCTTTTTGAAGTAACCTCATTACTTGTTCGTATAAATAACTGTATGAACAAGTATTTTGCTACTGTGCGTGTGAAGGAACAAACTGTGAAGACTATGGTCTTTGCGGACAGTTCGTTACACGCATTATTAATTTTAGAATTTCAGTTTGGAATTGGAAACGTTGTAAACAACTCTACCCAATCATCAAAAGCAAATGAGGACTTCACGCCACTTGAGGAAGTGATTGGCTTAATTAAACCCATCAAAGCCTCCAAGCCAATGAATCCACAACAAGCACGAGTTGATTCACTCAAAAGGCAGAAGGACGTTGCGTCCAACAACCTTAAGGCTGAACGTGACAGGCAGAAAGTTACCAAAGCACAGCAACAAATTCGTATGGCTACTACGCAAAAACCTGTTGCTTAATTTCAAAGCCCACGCGAGATCTTTACCCCCACCAGTTTTAATATAACACCCCCAGTGTTTAGCCTCGTAGTTTTTTGAGGGCTAACTTCTTTTTCTTTACCCCCACTAATTTTCGACCATACCCTCACACCTGTTTCCGCAACGCTATTCATCAATCATCACTACCCACACAGAGAGCATGCCCATTTAAATATGTAAGATGATTCTAAAACACGGGGTCTTTGGCGAAAAAACAGCAGTTTTTTAATCTGATGACCAGACGGATGAAAGACATAGCAAAAATGGGCACGCTGTAAAAAGCCCTACACGCTGTCGTTTTATCTTCCGTTACTGACACGGCTTACGTCGATTTTTCCCGTGCGTTGTAGGGCTGTTTTAACGCTTGCTTGAACCCCAATTTTTTTCAATACTCACCTGTCAACATCAATACCCAATAGTCACCAGCCCAACAGCCGTAGAGCGTTATGGCTGTCAGAGGGAAATCTGTGTACTCTATTTCCTGCGCCGCCAACACCCTTCCGTTTCCATCCTCTATTTTTACGGATGCAGAACTGTTTAGTTTGCTGAGTTTGAGACAAGTGAACCACTCTTTTTTGCTGTCAATTGCTGACAAGTGTGATGCGTACACATCAAATAGCCAGTAGCACTTTGCCGATTCAGCAAGATAACGAGCCCCCTCAGTTAACAGCACAGTTTTCGTCAATCTTACTAACTGATCTGACCCTGTGAAATGTTTGAGGTTTGTGAGCAACTCATTTTCATTAACCATTTTCTGTGTTCCTTTGTTGTATGAACACAGTATTAGTTCTTCACATCAGATGGACAACCTCAGTCCTTCCAATTTGGCGGTGTATTAGCAGAGCAGCTCATTTGGCTTTGCTGGACTTCTTAGCAGGTGGCTGTTTTGTGGCTGTTTTTTTCACTACCAATTCAGCCTTCTTCTTTTCTTGTGATGACTTGTATATGTCTTCCACTGTTGATGTTGAAGCAATTTTTCTTCTTGTTTCAGCACCACTCAATTGTTCAACTGCTTGGATGACTTTCAAGTGCGAGTAATGGCGTTCAATCATCAACACACTTGTACCCATCTGTTTAGCCAGCGTGTGAATTGGCACTTTATCGTGCGTCAGTGCCAGCGTCGCATAAGTGTGACGGAAACTGTAGAACACGCGGTTCTGCTCCGTCTTTGGGTCATAGAGCAAATTGTGCTCTTCCAAATACCGTTCCAGCATATGCTGAAAAGCAGGACTCACATCTTGCTTCTTTGACTTGGTACGCAAAACGAAGTCATCATTGTTTGGCGTGACAACATCTTTGAACGGATCACTAATTGAATTTTTCACGCCGTACACACGACGAGCGATATGTTCAAGTACTCTAACTGTAGGCTGTCTGCCAATGATTTGACGTGTTCCAGTTTTTCCACTGACAGTCATTTCAACGATTCTGTTGAGATTTGCCAGCACAATCTCTTCTTGCGTGCCATCATCCTGCATTTCAATCTGACCTGTATGAATCAACTTTGGATTCATTGAAAAATTGATCTGCTTCCATTTCAAGTTCATCAATTCTTTGCCAGGTCGTGCCCCTGTGTCAATCAGCATCTCAGCGTAGTCACGCATTATTTGACGCATCTCTTTGCTGTGATCGTTGCGACCTCTTGTGACCCACTCTTCAAAATTGTTGAGTACGGCTTGAAGTTCGTTCAATTCGAATGCTGGATGACGTGAACTTTTCTTGCCTTTCGCTTCAAGTTTTGGGCGATTCAGTTCAGTTAGAAAGTTACGCAAAATACCTTCGTCAAAGACCACGTTCAATGCCGCGTTTTGACTGAGCAATGTGCTATTGCTTGGTGCTCGCTCCATCAGTATGGTGCGTTCAGCATCCAAGTAGACTAAAGCAGTGTGATCAATGTTTGTGATGAGCCTGTTGCCCAGTATTGGAATCAAATAATCATTGATGATGCGGATGTAGTCTTTGAAAGAAACCTTGCCTTCACCATTGGCAATTTTCTGTTCCATCCGTTGAACAGCAAGTTTCGCCACGTCCCTAAATTTACGTGTGATCACTGGCAGGTTGTCACGCTTACGTATTTCTGCGGTGAGTCGCAGTTCTTTGGCGACTTCCTTTGCGTCCTTTAACTTCCGCTCTTTTGTTGAAGCCCGTTGCCACACACCAGCCACTCTGTAGCGACATTGCCAGATGGAACTGCGTTCTCGCCTGTACAGCACGAGTTCACCCTCTGTGATGATGTGCGTAGTCTCTTTTTTTGCGGACATACCAGCACTTTAATTTCAAACTGAAAAAAGAGCAACCAAGTAAGTGTGTAGTGTGGGAATAAAAAAAGAGGACTGCTTTTACACAGTCCTCTTCAGTTGTTGGTGGGCCGTGTAGGACTTGAACCTACGACCAAAGGATTCCGCTTTGTGTGACTTTCATCACTCGCTGGACTTTGTCTTCACCATATTGATTTCTCAACTTAGGCGGGTGCCGTCAAGTCTCTACACGTTCCAAAGTGTTTTCACACTAAGGCTTCGCTCGACATTGCCGTATGTGTTGCCACACTTAGGTTTCATCGAATT
>Ga0105055_10012721_pt1 | contig 10199 bp, 8 predicted proteins | sample BON03_FD_78090 | JGI IMG/M metagenome (GOLD analysis project Ga0105055, IMG submission 78090) | Freshwater microbial communities from Lake Bonney liftoff mats and glacier meltwater in Antarctica - BON-03 | ecosystem: Environmental > Aquatic > Freshwater > Ice > Glacier meltwater | place: Lake... | reverse complement strand
GTTGATATTAGAACTTTCTTTGGGATTGCTTCTCAGGGCTTTGTTGCGGGTACAGTGGGACTCTTGGCAGGAGGAGCTTTCCTTATTCTTGTTGGTAATAATGAACTCAAAACTGTCCTTCATACGAGTCTACAAAGAATACGAAGACAACCAACAATTCCTCCTGAAGTTCAGGAAGAGTTGTAAAAAACAAAAATTCTAATAGGATAGGGGATACCTATGAAACTAAGCCATATTCGAAACTTTACTGTTATTGCACATATTGATCACGGTAAGTCTACACTTGCTGATCGAATGCTCGAGGTAACACATACAATTGAGAAGCGCAAAATGCAAGCGCAGGTTCTTGATAATATGGAACTTGAACGAGAAAAGGGAATTACTATTAAAATGACACCTGCCCGAATGGACTATGTTCATAAAGGTGAGGAGTATGTTTTGAATCTAATCGATACTCCAGGACATATCGACTTCTCATACGAGGTATCAAGGGCTATGAAGGCTGTAGAAGGCTCTATTTTGCTTGTTGATGCTGCACAAGGAATACAAGCTCAAACTCTCACTACGCTTGAAATGGCACGCAAAATGGGTCTTGTGATCATACCCGTACTCTCAAAAGTTGATAGTCCAAATGCACGAATTGATGATATCAAAATGGAATTGTGCGAACTCCTTAACTGTGATCTTGATGATGTAATCGAGACATCAGGAAAAACAGGATTTGGTGTCGAAACGCTCCTTGCTACTATTATAGAAAAAATTCCACCACCACATAAAGACTATGAAGATCCAAAAGATTTGAGGGGTCTCGTATTTGATTTTCAATACTCAAATCATCAAGGGGTAATAATCTATACACGAATTTTTGATGGAGAACTTACTGCGGGATCAAAACTCAAATTTAAAATTGCAAACGAATCTTTTATTACAAATGAGATTGGTATTTTTAGTCCTGCACAAGAAAAAAGAGATTCGCTCAAAGCGGGAGAAATTGGATATATTGTTACTGGAATTAAGAGGCCTGGAGTTGCAAAAGTTGGAGATACGATTGTGTATGATTCGAGCTCTCTTGAAGAACTTCCTGGCTATGAAGAACCAAGACCAGTTGTGTGGGCAAGTATCTTTCCTGAAAGTCAGGATGATTTTGATTTTCTCAGGGGGGCGCTCGAACGACTTAAGTTGTCAGATGCATCGTATGTATTTGAAGAAGAATCTTCGGGTACTCTTGGACGAGGGTTTAGATGTGGATTTCTTGGTATGCTCCATCTTGAGATTATCACCGAGCGACTGCGAAGAGAATTTAATCTTGATCTTGTTGTAACACTTCCAACTATCAACTATTTAGTAAAAACAAAAGGCAAACCAGAAAAGTTGATTTACTCTCCAACACTATTTCCTGATCACGGAGACGTAGAGTGGGTCAAAGAGCCTTGGGTCAATGCGACAATCATTTCTCCTGTCGAATACATGGGTCCTATTATGCAACTTTTGTTTCAGCATGAAGCACATGTATCTGATACGGTAACTCTGAATGATAGACAATCAATTAATCTCGAAATACCGCTTCGAGAACTCATGCGTAATTTTTTTGACGAACTCAAGAGTGCTTCATCTGGATATGCGTCGCTTTCATATGAAATTGGAGAATTCAAAACTGCACATGTGACCAAGATGGAAGTGCTCGTTGCAGAAGAAGTCTATCCTGCATTTACTCGAATGATTTCAGTCACACGAATTGAAGAAGAATCTCAGAAGACAGTAGAAAAATTATATGGAATACTTCCACGACAAATGATTGTTACCAAAATTCAAGCAAAGGTGAATGGGCGAATTATTGCTTCAAAGACTATCTCTGCACTCAAAAAGAATGTAACCGCACATATGTACGGAGGTGATATTACTCGAAAAATGAAACTTCGAGAAAAACAAAAGAAAGGTAAAAAGAAAATGCAAAAACTAGGTAAAATTAATATTACCAATGATGTTTTTCTCAAAATGATGAGAGGGGATACCGACTAATTTTAATTTAAGTAAAACTAAAAGAGTCCAACAAGTCCTGGTGCAGAGAATGCAAGCATACTAATTGTTATAAGTACTGCAAGAATTATAAACACAAATCTGGTAACTTTTCGGCCTTTTCGACTAAATAATATTGACATAATAGTTAAAGATTAACAGATTTTGTGCGATAATCAAGATACCATGAATCGTAAAAAAACTACAGAAAACAGGCTTGGATATGGATTAGGTATTTTAATCGCACTCAGTGCATCTCTTTATATGATCTTTAGTCTCATGGATGGGTGGGCAAAATATAGTGAAAGTAATAGACGATTAGAATCTTCAGAAGGACAAATCTCACAACTTGAGGATCAATACAAAGAACTTCAAGAAGAAAGAGCAAACGCCTCCTCGACAACTGGAATTGAGATGCAAATGAGATCAAAATTTGATGTATTGAGGCCAGATGAAAACGCAGTATTTATTATTACTGAAGAAGAAGTGATCCCTGTACCAGAAGAAAAGAGGATGGACAAGATATTGAATTCATTTAAGAAGTTTTTTAACTAAGACGAAATAGTTTTTTGTGGTACACTTATCTTTGTATTTATCAGTAAAGAAAAAATGATATGAAAAAAGTAGTAATTTATTCAACACCAACATGTACGTATTGCCAAGCGGCCAAAGAGTATTTTACTCAAAACGGAATTGAGTATGTAGAACATGATGTTGCAGCTGACGAAGCAGAGCGAACAGCGATGGTTGAGAAGTCTGGACAAATGGGAGTGCCAGTAATCGATATCGAAGGAAAAATTATTGTAGGGTTTGACGAAAGTGCTATCAAAGATGCACTTGAGTCAGAATCGTCAGTAGATGAGTCTGCGGAAGAAGTTGTATAATAGATTGTAAACGGAAAACAAAAAACTATGCTCTGCATAGTTTTTTTGTTTATCGCGTGTTATAAAATAGAGTACAGTCCATGTCCTCATAGTTAAATGGATATAACAGTCCCGTCCTAAGGGGTAGTTGTGGGTTCGATTCCTGCTGAGGACACATGAGACTTAAAGAGACTTGTCGACTATAAGTCGGTGATGCCGTGACGCTTTGTATTTTGAGCTCCTTGCGAAAAAATACTTAGCAAAGCCGGCCACTAGTTGAATTTTTCCTCTTTTCAGCTATAATATCTCCTATGTCCAAAGACATTGATATCGAACATCGACTTGAGGAAATAGAAGAACGCGTAACCCAAAACAACAAAATTCTTCGATCTATCAAACGCAAGCAGTCTTTTGACTTTTGGTTTGGAATCATTAAAATTTTGATTTTTGTCGGAGTGTTCTATTGGTCGTATTTATTTATTCAGCCTGCTCTAGATCAAATCAAAGAGTCATATGTTAAGTTCCAGGGGATAGGAGAATCTGTAGATTCTTTGAAGGGATTTAACTTTTCAGAGATCTTCAAACCAAAGGCACAATAAGCATGTCAGGATAGCTCCTTGCACTTTGATGGCCGTTGAACAGATCAAAGTGCAGGGTATCGCACACACCATACAACACAAACATGTCAGGATAGCTCAGTTGGTAGAGCATTCGCCTGAAGAGCGAGGGGTCGGCGGTTCAAGTCCGCCTCCTGACACCAAAGAAAAAACCCAAGCACGTACGTGCTTGGGTTTTGATTTTAAATTCAGAAAACGTTAACAGAGATCTCCTTCTTTTTTGATTCTCTTAATTTCAGCCTCCATGAGAGCAAACAAAAGTTCTTCGGTTTCCTTTCTGTTTTGCATTGCGCGAGACATTTCAAGGATCCAGGAAGAGTCAGGAAAAGTAGAGAGTCCTGTCGAAACCTCAGCCCTCGAATTTTGATCGAAAACAATCTTTTTCCAGTGAAGGCTTGAATTATGCTTGCCTTGATGCCAGAACTTATTAATCGTAATGAATGCTTTGAATTTACCATCGACTCCTTTGAGAAGAGAAAATCCAATGTGCTCATTATTACCGGGGTTGTGTGAAAATATCGTTACTGCTGGATATCCACCTCTGATAACTTCTTCCAATTTGTAACCCGCAGTAGCTTGTTTACTGATGCGAGTATTAAACCAGTCACGAAGTTCGTTATTATCTGCGACAGTGATATCTATCCAGTGTAGGGCCGTCTGGATAATTTTTGCATTTTGGCGTTGAGTTTTAATGATTCTTTCCTTTAAATCAGAAAGGCGTGTTGATACAGGGAATTCATGTGCTGAGTTGGTCATATTTTTAGGGGTTCAGATTCTTTCTTAAATTAAGCTAAAAATCGTAGAAAGTCAATTTTAAAAATAAAAAACAAAAGCGCGGCCTTCGGCCGCGCTTTTGTGAATAAATTAATCTTTAAGTTAATTAGACTTAATCTGCAACTTCGTCTTTCTGTTCTTATCAAGCTTTGGAAGATTAATCACAAGAAGACCATGCTTTTCTTTTGCTTCTGCAAGATCCACATCTACTTCTTCTGGGAGGTGAATTACTCGAGCAAATGATCCCCAATACAATTCTCGAATGTGAAAATTCTCATCCTCGATCTCGTGCTCATCGTGACGTGTTGCTCGTAGTGTCACTGTATCTCGAGTAATATCGACATCAACATCAACCGGCTTAACTCCAGCAATCATTGCTTTAAGAATAATGTTATCTTCTGAGTTGATCACATCAACGGATAGTTCTCCAAGTTCCTCAACGTCACTCACTTCCTCATCATATACAGAAGACGGAGTTGAATGTGCAAATTGAGAACCTTGGTGTCCATACTGGGATCCTTGCGGAGGATATGCTTGATGATGGATTTGAGTTCGAGACTGAGGAGTAGAAACGTTTTCTTCAATATCAAAATCCTCTTCCTCGTCCAGATGAATTGCACCTGTAAGTCTTTCGATGAGTGTCTTTTTTTTCTTGTTCCCGAACATTGTTAATTGTATTTAGTTTAATTCTTTTAATTTTTTCAAACAAAACTATGACGATCGCGATAAATAACCAGATAAGCAGAAAACCAACAAAAGCGTTTTGATTATTTTTAATTATAAATAAATTAAACAAACCATGCAACATACTCGCAAGAACAAAACCCGAAACAATATATCTTTTTCGAACAGAATTCATGAAAAAGAGAGAGTATCCCGCAAAGATTCCAATCAGTGCAGAGGATGCAACGTGAACAAGGGATGCTCCAATGAAACGTAGTTGTGTTGTAAGTAAAACTTCTTGAAAATTTCCACCCAAAAGTGGACTAATCAAAAAGAACATATTTTCCAGTGCTGCAAAACCAAGTGCTGCGGAAATCATGTAAATAGGAACATCGACAGCCTCATCCGTGATTGATTTTTTGAGTCCTCCATGCCACGCTGCTTTGTATTTAACAAATTCTTCGATTGCCGCCCAGACTACGATAATACCAAATGCAGGGAGTAGTGAGGCATTTACAACACTCTCAACTCCTTTGAGGGAAAATGCCAGGCCAAATAGAAGTTGAAAAATAAGTGCAAAGGGTACAGACAGTGCTCCGTACATAAAAGTAAGAAGAATGAGTCGAGGAGGTTCGGGATGTGCGTTATCTTCTTTAAGCCAAAAATAGAGCCAAAGTGCCGCAGGTAATAATCCTGCAATAAACGCAATTACAAGCGTGCTAGTTAGATTCATTGTTTGGCCAATTACTCATCATTAGTATTGTATTATCTTTATTGATTGTTTGCCAGATTTCTTCAGTAATAAATGGCATGAATGGATGAAGTAATTTGAGTTGTGTCATCAGTAAATGTCTCAGTATGTATTTTGCAGAAGCAATATCTTCTTCTGAAGTTGATGTCTGAATTCGGTTTTTACAATCTTCAATAATGATGTCAGCGAATGTATGCCAAAAGTAGTGATAGAGTTTTTCACTCACGAGAGAAAGTTTGTATTCTTCCATTTCTTTTGTAATCTCAGAAATAAATGTTGCAAGCTCTTCAAGATATTTTTTATCTTTATCATTGATGAATTTGGGCTTGTTTAAATCATCTTCTGTTGTTTGTTCAAGTACAAATCGAGTTGCATTCCAAATCTTATTAGAAAACTTTTTATATGCTCTTACTTTATCTTCTGAAAAGTTAGTATCGCTTCCTGGTCCAACACCTACGATCATAGACATTCGAGTTGCATCTGCTCCATATTTTTCTATAAGATCTACTGGATCAACCCCATTGCCAGCTGACTTACTCATCTTTTTTCCTTTGGCATCTTTTACGAGTCCATGAAGATACACTGTCTTGAATGGAATTTCTCCAAGGAGATATGTACTCATAAGAATCATTCGAGCAACCCAAAAGAAAATAATATCACATCCAGTTTCCATGAGATTCGTAGGGTGATATGTTTTAAAATCAGCTGTTTCATCAGGCCATCCGAGTGTTGAGAATGTCCACAGGGCAGAAGAGAACCATGTATCAAGAGTGTCTTCATCTCGTTTCCATTCAGGATTATTCGGATCTTCTGCGACCTGTATTTGATCGTCTGGACCATACCAGACAGGGATTTGGTGTCCGTACCAAATTTGTCTCGAAATACACCAGTCGTGCAGATTATCAATCCAGTTGAAATATATTTTTTCGAAACGATTTGGGAGTATTTCTATTTGTTTTGTATTAACTACAGTCTGCATCAATTCTTTAAGAGAATATTCTTTTCCTGCTTCGATTTTTTGGAGATTACTTCGTTCTAGTTTTATTTTCTTATTTACATCAACAAACCACTGAAGTTTTGGAAGAGGTTCGATAATTGCTCCTGTTCGTTCGGCTGTCGAAACATTCTGTTCTGTTTCTTTTGAATCAATCATTAGATTGTTTTCAGTAAGCCACTCAACTGTTTTTGTCCGAGCTTCTTCAACCTTGAGTCCATTTACAAGTTCACTCACTGTTTGCATCTTGGCATACTCATTGATAACTGTCTTAATCGGCAGGTTGTGTCGCTGACTCATTTCAAAGTCAATTTTAGAATGAGCAGGAGTAACTCCAAGTGCACCTGTTCCAAACTCAGGATCCACATGGTCATCTGCAATTATTTTGATTGAGAGCTTTTCTTCTGCAAAATCAACTTCGAATGTTTGTCCGATGTATTCTTGATAACGAGTGTCATTTGGATGAACTGCGACAGCAGTATCTCCAAACTTTGTTTCTGGACGAGTTGTTGAGATTGCGATAGGGAAGTCGTTACTGTATTTAAATGTATACAAAACAGATTTTCGAGTTTCGTATACTATTTCATCATCAGAAATCACCGTCTGACCTTTTGGGTCCCAGTTGATTACTTTTTCTTTTCGGTAAATGAGTCCATCTTCATACATTTTTTTGAATGCTGTGTGTACCGCCTTTTCTCGTTTTTGATCAAGTGTAAATGCCTCCCGAGACCAATCAACAGATGCTCCCATTGCTTTGATTTGAGAAGCGATCGTATCATGACTCTCTTGTGCAAAAGCGTCTACTTTTTTGAGAAATTCTTCTCGTCCAAGATCATGTCTCCTGACTCCTTCCTTTGAGAGAAGTTTCTCTACTTTTGTTTGAGTTGCGATTGCCGCATGATCAGTTCCTGGTACCCAGAGAGTTCTTTTCCCTTTCATTCGCTCAAATCGTACGACTGCATCTTGAACTGCAAGCATAAGAGAATGACCTAGATGAAGAACACCGGTTACGTTAGGAGGAGGGAGTATAATCGAAAAACTTTCGGCATTCTTATCTGTGAGTCCTTTCTCAATTGAAACATCAGGATTAAAAAAACCCGAATCTTCCCAGAGCTTGTAGATATTTGATTCGGTCTGAGTAGAATCGTATGGCTTCAAAAATTTATCATTCATATGAGTCATAGTATCAAAAAATAAGGCTATACTCCAGGGCGGTGTAGGAAATAAAAAATGACTCAAGCTCTCCATATCCGCAATAAATTACGTGGCTGGTTGAGAGCTTGAGTCATGAAGTCTGGAGAAAAGATTCGCCGCTTTCTCGTTGTTAAACGGAAGATTGAATTCGTTGATCTCCTGATGTACGAAACAGTTTAAATGATGTACTTTATAGACGAGCTCCTTGGAACTTCACAAGGTTGGTCTTTATGTTTTGCCGTTCTAGAGTGTTATTAAAAGTTCAGTGACTTCGATACCAATGGGACAGGGTCATCGATCTGTTGCTTTAAAATAACTATTCCTAGAACTCTGTTTCGCCTTAAATAATATAACAACTAATCATAAAAGTCAATCTATTTTGAGTGTTATTTAAGAACTCTAATAAGGAAGATTACCTTGAGCTCGTAGTTCCGGATTGATTATCGGAGCTGTCTTAGTGGATTCAATTGCACCTGCTACTGCAATCATTTGAGCATTGTCAGTAGAGTCTGTGAATTTTGGAAAGAGAACCTCAACACCTTCAGTAACCTCAAGTGCTTTGAGTTGAGATCTTAAATATGTATTTGCAATAACACCTCCTGATACGATAAGAGATTTGTAACCCTTCTGTTCAAGTGCTTTTTTGGTTTTGTATAAAATAACATCAGTCACTGCTTGTTCGAATTCATGAGCAATATTCATTCTAATTTCAGGAGTAATTTCTGATAGGTCACGAATTGTATAAAGCACAGCAGTCTTTAGTCCAGAAAAAGAAAAATCAAGATCCTTTGAATGAATCATTGGTCGAGGGAGCCTAATGTCTCCACTTCCGATATTTTTTTCGCGAGCCTCTTGTGCAAGCTTTGCAATTTCAGGACCTCCGGGGTATTCGATTCCAAGCATTCGAGCAACTTTATCATATGATTCTCCGACTGCATCATCTTTTGTTTTACCTATAATATTAAAATCTGTTACGGAGTTAAGTTCAACAAGTTCGGTGTGACCTCCTGAGATTAATAATGCAAGGGCAGGGAAGTTAATTTCTTTTTGATCAAGGAGAACTGAAAAAATATGACCTTTCATGTGATTTGTTCCGACAAGTGGGATGTTCCAATAGAGTGAAAGTGCCCGTGCAAAATTGATACCAACCCACAGTGCAGGTTCGAGGCCTGGTCCAGTTGTCACTGCGATAGTGTCTATGTGAGGAGTCTCATGGGCTGTTACTAATTTTTTAAAAGTTTCAAAAAGTCCAACTTCTCGTTCAAGGAGTGCTTCTATTTCTTTCCATATGTCATTCTTATGTAAGTAAGAATCCATCTTTTGAGTTGTCATTCCTGCGTAGGCAGGAATCCAGTCTTTATCTTCTCTTTGTCTGGTCTCTTGAAATTTTAATATTTTCTCAAGTAAAATTGGTAAATGCTTTGCATGCTCCCTTTTTGCAACTGCAGGGAAGACTCCTCCAAATTCTTTATGAATATCAATTTGAGAAAAAAGCTCACTTTCGATTTGATCTGCAGTGATTGAGGATTCTTTTATAGTAACCTCAACAAGCGCAATTGCTGTCTCGTCGCAAGATGTTTCTATCGAGAGAATTTTCATAATAGGTAGATACTATCACAAAATGAGTGTTCGTCATTAAAAAAGCCCCCGGTCAAATGACCGAGGGACAGGGGTAAAACGAGTTATCTTCCATTGTTCTCGTAGAGTTTGTATGTTCATGACTAAATGGCAACATAGGCACATTAGTTTGTTTTCACGACCACTACACGTCAGTGTTTTCGGCTTAAACCAAAAACTGCACCATACATACCATAATCACTATCCTGATTATTCGTGCATGACCAGAAGACTTTACGTTTCATACAGAGAGGGGCTTCATGTCTATTTTGTCAGATAGATTGAATACAGTCAATTATTATTTACCTTTTGTAAATAATATGCTACTATTTCGCCAATTGGCCTCATCGTCTAACGGTTAGGACACCGCCTTTTCAAGGCGGTAATCGGAGTTCGATTCTCCGTGAGGTCACAAATAAAAACCGCCCACAGGCGGTCTTTTTATTTGTGACCTCAAGCGAGTGAACTGCTTCACTCGCGTCGGAGAATCGAAAGACGGAGCCATGTCGTTAGACAGGCGAGTCGGGGTCGCGAGCACTTAGGCTTTTGGAGTACAAAGTACGAACAAAAGACTTAGTGACTTGTGACCGATTCTCCGTGAGGTCACATTTAAGGGCAGAGTTTCGTGTGCTCGTGAAGGGTTCAAATCATTATAATTGGTCATCTAATACTGATAAAATCTGTTGAAGATTGATTTGAATATATTCAAT
>Ga0105055_10012720_pt1 | contig 10200 bp, 4 predicted proteins | sample BON03_FD_78090 | JGI IMG/M metagenome (GOLD analysis project Ga0105055, IMG submission 78090) | Freshwater microbial communities from Lake Bonney liftoff mats and glacier meltwater in Antarctica - BON-03 | ecosystem: Environmental > Aquatic > Freshwater > Ice > Glacier meltwater | place: Lake... | reverse complement strand
CGGCTGTTATCAATAAAAATATTTTGATTAACCTAATTTACAGAATTTTGTGTCGCCAATACTCGTGAGACATTTCCAAATCTCAAACACATAATTGATTAACCTATACTACAAGACCAAATTCAGGCGACTTACTGAACGGCTAATGGTAGGCATCTCCGCAACTGCAGTGCTTGCGGAGATGCTCTATTTACAATATGCACAAACCTCCAAACCTCTATATTTATTATTGATTAACCTCCAAATTTCAGATGTCTCAAATCTCCAAGTTTTAGTTGTGACCTGTCTGTTTATCTCTAACGAAATATGTTTTCAACACTACCTACACTTTTTCATTCCCGGTTCCCACCGATATTTCGCGGCGCTTAACATCAATACTCGAGGGTTCTCCCTGCCATAGAGACTTTAATGGTAGTCACAACATATTCATGAAGTACATTGTTGCGTGGGAGAGGTAAATGCTTGCATTTTGAACCAAACCACTTAGTCGTCCGACGGGTCCCAGAGCTGCGGTAATAGTGTCAAGCTCATTCAGGCTTAGCTGATATGCTAATTTCAAGCGTGTTAGATCCCTATGGATCGTCGATGAACAAAGTCGCGATAAATAGCTACTTTCTTAGGATAGTTCGTAGTTATTGTGTAAAAACCTAACATGTACCAACCAAATACCCCAAATTTTACACATAGCATTTTAATCATAATTTTAATACAGGTTTTGCAAAGCACTGTACACCCAATATGAACTTCACACAAGATTCTACAGAAAGCGTTACTGCAAAGATCCAGAAATTGATCTCTCAGGCCACCAATCACTCCACTGCCTATCACAATCTAGAGACGCTCTGTCTTTGCTATCCTGGGCGTATAAGTGGATCTGACATTCTAGAAACTGCGTTGGACTTCTTGGTCAAGTTGGGACGCGAGGAGATGGGCCTCGATGGTCTGCGCGAAGAGATTGTCCCCGGAGTGCCGAATTGGGTTAGAGGTAATAGTGACGAAGAAAAGCTCGTATTTTTCATTGATGCCGAAGGTATCTGGCCAGTTCCCAATCCTTTGAAACGAACAATAAGAATCATGGCCAATGGTATGAGCGTGGGCACAACTGAGTCTGGCATCACCGGGCCTATAATCTCTGTCAGAAATATAGCGGAACTAAAAGCTCTAGGTATTGAAGCTGTAACCGGGAAAATTGTCTTGTTAGATTACCAACATTTCACGACATATAAGGAGTTGTCAGGACCAGTGCGCGGCACCGGAGCCATCGAGGCTGCGAAACTCGGTGCAGTTGGCTTTCTGAACCGATGCATCGCACCCGACAGCACCGTCAGCGGCCTCCACACGGGCACCATTTATCCATTTCCTGCTGATGTGAAGCCTATTCCAACAGCATCAGTTACAGTCGAGGATGCAGAGCTGCTAACTCGCCTCCTGAGGCGCAACTACCGTATCACCGGAAATCTCACTTTGCCGTGCAGGCGGTACGAGGATCGCACTAGCAGAAACATCATATTCGAAATTCCGGGAAGTGGGGCCCACGCCTCCGAAGTAGTCTTGATAGGCGGCCACACAGACTCGTGGGAGTGTCACCACTTGTCATGCCAAGGCGCTCACGATGACGGGCAAGGTGTAATCGTGTGCCTGGAGGCCCTGCGCTGCATTCAGCGAGCAGGCCTCTCCCCACAAAGAACGATCCGATGCGTGTTGTTTGTTGACGAGGAATGCCGTCAAAGTGGTGCGACAGCTTACTTGAAGGGATGCACCGATGTGGACAACATCGTCGTGGCGATGGAGACGGATCTTGGGGCGGGGCCTGTGATTGGATTCGGCTTTACTGGTGGCGTTGGAGGGCGGGAGGTGGTGCGCCAAATTTTGGCGCCAATGAGTGCGATCAATGACTTCAAAGGCTCGCTTCGCGATTCCAAAGGCGAGTTGTTGTGTGAAGAGTGCGACTGCGTGAACAGGGTAGACGACAGCTGGGAGGGGTGGGGCGTGGACACCATGCCACTGGTGCTGCAGGCTGGGGTGCCGGGAGTGCTGCTGCGCCACGAAGACACATGGTGGGAGAACGATTACTTTCATCATCATCACGCAGCTTCGGACACGATAAACAATGTTGACCCGGGCTTATTGATGCTGAATTTACATGCGGTGACGTGTGCTACATGGCTGCTGGCCAACGCCACGGACGTCGCTATTCCGCGGGGGATAAAGACCAACAAGACCTTGTACTAAGCGGGAGGACCAATGAACGAGTTCAGATCAGCAATTTCATTAGACTATTATCAGTGCGCTCGTTTTGGCAGTGGTTTATATATCAGGGTTAGTTTATATATCTTATTCTTTAGTTAAATGTAGCAGCATTTTTTTATATTTACAGTTGCAAAATTAAATACAGTAGCAGCATTAACTTTGTACTCTCTCTCATCTCCATTCATCGTGGTTCTCTTTCTTGTCGCGTTGCAGGTTGGGTGCTTCAGCATAGCACCAGCAGCCGCGCTTGCGAAGTTTCTCTGCCAGCACTCAAGTTGTCTTCCTGTGTATGTGTGCTGCGAACAGGAGCGTGCATGACAAAACACAAAACACGCACGCTTATGCCAAAAGAGTATAATCTGACTCGCGGTGGTACGGCATTGTCATTTGGCATGTATATGACGCGACTCGTGATGTGGCGGTGGAATCGGAAAATAGGGTAATTCCAAAAAGTTCACGGTTGTGGTGCTGCGAATACAAACAACATTCTTCACTACTCTACACTAACTGTACTGCTACACACATTTTACTTGATCTTCCTGAAATGCCCGTATACGCAGGCATCTCCTTTCTGGCATCCTTGAGGCGTGTTGAACCATGAGCACGGGATGCTGGCTTGCTTGCTTTTGCTGTTCGCCACATGCGAGTTCGCTGGTGCCTGTGGAATACCCAGTCGCGGTGGAGGTGCGGGCAATGCAGCGACTTCTGACGTAAATGGGTTCATAGATGGCGACGGTGCCTCGGAAAAGCGAGTTCCTCTGGGTGCTGCGGGCGCTGGCGGTGGCTGTGGAGCCCCTTGCATGGCATGCTGCTGTCTAAATGCTGCAATCATAGCCATATTCGGAGTCCCATCGAAGTTCAGCAGGGCACCTATCATTTGCGGGTTCACGGCCAATGCTGCTATGAGCGCTGGCTCCAAAAAGTGCAAGGCTTCAGGCACACTTGCATACAACGTCCCGTGCACGCTATGCCCTCCTAGCACCGAGGTGTCCATCGATCCGAGGGGCTCGAAGAAGTCTTCGTTGGCAGTGTGTCCGGCAACATTGGATCCACCCACTGGACCGCTCTCGAAAACAACATTCAAAACTTTTTTCGGCGGTACTAGCTTGCCCGACTCTTTGTCCAAGGGCTCACTCGGATCGACAGGGATCAGAGTTACATCAGGATACGCCGCATCTGACGTGATAGACGTGTAAGCATCCATGCTCACCTTTTCTTTCGAGTCCACGGGTCCATGAGACGCTTCCTCCACCTCAACTGACAAGTTCAGCTTTGCAGGCGTGACCCATTCGCAAGTCTTCTGCATGCTGTCTTGTTTCTTCAAGTTCCGCGAAGCCTTTTCCATCTGCTTTTCCTTAGCCTGCATATCCTTGTACTTGCCGTTTCGTGAGTCGCTTTCATTCGCCTCAATATATTTGTAATGATTGAGTTGACCCCCTCCGTCTCGATCTGCCCAGCGAATGCCACGCTTCACTCGCAACTTGCGCGCTGCTTGCTCGTCACTGCCGGCTCCGCTAACCTCGACATACGCTCTTTTCAAGCCCCCTTTGCCCGGTCTCACGGCCGCGCGCGCTTCGAGCTTCGCTTGGGATTCTTCCTCGGCTTTCCTAGCGGCGTCTGCTTCTGCCGTCGCTATTGCTTGACGAGCAATAGCTCCCATGTCTAGCTTCTTACGGTCTGCTCGCGGGGCTGCTGCTTTCTCTACGATAGGAGCCGCTTTACTAGCGGCCACCACTGCGGGGGTCGCGACGGGGGTTTCGTCCTTCCTCGTGTCTAGAGTGGCAATGTGAATGCCCGGGCCACGTGACGCTGATGGGCTAGGCGAGGCCTTAGCTTCAGCACTATCGCTCGTAGAATCAACTGTTACTACTTTCATACCGACAAACTTGGCGACTGGCCGCGCTGGAGCTGCAGCCTCCGCTTTCACGGTGCCAGCGGCTGCAGAAGCACTGCCGGCAACAGCCGCCACTGGAGCCGCCTGGACAGCATCCACTTTCGCCTTCTTCCCAGCCGCTTCTGGAGCCACTGGAGCTATAGCAGTGGTAGCAATCATCTTGTTCTGCATAGCAGATACCAACAACACTTGTGAATCCGTCAAAGGAGCAGGCGTGCCAGCATTGCTGCGCAGAGTTGCCGCATCAGTCTTAGTATCAGCATTCTGATTCCATGTATTTTTAAGAGCCTCTACTTGCTTGGCAACAGCTCCGCTTTGCCAATTCTTTAAAGGTTTCCACATGGAGCTGTCAAGCCCTGAGGCGATGATGTGGTCCAGGTGGAGGTTCTTGTTGATAGGCAACTTTTTCAATAATTTCAAAATTGATTTTAATTCATTAATACAAGTTTGCTCTTGCGCCACTTTGATCCATTGCTTTAATAGACGCAACCCTCCTTCCTCTATAAAAGCGTGTTGACATATCTCAGAGAGACAATTCTGGAGTATATGTAAACACAATGCACGATGGTCGACTTTTGCAATACGAGTCATTAAACTCATGAACTCCGATAGGCGACCTTTGACAGAGATCTTTCCATCCGAATCTAATATTCCCATGATGGCGACCTCTGTATCATCTAACACACGATCTTTTGGCCCTGTCTTAGTATTTTTCCCTTCTATTTCCATTCTTCTGCCTAAAGGATTCGAAGGATCTTCGATAGGTTCGTCTTCTGAGCCGTCAACAATTTTCTGGAGCGCTACCTGAGCCAATTTAGCCTCGGCAATATACTTTTCTACTTGTACTGCTTGAGAAGCAAAGATATTCTGCTGGAGTATGAGACACGTCGCTGCCTTTGCTTCGAGGGAGTAGATTCCTGCTATTTTGCTCAAATTCATAACTCAATATCCCGCCGCTAAACGAGACTCTAGATACACAGAGACGCAATTACTTCCTTGTGAGTGTTTGACTGTGAGTGAGTTAGGGTTTTCCTTTCTTTTTTGATTCTGACCTTCCAAAACATCACATGGTACGACCGTGCGGAACAGGGGAGGAGGAGTGATTAGACCCGGACACATAATTTCAAAGTGAGCGAAAACGAAAAAGACAGACCAAGACGGATCAAGAGGTAGAGTTGTTGTTATGTTTTATTAAATTTCTCGAGGTGTAGCTAGTTTATCTCCTCGAAATCGAAGTTTTAGTGTAGGAATCGTTCAGCATGTTGAATGATCCTATACCAGTAGAGTCAGACGAACCCCTCGATTGCGAGGAAGAGACCAGCAGCACAGCCGGTAATAGCCCGCGAAGTGGCACTGACTATAATGATTATCCTCGTGTGATATGTAGGTATGGTCGAGGGTGTACACATACAGATCAGGCACACAAAGCCGCCTTTTGGCACCCTTCGTCGAAATCCTTAACAGAAGCTGATTACCACACACACTACATTTGCAATGAATGTGGCGTGGGATTCCCTGATATGCAAGACTTACAATTTCATCTTAAGCGAAAGACCGCGTGGTCAGATATGTCCTTGGTAGGTTGTCGCATCAGCTGCCTCATCGACAATAAAGAATGGCATGAAGGATTCGTGACTTCTCTATCTTCGTATGGCAAGCACTTGGTTGAGTTCCATCTGATTGGCGAGCAGCGCTGGCTGAACATGAAACGCATCGCTTTCTTCATTGCGGAAAGGCCCCCCAACCGGTCTTCTCAAGAACAGGCGCTGATGACAGCAGATAGTGGGGAGTACAAGGAAGACAACATAATCCTGCGCAACGCCGACGGCCTGGCACCTATAGAGGACATGAAAGACTGGGTCTACGTGGAAGACATATCTCTGGACTACGCTTTTGCACAAAGTGTCTTGTTCAAGGTGTTCGGGGGCGGGGTGCAAGAGACAGGCCACAAGACCCGCGGACATACTTGCTTGACGGACGGTGACAAGTTCAACGCGAAGTTCAGCAAAGGAAGCTTACTCTATGGCGAGCTGCTTCCACGCGGAGCAAATAAAGCATTCGGGGTAAATCACTTGGACTGCAGCAGTGCACGCGTGTTGTTTGACCTGGGGATGGGAACTGGCAAAGTTGCCATTCAAGCTTTCTTGCAATTTCGAAACCTGGAGTATGTCTATGGCGTGGAATTGAGCGAGGGCAGATATCAAGTGGCGGAGGAAGCGGTGCTGCGCATGGCCAATCTGCTAGGGGCGGACAGCTTCCACATCCAAAGAAGTCCAGGAAATTTCATTATTCTCATGGAGAAGGGCGAAGGACATGCTGACGACAAATGCCGGGTGCTCCACCTCGAGCGTGGAAATTTGTTCGATACGCTGAATATGGAGCTAGCAGACGTGGTAATGCTGGAGACTGACATCCCTTCATCTACGTACCCACAGCTCTGCCACTTCCTCAACCAAATGCATGTTGGCGCACGCACTTTAAGCTACTTGGATTTGCGCTACATCTGGTGCTTTGTGCCTTTCAACTTCCAGCAGCTGGAAAGGAATAAGCACTTGTCGGACAGATACCCCACTAGCTGGAGCGTGCAGCGTGGTCACCACTTTTTCATCTGGAACAAGATGTCCATGGCACAGCTGGGGCCCGCACCTAGCACGGTGCCAGGGGACGGGTCGCACGCATCTCGCAAGCGCAGCCAAAAAGGCGGAGATGAAGGTGTGGAAGCTGCTCCAGCGAAGAGTCATGGATGCTTACCAACACTCTCACTATTTTCCAGTTTGCTTGGTCGCAACCGTAGAGTCAACAGAACGGTGATCCCGAGACCAGATTCTCCTGAAGCTGCCGCCGCTCCTGAGCCCCCTCAGCCAGCAGAACCTCGCGCAGGAGTTACCGGTGTAAGTGGCATTAGTAGCCTGCAAAGCAGCCGAGGCAGAAGTCCCAGAGGAACCCCGCGAAGCCCTAGAAGCCCCAGTAGCAGCAGCCCCGTCTCCCAGAGAGGCAGCCCACGGGATGGTGGTGCCCCGGGGGCCGTGTCTGCTGCGAGTCTCACTCCCAGCCCCAAAGCCAAGCGAGATTCGCCAAGACGGAGCAGAGCACCAGCGCCTGCGCAGAAGATGGTGTATACTCCTAGAGCTAGTGGTGCGCCTAAGATGAGTGACTTCGCATTCCCTGCGGGTGCAGTATCTCAGACTGGCGCGGAAATGGGATCGCTGCCATGCTATAAAATGGATGTTGACGCTGCCGCCTCAACTACAACTACTTCTCCTGCTGAAGAAAAAGAGCAAATATCTGCTGAGAACGCCGTCGTACAGCAGTCTCCGATGCCATTCCCACAGGTGGCTTTGGCCAATCCGTGCACGGAGGGTGTTGCAAGCAGCACCAAGGGCACTGAAGCGGTGGGTACAGAACAAGCTGCAGCGTTTGATATGAGTGCAACCAACACCCCCCCGCACGTGACCGCAGCAGCAGTATACAAGCTGCAAGTGTCTGTCGAAACAACCGAATCGTCTCTCGTTGATCCGGCGGCACCTGGTCTGGAAACAGAGATCCCATTAGTGCATGTGCCTTTGGCTTTGCAGTTTCCCTTACTAGCAGGACAGCGGAGTCCATACGCAGCTGACAGTGACACAATGAACACGCCTATGCGTTTAAAGCATCCTGGAGAGAACACAGTGCTTCTTGAAGGACGTCGCGCTGATCTAAGAAACCGCCAAATGGAGTTCTTGTCCTCTCTGCCACAAGAGCACGAGGAGGTCATTGGCAAAACAGAGCTGAGTTTCGTAGAGCGCCAATGGGACCGGTCCCTCATCGAACCAGTCGCACGACCCGAGAAAGTGAAATCGATAGACCCACGAGCGAACCCGGATCTGAGTGGGCTCAGCTCGAGAAAAGCGTCTGCATGGGCGAAAGGGTCCGCTTCAGGAGTGGGCCGAAGTGTGCCGGAGGCGGGCTCGCAGGCTCCTCCTGCCAAGCCGCGGCTCTCCAAGAAGCAGCGCAACGTCTCAGATGAAAGCAGCTGCACAATCAGTTAGGTGCGATTCCACACAAATGACACACAAATGACACACAAATGACACAAAAATGACACACAAATGACACAAAAATGACACAAAAATGACACAAAAATGACACAAAAATGACACACAAATGACACACACATGCAGAAGCATATTACATAGTGAGAAACGCATAGTGTACATATCTGATCTATAGCTTTCTTGCTGCCTGCGATATATTGATATCAGAGCACCGCCAATGTGCAAATCCAAAGGTATATCTATCCACCATTGTAATGAACAAGACGCAATTTGTGATCTACTTTCATAACTTACATAGAAATTACACCTTCTGTATAAATACATGTCACAGCTGATAAGTCATAATCGTGATACGATCTGCTCTCTACCCATATATCTCGGCGCAAAGACGCAGAGCTAATCCGAGTCACTGTCGTACATGCTCCGAGCTTTGCTGTTGGCCGTCAAAGACGTCACATATTCAGACACAGGCGCAGACGATACAGTTGGTGCAAACTCAGAGGATTCAGCAGGCGGCAACAACGGGATTGAAGAAGATTGAAGGGCTAATGGAGCCTGGCTTTGCGCGGTTTGTGTGAGCTGACTTCCGTGCCGAGAGCTTTGCGCCGCGGGAATGTGGTTGCTGCCGCGCACGTTGTGGTCGCTGTCTCCGAAAATGCCACCGGAAATACTCTCGGCGGCTATCATTTTACTCAAGTTCTCTCGCTCCCGCTGCGTGTGTGATGTGCGAGTCTGTGAGGGTGAGAGCGAGGGCGAGGGGGAGGGGGCATGCCCTGCTGTGCTCGCTCCAGCAGCAACACATGCCGCTGCCGCCGCCGACGAAGGCTTCTGGCCATGAGCACTTTGGATTGGAGAAGCAGGCTCATCTTTAACTTTCGAGCTACACGCTCTCTTGGCTGGAGCTGCGCCTGCGCTCCTTGGTAGCGCTCTCTTGATGGTGTTCTTGGCCATGATATCTTCCACCACCTGCCGCTGGGCTGCCTTGCTGCTGCTGCTGCTGCTGGAAGTAGTGATGGTAGCTCCCAGTGGTCTAGGATCGGCAGCAGCAGCCTGTAAAAGGGACGATGCTTTGACCTGCGGCCCAGCCACTTTTTCCTGCAATTCGGCGATCTGACGTTTTTTGGCATTGAACAGCAGGGTGATCCCCTGTAAGGACTGGTCCAGCTGCTTGTCCTTGTCCCTGACCAGTTTGTTCAGATCATTAGTGCAGTCGACCAGAGCTTTGTTCTTGTCATTGATGAGCTGCCTTAATTTCTCTTCATGCGCTGCGGTTTTCTGGATGCTTGTTTGGATGCGGGCGAACAGAGCTAGGAGATCGGCCCCGACCGCTGCCGAGGGCTGGAGGCCTCTTTTCTGCAGCAGCTGCAGTCTGCGCCCGCCTTCTTCTTCAGGTGCCTGCCATAGAGTAAAAGTCAATGTTGATGTCTCAAGCTTATCACCCACTGCTTTTGACTCGGTATGTATATTGTCGTTCTCTTTAATTGAAATGTCTGTTCGCTCACCTTTGTTCAATGCCTGTCCCACTCTCTTGATATAATCTTCCGCTCTCTCCTGTCGAGCGGCAGGCTTGTCATGCTTATTAATCTCGAATGTGTAAGTGCGTATTACTTCAAGGAATTTACCATCCGCATGATCACTTTTGCATTGTGTCAAGGATACTTCGTATCCTGGACCCTTCTCCTCAGAAGCAGTAGGCTGAAACCACACAACAAAGTCGTCAATGATAATCAGCATTCCTGAAATTTCTTCCTAGTAGACCATCCTTTGCTACACGGACACAGGATCCTCCTTCAAGGGCTCTGAACACACTATACCATCAAAACGACACACGTCGCCCCCCTCATTTTTTACAACAAGGCAGTTGTTCCAGTAGAGGCGTGAAATCGTCTGAACGTAAAGATGGCGCAGTACGGTAAAACAACCTACTGGGACGAGAGGTATACGAAGTACGTATTACAAATGTTTCTGAGACTGAATGTGGGAGATGAATGCTAATTGCGCCCTCGTATTTAATTCAGAATG
>Ga0105055_10012719_pt1 | contig 10201 bp, 8 predicted proteins | sample BON03_FD_78090 | JGI IMG/M metagenome (GOLD analysis project Ga0105055, IMG submission 78090) | Freshwater microbial communities from Lake Bonney liftoff mats and glacier meltwater in Antarctica - BON-03 | ecosystem: Environmental > Aquatic > Freshwater > Ice > Glacier meltwater | place: Lake... | reverse complement strand
TGCCAGCAGTCCCTCCCTGCAGACAACCCACGCACCACACGCACACAGACACACACAGAACACAAACACACACGGACAGACACATGGACAGACAGACAGCCCGCCAGCCAGCCAGCCAGCCAGCCAGCCAGCCAGCCAGACAGACAAACAGACAGACAGACAGACAGACACGCAAACACACACACGCACACACACAAACATACACTCACGTACACACACACATACACGCGTTCAATCACACACACGCACACACACGTACGCGCACAGACACATATACGTCAGCATGCCGAATCTCAAAATCGATAATCCATACTGATTTTGGTTGAATCTCAGAGTCGATGACGCTGCTGTCTGTTGTTTTTTTCGAGATTCTGGAGGAGAAATTTTTTTGGTTAAAATTCTTAAAATTTTTTTTTGGCGATCAACCCATTCAAAATGATCACATTTCCGCACCTGTCACTTTGCTGATGGTGAAAACAGAATAGATCCAACATGGATGGAATTAACACCGGGAATAAGAAGCCTCAGGGGTGGCGTGTTTTCGAGATTCACATTGAAATTGAAAAACTGGGCGCACAAAAAAAACAAAAAAAAGGCCGGGCGCAAAAACTCGGCACAGAAAAAACCAGCACAGAAAAACCCCTCCACAGTATGGATTTCGATTTTGAAATCCGCCAATCTTGTTGCATGTTTGCAAATACGCTGTCGGGAAGCTGCAAGGGCGGGGGTGGTGGCATTAAGCCCCCACTAGGGCCCGGATTCATCGACCACTCCATGACCCACGCACACACATGTGTGTGCTGTGTGTGCTTAAAGTCCGTGTGTGTCTCGAGTGTCTAAGTGCTTGTGTGTGTATGTGTGCGCGCGCGTGCACATGTGTGTGTCGGAGGGTGTATTCACCTAAAAGATGGGTCAAGTGTGTCACCGTCGGCACTATCGAGCGGTTCCGCCGCATCGTCGTGGCTGTAGAGGTAATCGTACTTGTCATCCTCCTCGTCGTCACCGTGAGCAATGGGCACCTCAGCATGTGACGGGGCGATTGGGGGGGGGCGCTCATAGTTGGGAAGTCCCAGTCTCCAGCGACTTAGCTTGTCTTGGAAAACTGTATCAGTTGCGAGTTGGTTCGCGATGCTGTACTCAGGGTATTGCCACTTCCTGCGCGCTGCTCGATGTTGCTCGGAGCTCGGCGCCTCACTGCTCTCACTCTCGGGTATACTGCTCTCCTCGTTGCATCCAGACACCAATGGCCGTGGGATTACATGCTCTAAGCGTGTGCAGCCGGGAATGGGTGCAGCTTTCGCTGGCCCTGCTGGTTGCGTTAAAATTTCGTCCGATTCTGAATCCTGTGTGTAGCCTGAGACCGCGTCTTCTTCCGAATCCGTTTCGGTGTCCTCGCCCTCGAGCACCGATGAGCCTCGGGGCAACAAACTGCCGAGCTTTCCCTCGGCCTCGTCTCCATCTTCTGTGGCACCCGCAACCCTTCCGGCACTAGAAGGCGGCTTTCGTTCAGCCAACATTGCAAGCTGCTCTAAACTGGAACGCTCCAGCCGTACCAGCTTGGCAGCGCTGTCCTCCTCGCCGAACTCAGGCTCAGGTGGCCACTCGTCAAATTGGCCCACGTGATCCTCTTTCTCATAACGATGGTGCGTTCGGACCTGGTCCAACAGAGCTTGCAATTCGGCGTCACTGCAGCCACCCGCCAATGCCTTGGTCACGTCCCGAGCCTCGTGTCCAACCACAGCCGTGGCTGCGAGGGTGGGGGGAGTTTGCGCGAAAGGCACGATTTTTACGCCCTGCAGTGGGCCTTTCACGGTCCTATTCTTCTCCACCCGGCCAGGTAGCGCTCCTGGCCGCGCTGGCTTCTGATGGGCCGCGCCGGTCTTTGAGCTTTTTCGCGGCCTGGCAGCGTGCTTCGCGAGCCTGCGCTGCCGGCCCTGGTTGAGCCGGCCACCAGACGTAAATCCGGCGAGGGGCACGAAGCCTCCTCGCAGGCGGCAACACTGCAAGACAGGCAGCAAACACGAGAGCTTTTTGATGCATGTCCAGGTGCGGCGAGCCGGCCGAGCCTCGACGTGGCGCGCGGGGGCGCACCCATCACTGAGCAGCAGGGACAGGAGCAAGCCCAAGCACAGGATGGGTGCACGTCCGTGCCAGCCCCCACCACCGAACCTCGCGTGGTGGTGGGTGACGACACCCATCACGATCCCACAGTGTGCTGCCCTCTGTAGTGTGCTGAGCGACGGACCTCGATGCCAGCAGCCCCTGCCGAACCCAAACGCTCAAATAGTCTCTGTCCGGTTCGCAGGCATCCTTGAGTTGGAGATTGTCTGCAGCTGGCTGTGCAGACTTTAGGGAGCAGGCGGTGGCACACAGTTCACACACAGTCTCAAGAAAGACGTTGCCGCAGCGCGCTGACGGCTTGTGCCTGGAAGGCACCTCGAAGACGTGGCGTCAGGAATATGCGTGCAGCCTGGGTGCGGGGTGCGGGGTGGGGGGCAGCTGTGCCGAGGGCATGCGCACAGCAGCGTCATCCGCTTTCAACTGCATGGCGGCAGGAGCAAAATAGACGGTAAAAGCTTGCGTGTGTAAAATAACACGTGGGTTGGCACAGCTGCGGTCGGACAAGTTCTACGGTATTACCTGTGAGCGGAGTAGGTGCGAGCTGGAGTCAACTGTGCTCTTCACACTGTGCAGTCACAAACTGGTTTGTTAAATTAACGAAAACAAGTTGAGTCCGATTGATACTGTAGTATTAAATTTTAATCACATTTTGTATTATTGAATATTTTTCTTAAAATGATTTATATATTTTCATGGAGTAATGCTAGTAAACATAGATCCAGTGACACTCAATTTCAATTCGACCTTCTGCGGCTTTTTTACGGAGTTTTTGGGCTGGCTTCGCGGCAATTTGAAAAAGTGACTCGCCACAGGCTGACTCCTTGACAGGACCTTGTTGTGCTTTAAACAATTTGGTCATTGGAATGCCACTGCAGTTGCAAGCTTTGGGCGCAACACGCCATCGCGCGCCGTGTCTCCCGGCTGATTTGCTGGCGTGCTTTGCGGCGCTCCCCATCGAATACCCTGGACATGGGCACGCGGGCCTTCTGTACTCGAGCCGCCACCAGCCAGCGGCGCCTGCGGAGACGTGGATCGAGGCGAGTACCGTGCAAAAGTCTGCAGGATCGTTGTGCGGTGGCGAGGGCTTTGTCGCCGCGAGTTCCTCGTGGTCTTTGGTTTCCGGTCTTTTTTGAAAGACTGCAGAAATATTCGCTCTTCTGATGCGAAGCAACAGCCATAATGGCTTGGCTCCGGTTCCGCTGAGCAGTTATAGCTCGCCGACGCTGGTTGATCCAGAATCGGAGCCGAGCAGGAAAATGTGTCTTCCAATGCATTTGAAAGACATGCACTGTACAGGCTTGCCATGTTTTGCGCGCCCGCTTGTTTCAACGGGTGGTTTTGTCCGGCTTTGCCCTTTGCGTACATTTTGTGATTGGTTGTCTTTCATTTTTTCCTTGCGTGCAGGCCTACCGCCTGTGCTATTCCTTTTCGGCAAAGTCCACCCTCTTCAACTTGATTGCAGATAGCTGGAAATCTGATGGCGACCTGCAGCTCGCGGGCTGGTTCTTTGTGGGAGAAGGCACAGGAGGCCAATATGCTGCAGACTTGCAAGAGAGCATGTACAACCAGTTCAGATTGGCTCTGTGCAAGGCAATTGCCTGCAACGAGAAATTCCTCGATGAGAACGCCTATGAGCGCGCGAGTGCGGCGTGCACCCAGATGACAGGCATTGTGGTGCTGCGCAATGTGGAGCGTGCTGCAAGTGGCAGTGCAGGAAAGGACACCAGTTTGCGGTTTGAGCTTCACGAGTTTGCTGTCCCGTGGACAAAACAGAAACTCCTGCAGGAAATCAAGAGCAAATTCAAGGCGCACGGCGAAACAATGGACTTGGAAGAATTGCCGAGCGTGCCCAATAGCTCCGTCCCATCAGTGTCAGCTTGTGAGGTTGTTGACCTCATCTCTGATGAAGATGAAAAAGATGATGACACGCCATTAATCGATTACCCAGCCGTGCAAAGCGGCCCGCCCCAACATTCCACTCCAGGCGACGACAAGGAGCCCCTGTTACCATGCGAGACCCCCTCGAACACACACGAGAATGGGTGCGGGCAATCGAATGTCAAAACAGCATTGGTTTCCGTACATATTGTCTGTGACAGCGATGGGAATGAGAAGGTGGATAGGCTGCAAACAACTTGTGATATAGTGGAACAGCAAGCCTTTGCACGGTGGCGGGTACACTCTGCCTACGAAAGGTGGGCCAAGGAGACTGCGGCCAATGATGCCGATCCTAGACGAGCCAAGGATCTGTTTCGTGTTTTGGATTTGCAGAGGATTGCCCTGTACAAGCAAGTGCGCGACTCTCTTGCTACTACCCCTCCATTGGTCGTACAAAATGCTGAAGCAAGCATGTCGAGCTCAACTGAATCTGGTTATGCTGCGGTTGATGTGCAACCAGTGCCAATTTGTGCGCAGCCTGTGGCATGTTGCAAGGCAAATGCGATGACTCATGTTAGCCAAGTGCCAGTCGCATGCTTTGCAAAGCTTCGTGTGGGTGTGAGAGCTCACGCATCGCTTGACTCTAACTCTGAGCATGGCATCGTGCCTGAGCAAATTGAAGCACGTCATTCATCGACACGGCCAGGAGCTGCTACACCTGAGCAGCAAAATGTAACACAGGAGGGCAGCTCTTCGTTATACACTGCGCCCGAAAATTGTCAGCTGGCACGCCATCTCAAGGAGTATGACGAGGCATGCAACTCTCATAGAGGCCTCTTCCGCAAGATGCATGCCAAGATGCAGACATCTACTAACCAGCAGCCTGCAGACGAGGAGATAGAAGAAAATTGCAAGCATTTGATTCAAAACTCTGTACTTGTGACTATCTTACGCCTTGCTTTACATCGCACTGGCTCCGAAGCTGTGCATGGGATCTTGGCTGGGGTCGTCCGGGGGGGTAACATCTTGATCTCACGGGCGCTTGCTGCCGACGAGGCACCACCCTCTTGCAGTGAAGGTGCAGGTGGCGTGGATTGTTTTGAGAAAGATGCACTTTGGCTGCGCAGGCAAGCAGAGCTGCTGCTCCCTGAGGCACGGCTCCTCCCGAAGACGACATTCCCCGACATCTACAAGGACGTCATCGTGGTGAAGGAGGACGATGCAGGGAGCGAAACAGCAGAGAAAAGGGAGTTGGGGGGGCCAGAAATGGCGGCAATGCGTGAGGTGATGTGCGATACGGAGAAAACGATGATTGGGGACACAGAAATTGGGAAGAAAGTCGAAGCAGAGGGCAGCGAATTGCAGCTGTGCATGCACAAAGGGGTGTGGGAGACAGCAGCGGTGATGCTGGAAAGGGGGGTCAAGGGTGCCAGCGAAAATAGTGGGCATGAGGCAATGCAAGTCGTCGAGGAGCAAGGTGGTGGGGGGAGTGCAGCGCATCAATCACAGCAAAAGTATGAAGAACAACTACTGTTGAAACAGGAAAAGAGTGGCGTGCAAGGGGAGGGAAGCGCAAAGAAAGATGTGGGCGGTGGGGTGTTGGTCGAGCAAGAGATGATGCTGGAGCAGATGGGGGACTGCAGCCAGGACAGCGAGAAAGGGCAAGAGAGGACGGAGGTGGAGAGAGGTGGACTGAAAGAGGAAAAGGGAAAAGAGGAAATGGGCAAAGACAAACTAAAACTCAAGTTACCGCTCAAGCATATTGAGGAGCGCAGCAGGGACGACGAAAAAGAGCAAGCAGTCAAGCAGATTGTGAAGCAGGAAGAGGGGCAGGAATTGCAGCCGCCTGAGGGGGTTGCTCACGTTGGCGCGAACATGGAAGGTCTCTCAGTGGATGGTGATACTGAAATGGGTGTGAAAAGCACCGTGGGAGGCACAGAAGGAGAAGCAAGCGACGAGCTGGTGGTGCTCGGCTACTTTCGAGTTGCAGCGAGCGCGGGTGCTGAGATGGGCGAGCAAGATAGACGATTGCTGTGCGCGCTGAATGCGTGTGGGCTGGGTCTCGTTTGCTCTGTGCAGGAGGATCAGCAGGCGTCGTCCGCATCAGAATTTGTCAAGTTTGTGGGGTTTGGGCCCGAGGCTCGGCGCACTTCGCCATTGCAATGGAAAGTTTTGCAGGAGCCCTTCTTGCCCTGCAGAGTGCTTCGGGAATGGGCTGCAAGCTCACTCAAGGCTAGACGAGCGAGATCAGTAGCAGATGCAGATGCAGCATCCGCCGAAGCTGCATCTGCAGCGCTGGTCAAGATGAAGACAGTTAACTTGCGAGTGCAAGAGGCATACTTGAAGAGGCAGGTCTTGCTGCAATCAGCCACGCGTCCCAGCGACGTCGCGTGCACGGGCCTATTTGTCGTAGGGGGGGCAGAACCTAGTGTGCAGTCACACGGTGTGCAAACTTGTAACACAGAGGGGGGAGAAACAGGCGCCGCAGAGTATTTCGGCTCCTTCGAGTACTCAGCAGACGCGCCAGGTACATTTTCTGCATTTGTGTGGAATTTGGGTGTGTCATGTAACACGCATATAGCACGTCTGATTAGACGGAATCAAGAGGCACTTAATATGTATAAACCGCACCGACATCCTGATGCCATGGTGTAATCATTGAGGTCTATTAATTGTTGGCATTTTGATTCCCAGGTTGGAGACGGTACTCTTTGGATGATGGTCGCAAGTATTACTATCATTCAAACATTGCAACCACCCAGTGGGAGGTACCGCCGGGATGGATAGAAAACACGGTAGCATGTGTAAACTCAGGGACTGCCAGCACTACTCAGACGAGCGACTCAGAGACTGTAAGCATTAGTAATAAGAAGGACAACGGCAATACTAGCAACAAGGACTCACAGCCCGTCGGCACGGAGTCCTCGAGTGCGAGAGACAGCGACGTGTCACAAGCACGCAAAAGGCCCGAAGCTTCGATTTCGACAGGCAACAATGTGTCTCCGCCACAGAAAAAGCCCCGGGGGCCACTGAAGTGTGGCAGGTGTGGTGAGCCCAAAAAGGGACACACGTGTGCATTCAAGGCGACACCAAAGGAGGAATCAGCCGCTGTATCTGAGCCCAGGATTCAGTTCCAGAGTGCACTGCAACCTGCGTTGCAGTACCAAGGTGCTCCGGCACTGCAACCTGCGGCATTCCCTCCGTCAGGGGGTACATTAGATCTCTTTGAGCAAGCTTTCCCGACATACGTCCATGGCGTGCGTGCAGGGCCTAATGGTCAAATGTACACCGGTGGCGCATATCCATTGCAAAATGCAAGTTCTGGATATGGATACCAGTGAGCCTTTGGGACCAGTCTGTGCCCATGTCCTCTTGTTTGTGGTCCCTGTCCGGTCCAGGGACAAATGATTTTTTCTACTTCAAATCATATATTTTGGAGGCTGCAGCAAATGGAATCTCAAAAACGATAAAGTACACGGATTACAGGCTGGGTTCTTGGAACAATCAGTAGAAGTGATCGACTTGGAGATTCGAGTTTCCCTAGCTCAGAGCTGGCATAAACATCTCACAATAAATCACTTCACTACAGAGGACCCGCTTGGCGTCGGGTGGAGAATAGTGCGAAAACGTCTCACACCTGTCAGTTTTTTCGTTTTGAAAAACACTCTCTCTCATCGATCTCAAATCAAGCCGCATGAAGTGCCTCATCTTTGTGCGACCGTTTCAGGCAACAAATCCAGCCACCCTGCGTGGCGCGTCTGCTTGACTCTACGCAAAGACCTGTCTACGGCCTGTCCAGTCCTGATATGAATGAGGAGCGATAAAGCGCCTACGAACAAGATCTGCCGCCGTGCGCCACTGGCGTAACTTTAGCCTGGGCGCCTACGAATGAGATCTTGTCACGAGTGAGAAAGTTTAGTTTCGAAATTTGGATCTGTAACCGAACATTCCAGAGATTTTTTCCTTCCTCTCGCTTCTTGCAGACGGCTATAAGAGCTTGCGTGGAAGCGAGGTAAGGCTTGTCGAGTTTAGAGCATTAAACGTAATATGAATTCTTGTGTCTTTGGCGTGTCCCATCTCTTCTGACGTGCTCATTCATGCTAAACGTTCAGAAGAATAGCTTGAGGAGCCACTCGAGACATATGCTTCGTCTGCCCTCGTCTTTCCTCATCCTTTCATGGCCTCTCGAAGCGGACGGGCGTGCAGCGGCGGAGGGCGCGGCGGCGACGCCAAATCTACTGCGCGTCTTAGGGCAGGTCAAATCACACGTGAAAAAATCTGGAAGGCTAGTACGGGAGTGTATCTACCATAAGCCGTAAGACACACTCCCCTGCTTCCCGTACTAGCCTGTATCTACCATAAGCAGGGCAGTGTGTCTTACGGCCTGAGATACCTAGGTATGTAGGGAATCAAATCTAGGTATGTAGTGGAGTGTACCTAACACTGGCAGTTGAAGCGACACACCACTCATCGACCACTTAGTCTCGCGACAGTTCGTGAGCGGACCGCCTAGCTACCGCTATATACCCAAGAGAGTTCGTGACAGAAAGCCCAGTCGTAGGGAGAATTCGTGAGGAGTTTGCAGATTTAGAACAGAATTCTTTGAGAAACAACATTTTTTTTGGTAGCTTGTTCTCATTTAAGCTCCGAGTGTTTGAAGAGGACTCACCGTTTGTTGATGAAGCATCACATACACAAAAAAAAAAAAATTGCGGCGATTGGGCATCACCCAATCAGCACGTAGACATGCGGCAGAAAACAGGCAACACAGGCAACAGGACTTGCCCTTTTGGCGATTGCATATCATGTCATCAGCCACACGTCAAAAATATCTGGAAATTTGACACCAAATGTTCAGACATACAGCCCTTCTAAAGGCGCTGTACTGGAAACCGGGGCACAACGTGAAGCCCCCGGTACTTCTACTGAAATTTTGAGTTGGACAGGGACCACTCTGAATATGCAGCCAGCTGTGGGAACAGCAATGAAAATGACAGGCATTCTCATGTGTGCTGAAACAATCGATCAGCATAGAAAATCCTGTATCCTCGTCGTACCAGTTGTGTCTGTGTATGACCCAGGCATGTGATTGTCATGGAGTACGCAGGACACACATGGCGATTGCCTAAAGTCTAAGCAAGCAGTACTAGTGACCTGTGACTGCACCCTCACCTGAGAACTCTGAAGACATTGAATGCTTCACAGATGTTTCGACTTGTAATAGTTTCGGTGGACTTCCCGATATCTTTGACCACGACGACGAGGCACACGTGCCAGATTTCCTCTCGACTGATCGCGTCGAGGGAGGCATGCAGCAGCGTTTTGAGCTCATGTCACACGGTGGCAGAACCGAACAGAGGCCATAACAATACATCGAGCACATGGCCACCCCAATAATCGCACGCTTCTACTCAACCTTGAGGCAGCAGGCCTCCCATACCAGCATTTGAAGCGCTACATTTTAGCCATCTTCTGTGACGCATGCCGAGCAGCTACAGGCAAGCGTGACAACAAAACGCCTGCAGTAGCTCTTTCGAGCAGACAAGCCCTAGCTCAGCAAAAGAAAACTGAAAAGGCTCAGCGTAAACTCTCTGCCCAACAGAAATCAATCTTGAATTCTTCTTCTGATTTCATCCTCGACTCGGAGAAGCTGGACTTCAGTCCTATCATTGACACAGTGGAACCTACTTCCACAATCACCGAATCGTTGGCACATTTACATAAATCCATAGCACCCAGTGACAGTTTTGATTACTTGTCTCTCAAACCTTTCCTCCCTACATCTGTGATTGAGGAGAGATATGCCTCTCAGCAGCGAAAATTCTCGCTATCAATCACGCTTCAACGAAAACGCAGTTTTCCGAAACTTCAATGACACCCCTTGTGCACCTGTTGTGACCCAGCACGAACAACCAAACGCTACTCATTCACCGCCAAACACTGATCTCGGAATGGATTGGGCAGATGCCTGCAGGGCTACCGGAATGATCCCTGCAATTGCCATCATTTCTCGCCTTTTATGTCTCCAAGGGACGTGCGGATCGTTCAAATACTTCCCTAGGAACGCTCTGCTTTCATTTTGCCGTAACATAAAGTCTGCCGTCCACGTGCCATATGCAGGGTGATTGATATTGCCTTGTTCTGCCCTAGCTCGCACACATGATTTCAAGAATTTTCTGTCATCAATCCAAGTGTTCTGCTG
>Ga0105055_10012718_pt1 | contig 10202 bp, 12 predicted proteins | sample BON03_FD_78090 | JGI IMG/M metagenome (GOLD analysis project Ga0105055, IMG submission 78090) | Freshwater microbial communities from Lake Bonney liftoff mats and glacier meltwater in Antarctica - BON-03 | ecosystem: Environmental > Aquatic > Freshwater > Ice > Glacier meltwater | place: Lake... | reverse complement strand
AGTCTTGAGGCGCTTTATGAATTATCTCAAGATATTGTAAAAAATCTTGATACAAAATTCGAGAGTATAAGCCGTCTTATCACCATGTCTATGCCCACTAAATCGCTCACAAGTAGGTTTATTGGAGAGTCTAATGAAGAGAATCCGCCGTTCGCAAATGATAGAAAAACTAATTCTAATTTAAGCGCTTTTGACAAGCTGGATAATAGCGTGGAAGACGATATTATAAACGCTGGAAAGTCGAAAGATATAGTATCTAAGGAAAAGACAAAAGGCGAATTGTCTTGGGAAGATATAGATTGAATAGTTGAATAGTTGAATGATTTGGAGGTGCTCGAAATACATAGTATATAACAATTTTAAGAACAAAGAACAACGTATTTAGTAAATACCAAAAAAGTTTCAAAACACAAGAACAAAGGAAATTATTATGGAATGGAATGAAGTAGACCCTAAACCACAGGGAAGCAAATCGGGCGGCGGAGGACAGTTTCTTAAACTTGAGTCAAACAAAGAATATCGTGTTAGAATAGTCGGGAGACCTTCCGAGGTAAGACGATATTTTCTAAAGGATGATCAGGGCAAATTTAAAGTTGCGATTACTGATGCTGGAAGCGAATGTGTAATTCTTAAGAAGTACAAAACAGCAGACGGCGAGCCAGAATACAAGCAAACAATTAAGTATGTTTTCAATGTCTTTGATCGTAATGACAATGACGAAAACGGGATGTCTAAACTTAAAGTTTTAGAAGTCTCTCCAACTGTTGCTAGGTATATAAGGGATTGGGCTGTTGCTAATGATGTAAATCCTGGAGCAGGACATGGCGCAGATTTCAAGATTGTTGTAACTTGCAAGGACTCTGATCGTCGTAATACGAGGTACAGCGTTCTTCCTATGATACAGACTCCGTTTACGGATCAAGAAAAAGCGTATCTTAAAGATCATGGCATGTTTGATATCGCAGAACTCATCAAGGCAACTCCTCAGAGCGAAATCGAAGAGCAGTTAGGTCTTTCAGGAGGTTCTTCTCCTGCTGCGGCAACAGCTAACGCAGGATCAGCATCAAGTATTGATGACGATCTCGGATTCTAATAACAAATTAAACATAATTAGTTTATGTGGAGACGCCGTAGCCTTTTTCGGCTGCGGCGTTTTCTAATTGGAGAATAAAATGGCAAAATCAAAACATAGTAAATTAGATGCTTTGCGAATGCTTGCAGGACATGATCCTGATGCAGATCGTAAGATCGATACAATTCCTACAGGGCATCCTGAGCTTGACTTTTATATATCTAGAGGTATGTATGAAAATGAACATGGCGAGACAATAGAATATGATGAAGAAATTCTGTATGGACTTCCTTCAGGTAAATTAGTAATGTTTTATGGAGGAGAAGGGTGCCTGTCTGGAAATAGCTTTATTCGATATTCTTTATGTAAAGAAGGAAAGATGCAAAACGATAAAGGCGGCACTATAGAAAAACTTTATCACCGATTTAATAATATCAAAATGAAAGGCAAAGGATCTTACCAGAGACCTCAAACAAAAGAATCTGAATTTTATGCTCCTTGCATGAATGAGGATGGTCGTATTTTTATGAATCGTATTCAGAAAGTCATAAAAACTGGAAATAAACCGTGTTTCGAAATTTGTACTAAATCCGGCCTAAGTTTAATAGCTACTGAAGATCATAAATTGTGGACAGGAACTTCATATAAAGAAATTTCTGAAATAAGAGTTGGAGATCCAGTTTTTATTCATAATAATACTCGATGGACAAGCGACATGGAAGAAAAAGAATTTGCTCTTGTTGGCGATTCTGAAAATACATATAGAAAATATTTATATGTTAAATCTCATGGAGTAGCCGGTATTAAAAAAACAGATGGATACGCATATCATCGTTTGGCTAGATCCAGAGCAGTTATTGAATCACAAATGAATAACATGTCCTTTGATGAGTATATCGATTGTTTGAATAATAGAGATATAAGTAACCTAATATTCTTGAGAAAAGATCAAGAAGTTCACCATATAGATGAAGATATAACTAATGATGATATTGATAATTTAATAGCATTAGATAGTTCTGAACATGCTAGAGGGCATGCATTGGATCGTCATAATAATTTGAGATTTGTAGCAGTTGAAGATACAGTAGAAAGTATATCTTCAATTGAAAATCAAGATACTTATGATATTTCTATGGAATCTCCTTATAGCAATTATATTGCTAACAATTTTGTTGTACATAATTGTGGAAAATCTTCTCTTGCATACCGTATTTGCGGAAATGCTCAACAGATGGATAAACCTGTATTTTGGATTGATTGCGAAAATTCATTCAGTCCTCAATTGGCTAAAATAAATGGAATGGATCCAGATAACATCGCATTACAAAATATGTATGATGTTAATGACGTGGAAAAGATATTCAGCGCAGAGACTATTCTTGATACGGTAATGAAAGCTTGCGCATCAGGAGCAGGAGTCGTAGTTGTTGATTCTGTCGCTAATCTTATTCCCAAGTATGTACTTGACAATCCTGCGGATAAAGAGACAGTAGCGATATTGGCTCGTGTTCTAGGTAGGACTCTCCCAAAAATTGCTAGCTATGCTGCTGCAAATGGGACTCTTGTTATTTTCATTAACCAGTTAAGAGTAAACCCAGGACAAATGTTCGGAAATCCAGAAGGGACAACTGGAGGCAATGCCATAAAACACGCATGCTCTGTTATCTTAAAAATGAATAAACTCAATAGTAAAGATTCATTCCATTATATAGAAGATGAGTCTGGAGAAGAAACATTAATAGCTGGTAGTTCTAATGTATGGATTGATAAAAATAGGTTTGCTATTCCTCATAAAAAAGGTGTTAAGATACCTATTTATTATCTGTATTATTTCCCTAATGCTAATGAAGTTATTTTTGAGTATGGTCGCAAGACTAAGAATATAACAGTACGAAAAGGCGTTTATTCTTGGGAAGGGATTAAGATAGAAGGCAAGAACGAATTCATGTCCAAGGCTCATGAGGATAATAGAGTTCCTGAGCTTATCATAGCAATAGAAGCTTCGGCTAAGGAAGCGGGTATACCTCTGCCTCCAGAAATAACTAATTATGATAAACATATTAACTTTGGCAAGAATAACGATGTTCAAAAAGGAAAGTCTGACGATTTTGATCCTAATAAAAAGACAACTAAAAAAAAAGTAAATCGTAAGAAGATTTCCTCTTCAGTTTCAGAAGATTCAAACATAGAGATATGAGCGTAAAGCTAACAGAACATGACCGTAATTACATCGTTTCTCGCGGTCAAGCTATTCTTTGGGAAGACGAATCGCAAGATACAGCAGAAGCAAGAGATTATTTACTCAATACGAGAAATATTTCAGAAGAAACACTTAAGAAGTTCCGTTTTGGATATGTCCCTAGAAGAGCCAGGCACGATTGGTCCGAGAGGATAATCATGCCGTTATTTGACCCGTATGGTAAACTTGTAGTTGTTACAAGTAGAAAATTTAGAACTACTGATCAAAAACAATTTCCTCATTTACATGAAGAATTTAATAAGAAGTTTTTTCTTTATGGAATAGATGTCGCCAAAGAAGCAATAATAAATAAAGGCAAAATTATATTAGTAGAAGGGCAGATAGACACAACTCATATGCACTCTGTTGGATTTAATATGACCGCGGGTATATTGGGTAGCGCTTTTACTCTAGAACATTTAAGCGTAATAAGAAGATATTGCAATGAAGTATATCTCATGTTTGATCATGACGAGGCAGGATTAAAGACATTAAAACGATCTATGTTAACAGTCGATAAATATGATATACGAGAAACATTTAATATGGAATTTATTCCAGTTCTTTTGCCAATTGGAAATAAGAAAAAAGAAGATCCAGATGGTTTTTTAAATAGCCATAGCGCAAGAGATATGAGAGATATTTTATCGCAAGCAAAAATTGAAAGAATACAGTTCTCTATAGAGGACATTGATAGAAAGATAAAACATTATGCAATTTCAAAAGCAGCCAAAAGAAGTACAAGCAGTATCTAATTTATTAAACACGTTCTTAAGGTGGAAAGGAATAAACGGTCCTCCAAGAGGCTATGAGATTTATCATCCATCTGCTTTTGGCGGCTGTTTAAGAAAAATGCAGTATCAAAGATATGTCGAGCGAGGAAAGATAGAGATGAAGCCCTCTCCTTTTGAGGCGAAGACTATTCGTATCTTCGATACAGGACATTCTATGCATGATCGATGGGCAAAGTATTGGGAAGATCTAGGAGTCCTTAGAGGAGTTTGGGAATGTACAAATCCTGTATGCCAATTTTTCGATGATGAAAGCATGCAAAGAAGACCAACAGGAGCGAGTAGCCTGTTAGAGTTTTCTCAAGCTCCTAAACCTCGAAAATATGGTCTTGATAATAAAATAGGATGTTTCAAGCCAAAGAAATGCGCTTGCGGAAACAAAGAATTTAAATATCACGAAATTATGGTCGTAGATGAGGAAATGAATTTCAGAGGGCATGTTGACCAGATTCTAGACTTCTCAGAATTCCCTGGAGGGAAGCAATTCAAGGAAGGCAATCCTGTAAGAGTTCTTTTCAAGGATGAAGATCTTCCCAAGAAGCCTTTTGTTGTAGATATGAAGAGTATAAATTCTTTTGGTTACAAGAGCAAGCTAGAGAGCGGAGCACCATTTAATTACAAAGTTCAGGTAACTATCTATATCCATCTTTTAGATCTTGAATATGGGATTTTGTATTTTGAAAACAAGGATGATTCGTCTACAAAGCTTGTTGTTGTTGAAAGAAATGACGAGCTTTGGGCTAAGATAAAAGAGCAGTCTATATTTATGAATGAAATGGCTGACGATTTGCTGTTGCCTCCTCCTCGCCCGAAGACCAAAGATAGCTTCGAGTGCAAATATTGTGATTTTCGGTCGATATGTCAGAAGAAGTCGGGTATATGGGATGATCCGGACTTGGGCAACAAACGACTGGCATTTTATGGAGGCTTCTCCTAAACTAGCCAGTTAAAGGAGAAGAGATGACATACCGAGAAGATGATCCAACGATTCTAAAAATAAAAGGCGAGAGTTCCTTTGACGGACAAACAGATGAAGAGAAAAAACAACAAAGAAAAACATATATTAAAAGAGTCTCATTAGCAATTCTTACTGTTATATCTAAACACGGGCACGCCAAGTTAAGATCAGTAGGAGCAGCCTCTCTTAGTAACGCTGTCAAGTCTAGCATTATAGCAAAAGGCGAGGGAGCTAAAAAAGGACTAGATTTAGTGACAGAGATGAGTTTTGACAACGCAGATTTCGATGGATCTGTAAAGACTGCGATAATGATTAAAATTGTTGAAAGAAATGGAGCATAAGATGAACTACGAAGATATGGATGAGATTTTATTTTCCGAACCAGATAAAATTAAAAAAGTTATCTCTGGAGAAGAAATAATAAACGACGAAGTTGAGATTGAAGATGCCTTATTGGAAATAAACAGATTAGAAAGAGAAATTGCTTTTTTCAAGAAACTTAAAAGCAGAAGAGTTGAACCTTTAGACTTGAGAATGAAAAAATCTAATGAGAATATAGATATTCTTAAAAATGCTATACTTAGTTGTATGGAAGAGAAAAAGACAACTAAATTAGAGTTCCCAGATGTAGCTAAATTATCTCATAGGAAGAAGTCAGGATCCTGGGAGATAAAAGATCAAGAAGCTCTCGATAAGCACTTAGAGTCTCTTGACCTTATAAGTGATGTAGCTTCTCAAGAATGGAAATATGATAAACGAAAACTTACAAAATTGCTTAATGAGCTAAATGACAACAACAACGTCCCAGCAGATGCCGCTGAGAAGAGCGAGGATGGCGTATCCCTCGTTGTATCCTTTCAAGACTCCGTTGATGCCATATCTAAGGCAGCAGAGGTTAAGAGGGATTCAGAGAGATGGGAGAAGTTATCAAATACAACAGGTCCAGCGAAACCTATCTCAAAAAAGGAATACGATTCTCTAAATATTTGATATGTCTAAAAAACAGAAAAAACTTAATGTTTTAGAAGATTCTAAAAATATATTAGAATATATTTATTCTAAAATACCTGAGACTAAAGGATGTATGAAGCATATTAATGCTAAACCTCCTGTTGAGAATTGTGGAGGCGTATGTTGTCAATTGCAGAACCCTCAGGTATTGTATTCTGAATTTATGAATTCATGGAAAGGCGTTGTTGATGATTGGGAAGATAATGATATCACCGATCTTATAGAAAGATGCTTAAAAGCATATTTGTTTGAAGAGCATAGACAAGGATGTGTGTTCTGGGACTCTTCCACAAAGCTTTGCCTTCAGCATAGACAAAGACCCTACAACTGCAGAATTTATGGGATTACTTCTGAAGAAGAATGGAAGCCTCGGTATGAGAGTTTAAAGATACTCTATCCAGAGACCAGAGATCAGTGCAATTTAGTTTCTACTGTAGACGGTAGCAAGTTCACCAAAGAAAAAAGCGACAAGCTTTGGGCTATGCTTAATAACGCAGAAAAAATGCTTGGCATCAAAGAGGAAGATATTCATGACGGATTTGGCGGATCATACAGGCATTATTATGAGCACTTTCTTATTCATATTATGGGAGATGATGGGATGATAATGCTAAGCCAAATCAGAGAACATGGTTCGCAAGAAGAAAAACTAAACATTATAAAACTTGCGTTAGAGGGAATGAGTTCTTTTAAAGGAAAGTCAAATGAGAGCGAAGATCAAGGCAGCGAAGTATCAGGTCAAGAATGAACTTATTGTTTTTACTCTTCTTGATTTAGAAACAAATAAAGAACAGAGTTATTGCTGGCCTAGTATACAATATCTTGAAAGCATAGGTATAGAAGCATCATTTGTGGAAGATATGCAACTTATAAAACATTGCGAAGATATGATTGGTAAAATCATAAATTTTGAAGTTCAGGGCGAAGAGATTCGTTTTAAACCAAAGATTGATGTTGAAAAACAGAAGCAGGTAGAAAAAGATATAGAAGAAGCAGAGAAGCAGGTTATTGACTTTTCTAATGATATCATAAATGCATCTAGAGAGATAATGGGCTTAGAAGGGGCTGAGGAAGAAATTGATTGATACAATTAAAATTAGAATTTTCGGTTCTGATGATTGCGATAATTGTAACAACCTTAAAAAAGCTTTTGATATTCATTCTATAGGATATGAGTATGTTGATGCAATGTCGGATGAAACTCAGTCATTATGCGATAAAAATAAAGTAGATGAATTACCTCATATACAAGCTTATGTAAATGAGGATGATATTTTTTATAATAGGATAGGTTTTACTTCTCCGCTTGTTATTATGCAGGAATTAATTGAAGCAAAAGAGAATAAAGACAATCCTTCTGACATAGATATCCTGGGTGTTAGGAAGACGGACATAGGGCCTATTGTGCCGAAAAAACCTTCGAAAGGGTGTGGTGGTTGTTAAATGACAAGAACAAAAGTAGAACTAAATGCTCAGCAATTGAAGGCCGTCAACCATGTTTGGGGGCCTTGTTTCATATCCGCGTGTCCCGGATCAGGCAAGACCTCTGTTATTGTTGAGAGATGCGCTCGTTTAATAGAACAGGGCTTTGACTCTAAAAAGATACTCTGTATTACTTTTACGAACAAGGCATCAAATGAAATGAGAAATCGTTTGAAATCTATGGTAGGGGAGCCTGCTGACGGAGTTTATATCAGTACATTTCATGCTCTTTGCGCAAATATATTAAGAAAATTTGGTAAGCATATAGGATACGATAAAGACATGATGATTGTTGCCTCTGATGATCAGGAATCTTTTATGTCTCAGTGTTCTAGACATTTGTCTTATGAGATTGAGAAAGGCGAGGTACGGAACATTTTATGGAAATGTAACGATGCTAGAGAAAATCTTATAGGGCCTGATGACTCTGAATTTGGGTCATACTTTGATTCTTCTCACCATTCTAAAATAGCTAGAGAGTATATACATAGTTTAAGAGAATCAAACAGAACTGATTTTAGCGGACTTCTTTTTGAGACTATTCGGCTTTTTGAAAAGGACAGAGAAGTTTTGTGTAAACTTCAGGATAGATTTGATTTTATACAGGTTGATGAGGCTCAGGATTGCAATAAAATTCAACATACAATAGCGTCAAAATTAGGAGAAGATGGTAATATTCTTATGGTTGGCGATCTCGATCAAAGCATTTTTTCTTGGCGCGGAGCGCATCCATTATCTATTAATAACTTTATTGATAATTTTGGCGCTGAAATAATAAGACTTCCAATAAACTATCGTTCAAGTAAAAATATTGTAAAAACTGCAGACAAACTTATTCGCCATAATGAAAATAGACAAGAGGTTGAATTCGAGACTGTAAATGCAGATGGAAGAGATGTTGATTGTTTCTATTTTGATAGTCCTGATCAAGAGGGAAGATGGATAGGAAAAGCCATACAACAACTATCCGGTAAAGAAGGCATAAAACTTCATGATTGCGCTATTTTGTACAGAACGAATGCGATGTCTCGCGCCGTAGAAACTGGCCTTGTTAATTACGGAATAGATTATCAAGTATTTGGGGCTTTTGGATTTTTTGATAGGATGGAAATAAAAGACTGTCTTGCGATGATCAAGTTCCTTGTCAACCCAAAAGACAGTATATCTCTGTCTAGATTTGTAAACAAGCCTTCTAGAAAAATAGGAGCAGGCACTCTTGCTAAGATTGAAAAATTCTCCGCTGCGAAAAAAATAAGTATCTTGGCAGCTATGAATAGAGGCGGAGAATATATAAAGGGAGCCAACAGTATCACTATAAATAAGTCGCTTAAAGAGATGTACAAGTTATTCTCAAAGGATTTTAGCGGAATGAAGATAGGAGATATTATGGAAGCCTTATTCACTGGAATGAATTATCTAGAATACCTTAAAAACAATGATGAAGATTCTATGCAAAATAGAGCAGACAATTTGCAAGAACTTTTCACTTCTGCTTCTAATTTTAACGGAGATCTAACAGCCTACCTGAATAAGATAGCTCTTCAGTCCGGTTCAGACAAAGATACTGTTGATGATTCTGTTTCCTTAATGACAATACACTCGGCAAAGGGTCTAGAATTCCCAGTAGTTTTTCTGATAGGAATGGATGAAGGGACTTTGCCTCACGCCATGTCTCTAAAAGAGAACGATGGTTGCGCTGATGAAGAAAGAAGGCTCGCTTATGTTGGGATGACCAGAGCGAAGAATCATCTGATAACAACGTTTCCTACGAATAGGCCTAAGAGAAGCAGGAATAGCGGAGTATACAATGTGCCAACTAAGCCTAGTCGTTTTCTTAAGGAAGCAGGACTACTGGATAACGCTAAGAGATTACAGGCTTAGGAGTAATTATGTCAATTAGCTATTCTTCAGATAATTTCGAATTATATCATGGTAGCTTATTAGACGTACTGCCTAAAGAATTTAAAAAGAGAAGCGTGCATAGTTGCGTGACGAGCCCTCACAATATTGGAGAGAAACAACCTGTTCTATGATATACGCTTGTCCCTTCTATCCCTGTTTTATTTAGTTCTCTAACTTTTTCAAATATACTATCTTTCCATTTTATTAATTGAGGAGGAGATGTTATTTTTCTACCGTCTTTACTTGACGGAGAAGATTTTATATACTTATGTTTTTGATAATAGTTCTGGTATTTGAGGAGTAACTTGTTTTAAAATTATACGACCATAATATGTATGGTAAACACAATTTTTTAAAACTCTCTTCCCATATGAAGATTTTTTATTGTTATACATCCATCAGAATCAATAGCTCCTGCTAAATAAGATATTATTTCATTATTCATTTTCTAAGTCTCCTGTAACTAGGTTGAGTGGTTCTTTATTGTTTTGTAGATAAAATTCCGATACTACTTCTATGGAACCAAAATTTTCTAAACCAAATAAGTTCGACTTGTACGAAGGTGACTGTAAGGAGGTATTAGGAGGGATGTCGAATAAAAGCGTTCATTGCTGTGTGACAAGCCCTCCTTACTAACTGGAATCAACGGGACTATAAACATGCTGACCAGATAGGCGCAGAAGAAACCCCAGAGAGATATATATCAAGTCTGTGCGATTGTTTTGATGCTGTTGGAGATGTTCT
>Ga0105055_10012713_pt1 | contig 10204 bp, 5 predicted proteins | sample BON03_FD_78090 | JGI IMG/M metagenome (GOLD analysis project Ga0105055, IMG submission 78090) | Freshwater microbial communities from Lake Bonney liftoff mats and glacier meltwater in Antarctica - BON-03 | ecosystem: Environmental > Aquatic > Freshwater > Ice > Glacier meltwater | place: Lake... | reverse complement strand
GTTTCTCACTTTATATGTACACGCAGGACGAATCATCAACGCTTTTTAAGCAAAGCTGCGCCCACACAGGCCGCGGCAACACCGCTCGCAATCCATCCGCAGGTGGAAGGGGCAAACCCCTTCTCTTTCTTCTGCCCTTGCTTGTCCTCCCCGCCTTTCCGTCCCTGCTTCCTCGAGGCCATTTGCCGGGCGGCTTCGGCGGCCTCTCCCACGCCTTTCCTTAAATCGACCTTGCACACGTCCCCAAATCGTAGTAGATAAATGAAAACATCTGCCACCTCTTGCGCCAATTCATCCTTTGACGCCCGAGGCCAGGTAGCCGAGCCACCCTTCAAGGTCTTCACGATCTCGCACAGTTCCCCCATCTCTCCAACCAAGGCCAGCAACAGGTTGCGTGGCGCATGGTATTTGCCCCAATCACGCTCTGCCACGAATTCTCGAAGGGTGGCCTGGAGCCCGCTCAGCGTCACGCGGCCATCCCAGGGCGGAGTCTGAAAAACTGATAAAGTCTTGCCGATAGTCTGGCCTTCCTTTTTAATGCCTGTTTGGGCACTGTAATGGTCGTACTTGTGCGCCTGGCCCTTCACTAGAGTAGCGGGGTATCTGAAGGAGGAGAAGGGAGGGCATGGCGGTGTGATGAGAAAACAAATGGCTAAGGGCATTTTGAAAGGCGAATCAGATATGTTCAGGGGAGTGGGTCCAGTGGCGGGTAGAGGCAAGCAAGGATCACTATGCACAGACGTGTGGTGAGGAGCTACGATAACGACGTCAAGGAAGTATCGTTGTACCACTCGACAAAAATGTGCCAAGCCACCTCTTAGTTGTCCCATCCCTCCTCTCACATTGATTCAAATATAAAATAGACCCCTTGCTCAAAGGGAAAGAAACAAAAAGCACACGCGCACGCCATGTTCGGACAGAGCTATCCGCACACAGAATTAACAACCACCTGTGCTTTGCCTCCTCTCCCCTCCCCCTCAACTTACTTGCGGCCGTTCAATTCAATCTTGGCCACCGCCGCCGCCCCCAGGTCAATCCCGGATGTCTCCGAGAGCGCCAGAACACTCACTAAGAGCGCTCCCGCCGCAGTTTGCACTTTCTTCCGCAGTTCGTCGTCTTTCTCCAGCACTAGGTCCTCGTCCTTCCACTGCAAAACCTCAGCCAACAAGCCCGTCTTTTGGACAACTTCGAGGCAGAGGTAGAGAATAGGAGTCGGAGGACAGGAGGGGGTTACCGACTTCTTGACGGAGGACACGGACAGTCGTAGGAGCTCCAAGGCGTCGTTAACCCCAGCCTCGTCACCGTCGTCGGCCTGTTGCTGCCCCATGCTTCCTGTGTTTGGTTGTGTGTGTGGGTAAGGGTGTGGGTAGGGTGTCTTTTGAAAAGAGGGGAGGCTGTCGTGTTCGCGGCAAAACGACGACGACGATGAGCGAAAAGGAAGAAATGGAGCTGGCTTTACGTGCGACCCCCAGATCCCCATTTATTTGTTTTGGCTTGTCCTTGTGGTTTTACACAAGCTAGACCGTCTCTACTGACGAGTGATAGTCATGGCTGTGGCTGCGGTGCCTTAGGTAGCGGTGATCGGTTGCTGCGTTGCCCAAAGCAACGTCCTCCTTTGCTTCGCCAAGCAGGCGCACGCAGCAGCATGGTGGAATAACGAGTCAATCTGATCTATAATATGCAAACAAGCCACACCCATCCCACGAAAGCCCCTCGCAGGAAGGTGAAGTGCGCGAAGAAGGTGGCCAGGCTGACGGCTGGGCAAGTATGGTAGCTGGGCAGGCTTCTCACACACACACACGACGACACAGAAAAGAAAGGCCGGGCACTTTGCTCCCACGCCCCACGCCCACGGCATCGTTGACACAAGCACCACACCCACACCATCCTCCCACACACCCCACCGACCGATAGGAAGAACGCAGGGCGATGATCGATAGCTCGTCGGACGAGGAAGAAGGGAGGAGGGGGGAGGAGGCCTTGGCAGCAGCAGCGGCGAAGGCCAAGGGTGCCGGTGCCTGCAGCAACGGGGGAACTCCCAAGCCGCAGGCATTGGCCATGGCATCGGAGCTCTTTGACGAGGAGATGGACACGGGGAAGGAACGGGTGGCATCCAGCCCTTTGTCGGCAAAGCCAGCCGGCTCCCCGGCCAGCACCAGCAGTGGCACGGGCAGTGACGTGAAGAAGACCTCTCTGAAGATGGAAGGGCCTGCAGGCAAGGAGCCTGGCGTTGCCGAAGGGGGGGGCAAGAAGAAGAAGAAGCGCCCCGCCGCCACGGGAGACACTGACACCACCGTTGCCGCCGCCGAGGCCAACAAAAAGAAAAAGACGGCGGTTGCCGAGGAGACAGGTGCGACGACGGCCGCCGCTGCGCCTGCATCCAAGAAGCCGCCTTTGAGCAAGAAGGCCTCCCCGTCAGAGGGGGCCACTGCCAATAGTGGCGATGGTGCCGCGGCTGCTGTTGCCAAGAAGGCCGGGGGGATGCGGAAGAAGAAGAAGCTTTCGGTGGCGCCCGAAGTGGAAAAGGAGATTCGTAAGGCGGTGCGTCTGGAGGTTCAGAAGCGCAAGAGCGATGCCAAGACCAAGGTCCTGGGCAAATTCAAGAAGGAGTTGCCGGGGCTGCGGGCACGGCCCTCAGTAGCAGATTTCGGGGGCCCGGGGAGGTCGTCGGCCATTGAGGTGGACCTGCCCTTGGTCCTGCCGCCTGCGCCCTCCACGCCCTCGGCCTTGTCCTCCTTGCCGCCCTTGCAGCGGGCCAAGCTCATCTCCTGCTGCAACTTCATCTACACCTTTGCGCGGCCCCTGGGCCTGCTGGCGGTGCCCACCCTGCCCGAGCTGGCCGAGGCGCTCTGCGTGCTGGCCAAGCCTATGCCTGCTGCGGCGCTGGGGGTGGCGGAGGAGCCCGGGGCCGAGGCGTCGCGGCTGCTGGAGGATCTGTGCGTGGCCTTGGTGCGGGCCGTGACGCCCGACGTGGAGTACGTTCTGGGGCTGAAGAGCGGCAACACGGGTGACATGATGGAGGAGGTGTGCTCGGACAAGAGCGGGCTGGTGCTGCCCCTGAACAAGCTGACCTGGAGGGAGGTGGCACGCCTGAGCCTGGTCATGTTCGTCTACTCGCACGTGGGCCTCTCGGACAAGGACATCGCCGAGTGCATGCGCGGCCGCAGCAACCCGCGCCGCAACAAGCTCACCCTCAAGCTGCTCAAGGCCCGCCTGCAGCGCCGCGCCACGCTGGCCAACCCCACGCCCTCGCCCCCGCCCAAGCCCAAGCCCCAGACCGAGGCGAAGGCCGGCGCCCCTGCTCAGCAGGGAAGGGAGGAGGGGGGGGAGGAGGAGGAGGAGGACCAGGAGAATAAGGGGATCAGACGGCAGGACAGCTCGAACTCCAACGTGAGCGCGAACGGGAGCGCCAGCGTCAACGGCTGCGACATTGAGGCCCACACCGCCCTGGCCTTGCCCAAGCGGGGAGAGGGGGAGGAGGCAGGGGAGGACGACGCGTCTGGTACGGGAGCGCCCTCCGCCGCGTCCTCGGTGCACAAGGAGGAGGATGGGGCGGGCGCGGGGGACGACAAGTCCATCGCCACGTCAGGGGCGGGGGAGGAGCCCAAGGCCGCGGGGAAGGGCGGGAAGGGGAAGGGCGAGGACGAGGAGGAAGAGGAGGAAGAGGAGGAAGAGGAGGAGGAGATGGCGGAGGAGCTGTCGCGCGAGCTGGATGCCGTGCTGGCTGAGCCTGAGCGGTCGGAATCGGAGAAGCGGCTGGCCTGCCTGTTGAAGCGGCTGCTGCAGCACTCGTGCTCGGAGCGAGTGGGCATCGAGGGCACGGAGGACCCGGAGGTCGAGAGCAGCCTCTCGGAGTACGTGCTGCACGTGTGGGAGCCCATCACGGTGGCGGCGCTGGCACTGAAGCTCAAGGGCGGGGACTACGCCTCCCCCGGGGGCGCCAACCCCAAGGCGGGCGGCGTGCTGGAGCTGGTGCAGGACGTGGAGCTGCTGTGCCGCAACTCGTGGGCCTGCAACGTGGAGGACTCGGAGGCCTGGGGCGCGGCCGAGAAGTTCCACGCCATATTCGACCGCCTCCTGCAGGCCTGGGTGCTGGAGCAGGCGCCCGAGCGCCGGCTGTCTCTGACTCAAGTGCGCGGCCTCTGCCAGGACCTGGTCGAGCCCTGCTCCGCCTGCCGCCAGCCCGTCTCCCGGCACGGCGCCAAGGTGGTCTGTGGCCGCTGCGCCCTGACGCTGCACCCGGACTGCTACCGCCTCCTGCAGCAGGACCAGGAGAAGGCCGGGGCCGAGGAGACGGACCTGTGGCACTGCGCCGAGTGCGTGGACTTCCGGGTGCGGCGCCAGGCCTACCCGGCGCTGGGCTTCGACGAGGAGGACCGCAAGGGCGACTTGCTGCCGCAGGACTACGTGGAGGCCACGGAGCACCTGAGCGCACACGCCCGGGACATGCTGCTCTGGCTGCGCATGGTGGTGGGGGAGTGGGGGCCGGTCGTGGCCTTCCCGCCCCTGCTGGACGTGACGGTCAGCCGCACCGTGCTGGAGAAGATCAAGGCCGACAGCGACCTGCTGGGCATCACCGCCGCCCTGGCCTTGCTGGGGGGACGAGGCCCACAAGCTCAGAAAGGGCCGGGGGCCGAGGCGGCAGAGGGCATGGAGACGACCGAGGCGGGGCAGCAGCTCCTGGTATTGGACGCGCTGTGCCAGGCGGCCTCCACGCACTCGGGCCTGATCCGGTCCTTCTTGGAGCGGCAGGAGCAGAAGGTGGCGGCGCTGCGCAAACGGCCGCCCAAGGAGGAGGAGGAGATGCGCAGGGAGCTGCAGGAGATCGGGGGCGACGCGGCCGTCTTGGCTTGGAAGGACCCCATGACGGAGGCCTACATGGCGGAGGAAGCGGCGGCGGCGGCCGCCGAGGAGGAGGAGGAGGAGGAAGGGGAGGACGGGGAGGACGGGGAGGATAGAGAGGAGGATGAGGTGGCCGTTTGCTGCGACTGCAAGGAGACGACCAAGGACGTGGACGACTCGCAGGTGGTCTTGTGCGAGAGCTGCCCTACGGAGATCCACTTGCGCTGCCTGAACCCGAGCTTGACTGAGGCCCCTGAGAAGGAGTGGTTCTGCTGGGCCTGCAAGGCCAAGAAGAAGGGCAATCACAACAAGTCGCGGCAGCGGCAGCGCTACATCGTCAAGGCCGCCGACGTGGACGACCTGCTGGAAGCTCAGCGAGGCGCGGCCGAGAGTGCCCTGTTGGAGGACCTGGTGGAGGAGCGCATTCAGGAGCGGCTTAAGGGGGACGAGAAGGCGAAGAGGGAGAAGAAGACACCCGCTGCCAACGGCAAGTCAGACAGCGCGGCTTCCTCTCCCGCGCGTGGCGGCGCTTCGGCCAAGAAGGAGGTGGAGGAGGAGGAAGATAAGGCAGCCTCCAAGGACGTGGCCGGGGAAGGAGAGAAGAAGAAGGCCACTCCCACGTCCTCGTCGTCTCCCTCTCCCGCTTCCAGCAGCCCGTCCGAGCCAGCGGCTGGCGGGTCTGCCTCGCGGCCCAAGTGCGAGTACTGCGGCTACGACGAGTTGGAGGTGTGCAGCCCGCTGGTGCTGGGCCAGACGCTGGCGGAGACGGAGCAATACCTGGCCATGAACCCGGCCCAGGACCCCTGGGTGCAGGAGCAGCTGCGGAAGCGGAACAAGAAGAAGGAGGCCGAGGCGGCCAGGAAGGCCTCGGCTGCGGCGGAGAAGGCGGCCAAGGAGGGCGCGGGCGGGGAGAAGGAGTCCAAGGGAGAGGAAGAAGAGAAGGGCAAGAAGCGGAAGCGCGACGGCACCGACAGCGAGAATGTGTCCCTTGCCGGCACGGCGGCCACGGGAGAACACAGCGGATCGGCTCCCCCGGCCACGGTGGCCCCGTTCTTCCCGCGCGTTGACACGGCCGAAAGCCGTCGCTTCCCCAACACGGCCGGCTGCCCTATCGTCCACGAGCGCTGCGCCATCCAGATGCTGGCCTTCCGCGCCCGGGCCTTTCACGACCGGAAGCTCCAACAGCAGGCGGTTGCCGCCGGTGGGGACCCGAACTTGCTGCAGCTGGGCCTGGAACCGCCGCAAGACCACAAGCTCAGCGCGACCCAGCTGGCGATCAAGAAGAAGAAGAAGGACGCGCGGGCTGTGATCGAGGAGGCCCTGCGGATCAGCGGCACCCGCACCTACGCCCTGGGCCATGACCGCCACGGCCGCTGCTACTGGAAGATGCCCGGGGACGAGACGCGCCTGTACGTGTGGGTCCGCGACGCGGAGAGCGAGGGCAAGGGCACCCGGGCCAAGCGCGAGCTGCTTCCGCAGGAGCAGCTGGACGGCATGGGGCCGGGTGGCTGTGGGGTGTGGCTCTGCTACGACCAGCGAGAGGACATGCACCGCCTGGTCGAGTACCTGGACACGCGCCACCCCAAGGAGGCGGCCCTGCGCGCGGTCATCGAGGCCGAGCTGCTGGGCGAGCCCAAGGTGAAGGTGCCTCGGGACGAAGCCATGTTTGTGCGGGGGTCCGGGGAGGGGGGCGGCGTGAAGTTGGAGGGGGCCGAGATGGAGGTGGACGCCGCGGGGGTCGACGACGATGCCAAGACCGAGACGACGGACGGCGCGGGGGAGGGGGGAGATGCGCAAGCCGAGGCCAGGAAGGAGGCGGCGGCGGCGGCCAAGCCTGTGGCGCTAAAGTTCCTGGAGGAGAAGAACCAGATGCCGGTGCCACCCGAGGTGCTGGACATCGAGGTGGACCCGGACATCTGGGGCGAGTCGCTGGACAGCAAGGCGGCCGTGCGCAAGACGCGCAAGTACCACGCCGTGGTGCTGGTGGACTCCGAGGATAAGGTGTGGCAGGGCCGGAGCATGGGCGTCAAGTTCCAGATCTTCAAGGGCGGGGAGGAGGTGGAGGGCTCGAGCACGCCCCGCGCGCACAAAGACAACATCTTCTGGTTCAATGTCTACGAGTTCCTGCTGCCGGGCCTGTACACGCTGCGCTACACCGTGGACACCTTCAACAAGGACATCAAGCCGCTTTGCCTGCGCGTGGAGGTGCGCGCCCGCCGGGCCCCGACCTCGGTGCGCTCCGTGCTCAACGGCCACCTGAGCTTCCTGAACGTCTCGCGCGGCGGCCGCTACAGCCTCAGGCAGTCGGTGGAGCTGGACATCCCCGAGGACGCGGACGAGGTGGTGGGCCTGCGCATCGCCCTCCTCCAGCTCAGGGAGACCTTGCCGGTCGGCGCGCTGCTCGAGGGCCCCGAGGACTTGAGCGGGGGCGGCGGGAGCAGCAGCAACCTCGGCGGCGGCAATGGGAGTAGCAGTGGCCTCGGCATAGGCGACGAGGGTGAGTCGGGGGCCGTTCGAGCGCCCGTATGCTTCTGGACGGAGGCGCTGCAGGCCCAGTGGATCAACCACCTGATGGAGGCCGAGACGGCCCAGGAGGTGATGGAGGGGCTGCTCCTGCTCGAGTCCTGCTTGCACCCCGACTGGCTCAAGGCCTGGTTTCACCCCTTGCGCCGGGCGTACGCGGCCACCACCACGCACCTGCTGCGCGTGGGCACCACCCCGGCGGCGGCGGCCTTCCACCTCTTCATCCTGGACAAGGCCCTCTTGTACGACAAGGAGAAGAAGGTGCTGCGCAAGACGCGCGGGGGGGCGGTGGTGGCAGGGGGAGGCTTCCGGCGTTCGACGCAGCGCTCGCGGCTGGACGAGCTGAGCGACGAGGATGACGAAGAAGAGACAGAGAGCGAGGAGGAAGGGGATTCCGACGAGGACAGCGGCCGCAAGCGTACGCGCTCACGCAAGCAGCACAGCAAGAAGAGCTCTGGGGCGCCCTCGTCGTCCTCCTCCCGCAGTGTCAAGCACGCCCAGCGGGCGTCCTTCCGCAAGCGGGCGGTGGTGTCTTACAAGGAGGCAGGGGACAACGACATTTACGACGAGGAATCGGAGGACGAACCGTCGGCGGCGGCGAAGGAGGCGGCTGCCCAGGGCGGCGGGGGGAGTAGGAGCAGGCCACGTGGAGGCGGGCCGATCGAGTCGGCGGAGGACTTTGCCAAGGAGTGTTTGGTGGTGCTGCGACAGCTCAAGGCCCACCCCGCGGCCGTGCCGTTCAAGGAGGACGTGAACCCCGTGGAGGTGCCGGGCTACAGCGACATCGTGCCTTACCCCATGAGTCTGACGACGCTGGAGACGAAGGCCCGGCGGCAGGCGTACGACATGTCGCTTGAGAAGTTCGCGGAGGACGTGAGCCGGCTGTGGGAGAACAGCGTCCTGTTCAACGGGGAGGAGCATGGGGTCACCCAAATGGCCCTTGAGCTCAAGGTCCTCTTCGAAACGTGGCAGAGGGAGATGAAGCGCCGTCTCGCGATGTGACGTGGGGGGAAGAGGAGAGGCGTGGATGGGTGGGGGCATCCAGCGGTAGAGCGAATGACTGATGAGCAGGCGTGTGGAGTAGGGCTGAGGCCGTCCTGGCCTCTAGGGTAAACTAGATATCTAGACAGACAGATTGAGAAAAAGAGAGGGATTAAGGAAAATAGACGTGCTGCGTGGGGATGAAAGCAAAGAGGAGAGAACTCCAATGTCGTGTGTTTTCATAGGGAAAAGAAGCCCAGAATGACAATAGCAAAGAAGACCTCGAACAGCGCGTAGAGCTCCATATAAACAGCAGCTTTTGGCATTCATTCTAATTTTATTTTATATATATTGAACCTGTACTACTTTTCTCCTCTTCGGTCGTCAATCTTATACTTTACATAACAGTCATTTTTCCGGCTCGGACTGCTGCTCGGTGCTCGAATCCACCGTCAATGGCGTCAAGCCTTGCGCTGGGGCAACAGGAAATGTTGCTAACATATAGCTGAAGTCTGGAAGTGCGGCGTCAGAAAGGACGGCCTGGGCTTCTTCCGAAATGGGAAATCTGTTGGGCACGATGCTTGCTTTCGAGGTAGTGCTGGTGGGCAGCTTCGTAAGAGCGGGATGGGCTTTCTTCTCGTCTGTCGGTCCCAGGCCCATTTGGAGGAAGGCGCGACTAGGAAAGGAGGTAGGGGAAGGAATAACGGGGAGCGAGATCTGTGTGGGCGAATTTTCAAATTCCGCCCCATCTGTGTGCGTCGAGACTGTTGCTGAGACGAGAATGAACAGCCGAGGGTAAAGTGATCAAACGCAATACACGTCCCCATGGCCTCATGAACATACCTTAGAGCGCTGTCACCCAGGGAGAGGTCCACCTGTTGCGGTTGCTGGGGCATCCAGCCTTTTCCTCCTTCTCCTCCTCCTCCTCCTCCTCCTCCTCCTACACCAGAAAGGAAATCCAGATCTAGCTCACTCGGCAAAGACGACGGACTGGAAATGGAAAGTGCCGGAGTTATCTCCATTGCCTGGTTGGCAGAATTTGCCGCTCGTACCGATCCTCCCCTAAAACCCTCATCCATTACCTCCTCCTCCTCCTCCTCCTCGTTGTCCTCCTCCTCGTCTGCTTCTATTTTCTTGCTGAGGTTTTCCGGCGACGCAATGGCCCAGGCGATGCTGATCGCGTTCTCCTCATTCTCGTCTTCCTCTTCCTCCTCGTGCATTGGACCCCTCCTTCCATCCTCCTCGTCCTGCGACTGCTGCTTCTGATGACGACGACGATGGCCGGTGCAACTGCTTGAGAGCCGCAGCGCCCTAGCCAACACGTCGTCCGACCAAGAGCTGGCGCCTGCCTGGAAAAGTCGGTGAAGGCACAAGGTTTGCTGCAAGTTCACGTCTCGAAGCTCCCTCAGCGCGAACCGCTTCTTGGTTACGGACAGCTTTGGGACCGGTACGCCCCCAAAACACTCCTCGAACAAAGCCCGGGCATCAAGCTTGAGGGGATTGGAGGTGGGAAGAGGTGATGGAGGCGCCTTGGGGGAAGTATACGGCGGCGAGGGAGGAAGCAAGGGAGCTGCGTCGAGAACTGGCAGAGGAGGTGGGGCCACTGAAGAGACAAACTCGGCCTCGGTGAAATCACCAAAGCCGTCGTCATCGTCCAGGTCCTCCTCCTCTATCATAGCGGTGGGCAAGGGCGCGGGCGGCAAGGACGGAAGAGGTGCCTCCGCGGCAATGCCTTGCATACCTAAGCCCTTGAGTCCCAGGGCGAGGGCGTCGTGCTCTTCCCCTCCCTCCTTCTTCGACCCCTCCTGTGCCGCTGGTACAGTCCCCACATTCTCGGCTGGCAGCGTTGTGAAGTCCC
>Ga0105055_10012712_pt1 | contig 10205 bp, 12 predicted proteins | sample BON03_FD_78090 | JGI IMG/M metagenome (GOLD analysis project Ga0105055, IMG submission 78090) | Freshwater microbial communities from Lake Bonney liftoff mats and glacier meltwater in Antarctica - BON-03 | ecosystem: Environmental > Aquatic > Freshwater > Ice > Glacier meltwater | place: Lake... | reverse complement strand
CAATTTTACTTACAAGCACGCTCTCCCTTCGACCCCACCCTCCCCCTCCCCTATCCTACCCCTTCCGCTGCCGCCATGCCCTCCAAATAATTCTGCGCGCCCTGGAAGAATGCGGAAGAACAAGATTTTTCTTTCTTCTCATTTAATTGCCCTAGCAGCTTCAAACTTTCTTCCACAAGGTTGACCTCTTGCCAGTCATCGTCCTGCCAGGGCTGCCTCCGCCGCACCCTTTCCTCCTTTCTAGTACTACCCGTCGTAATCGCCGTGACCACGCTGCTGTCTCTCCTTGGAACAATGTGCAGCGTCGGCATCATCGTCGATGGTACTACTGCTGCTATTGGCACCGGAGTGACGATCCGAAAAGCAGGAGGGACGTAACCTTCCCCTAAAAGGCGGGTCTGGGGTCTGTGGCATTGAACGGTTCCCTCTTGTCGCCGCGAGGTCAGAATGGGCAACTTAATGTCCATGCTGCTGCGCGAGGGAGTGGGGGAGGATGCCCTACTTTCTTCTGCTTGCAGATGTATCAAGGAGGGAAGAGGTGATCTTGATGCCGTCGCAGTTGCTGACGAGGAGAAGGACGAGGTGGGCGTGCTTATCCTCATGCCCGCCACCGCCGTCTTATGCGGTGTAGCTCTTCTAGATGTAGATGAGGGTAATGATGACGAAAACATCACGCGTCTGCCGTTATTGTCGTACTCGTGACTCTTAATCTTGACGACCGCTGCAGGCAAACGTGGTGTGGAAGCACGCAAGGCTTGCCGGGCCTTCTCTGCAACGAGCTCCAATGGTCGTCTCCTCCCAGCTTCCCGCTCCCTCGCATCACGTATCCGCTTCTCCTCCTTAAGTCGCTCTCGTATTTGCTTTTCTTGTTTCCATTTGTCGGTGCGGGTGGTGACGGAGGTGAGGTCGTGCACGATGCCAGCAGCGGTGTCTAATGCTCTAGGCGAAACGGTGGAGGCGTCCAATTGCAAGAAGTTTGCGAGCGTGTCGTAGACTCGTGGCGGGATGTAGTCGTGCGGTGATGGTAGGAAGGGTTGATGAGGCAGCAAGAGAAGGGAGCTCCTTGGTCTGGGTGTGGAGCGTCCGCCGAGCTTGACAAGGAGGGGGCTTTTCTGGAGAAAGGACTTGCGGACCCACTTGGCATTCACAAACAACCCTTGGTGGTCGGCACTGAACGTAAAATATTGCACCCCATCCATGCTTCCTTCGTTGAGGTTGACCGTTATAAGCGCGTTCTGAAGCTCGATGCCCGCCCAGGTGCCCTCGGCAAAGTGCACATGTCCCAAGAAACGCAGCAAACCCACATTGCGGCGCACGGCCTTGTCGCTGCTCCCTACTACGTCCACCCACGTAGCCCTCTCATCCCCAGCTGCGGCCACATCATGCAGACTCACCCGCTCGTATCGCACCAGCTCTGAGTAGGGGCTGGCAAGCATCTGCGGAGACCAGCCCGCCTTCGCGTTGACTTCTTGAAAGATGCCTCGCGCCGTGGGCTGGGGCCGGGGACTGGTAGTCTTGCGAGGCTGCTGTTTTTTGGGATTGAGTTCTTCAGCCACCGAGCTCAAGAATCGGCCTGTTGTGGGTCTTGTCATTCCGCAGCGTGTGTGGGGCTTGCCCGTATGCCGGGAGCCCCTTTGGGTTTTCGTCTCTGCGTTTGTGTGCGGATGGCTGGGGCAGGGTTGGAACATGAATGTGTGAGAGTTGCCATCCAGAATGTTTGAGAATTGCCATGCAGACAACTCGCAGGGTAGCCAGAGCTCTCAGGGCAGGGTGTTGGTGCACGGGTGGAGAGCGCGAGCAGCGAACGACGAACAACCGTTGGATTTCCCTGCCGTTTTAGCCTCCTTGCCTTGGCCAGCACGGCAAAAGGAGGATGTAATAGTCACCCTTAAGCACGGAAAATATGCTTCCGTGCAAAATTACCTTATCGTACACGACATGTAGCTAATTGGTTCATGGTGGAGCTTCTGTAGGCCAGAAATGACCAGATAGCTCACACGGTGTTACCTCCTCTGGCCCATGCCGTTTTCAAGCTAGGAGAGAAAGCGCCTCAATTAGTCGATCATGATAAAAGGCAAGCTTTAAAGACGAATAAAAAGCATTCTCAGCAAGCCAGGACTAAAATCGCATCACCAATCCTTCCATGTAGTATTATTTCTTTCTTCCAATTCTAGGCTACCGAGAAAAGAAATCCCACGCACAGGCACATCTACCAGTACACAATCTATACACACACATAACGAAAGACATGCTCCCTCGAAGTATTTCACGTACGCACCCAGCAAATATTCACCCGTCTCTCCTCCCAAACAAGCCAACATCTCTCCGCGCACGGCCCCTTAGAAAACAAACCCGTGTCGCCTCTTCAAGCTACTCTACCACCGTCCATCTTCTACCACCTCCTTTCATCCCTCCACCCTCCCCTTCCCCTGCCTCCTTCGTCCAATCATGCCCTCAAAGCTGAGGAGTATCACTGGCGGCCTTGGCCGCCCGTTCACGGAAACGTCGCAGGCCCTGCTCCAACGCCGCCAATGTACCTAGAGATCCCATCCTCACAATGTACCGACACAACGCCCAACCTCGACACATCATGAATATTCCGTCGTTCATCATCAAAAAACAACATCTCCTCAAACCCAACATCCAACTTGCGGGCCAGCGCTTTAAAGTGCTTGTCTTTCGAGGTGGGGTAGATCTCGCAGGCATGCGCGTAGTCAGCAAGGCACCGGCCCTGGTCATCAACCTGAAAGATTTTGATCACTTCATGCGTCCATAACGGCTCCTCGGTGCGAGAGGCAAAAGCCACGCGCAAATCCGCTTCGAGGAAAGCTTGGAGCAAGGGGCGGGTGTGCTCGAAGGCCTCGATTTCCCATTTCTGCCTGATGGAGTTTGGTTGGTGTATGGGGGGGGAGTGACAGGCAGTTTCCCATTTGTTGTATCAATTGTCATCAACCAACTTATTGTCGAGGAATAGCACTTACCGATCGAGGACGAGGCGCTCTTCCCGGTGATAGACGAAAGGAGGACCGCTAGTCGAGTCCTTAAAAGCACGCCAGAGGGTTAAAATCCAAGTCGAAGACGATGAGTTGCGGCTTCGGCCCTGATTGCAATAACTCCAGCGCCTTTTGCTTCAGGGGGCACGGCAAGGATGAGGCGGTGGTGTTCTGTGGGGGCATGGTGGAATGTCGAAGGGATGGCTGTGCGGCAGGAGGGAGAATGTGCGGCGCTTCGACGACGATCTCAGGTTGCTTTGACGAGCAGAAACCCACCACGGGCACCCCAGGCAGAGGAAGAAGGAAAGCACCGTACGCTGCGGCACCTGTGCACGTGTGTGGTAGATTGGATGTGTGGGTAATGTGACCTCTGGTTGGATGGATGTTTCTAGACGTTGAAAGGAGGCACCTCGCTTTCCTGTGTTGCCTTCGTGAGACACGACCACGCCAATGACAAATACGAGAAAAGGGTACGCAAGATACCTTGATCAGGGCCTTGTGATCGTCTTGTGGGCTGGGCTTGGACAAGGGCGCAACACAGAGGGAGAGTCAACGAAGCTTCGACGATCGCTCCCAGATTTTGCTTTCTTTCGCGGCATTACCCCCCCAACCCCAACCCAGCAGCAAAGCACCTCTTTTTCCTCGTCGTCGTTGGATTTCTCCTTCGTGTTTCTTCTTCTCACGTCTTCTATACATACATTTCCCTACTCAAACTACTTAAAAGCCCTGCCAGGACAAAATCGGCCTTTAGACTTCATCACACCAGCCATCCCCCTAACGCTGGCCCCTACCTTACCCCTACATTTCTATTCAGCTACCGGCTACTTGTTTTCTCTCTTTCCCTCTCAGATTTCTTTTCCAATAAGATTAAATAAATGCTGAGGTTTCACGTCCTCACTCCGAAAAGCGCCCTTCCTCCCTCCCTCCCCCTCCCTCCCTCCCTCCTTCCTCCTACAAAGGATAAACCGCCCGAATTATGGCCAAATACAGGGTCACATTCAGAATCAACACCGGGATACACAGCGCATACTGCCACAAAATCACATAGGCCAAGGCGTGTCCATGCTCCGCCTTCCCATGCACCAAAATGAGCATCACCACATTCTGTGCAGTCGGTACCGCTGCATCCAACAGCACCACCAAGCTCAACACAGGTGTCCCTACAAACATCCCTAACTCATACCCAGCCCACCACCAAAACAACCCCACCAACGGGAACAACAACACTCTCCCCAGAATAATGCAGAAAACCACCCGCGGAGAAAACGCAAAGGAAGTCTCCACATGATTCTGCGCAGCCTTGTCATTTAAATACCTAATCGTTCCTGACCCTGAAAGCATTAACATCGAGCAAGGCACTTGCGCCTGTCCCAATATCTGCATGGCCCCCAAAAAGGCCCCTAGGGGAGGATTGGGCCTATCAGAAGAAGGGACAAATAATGCCTTAATTGGTGGGATTAGCCCTAGGAAGAAGGCAAGGAGGGCTGCACGGATCGAGGGGTTGGCCACCATGCGAGAAAGGACGATTATGACGTCGTTTTTAAAGGAGAGGAGGTGGGAGGTGTAGGTTGGGGAAGGAGGAAAGGTGCCGAGAGAGGTAGGGGAGGAGGGATGGAAGGAGGGGAAGTGGCTGGGAGCGGAGATGGCGGTGCCGGGGGGAGGGGGAGGAGGGAAGGTTTGGAGGGTTCCGTTGGTGGTGGTAGTGGTTATGATGCGGGGAGGGACGAGGCTGCCGCTGCCACTGGTGCCAGAGAGGGGAGGATTGATGTTGCTGCTGCTGCTGCTGCTGCTGCTGGTTTGGTAGGTTGTTCCACCGGCCAGGCCCATACTCCCACTCCTCCGCTGCTGCCCCAACAACCGATCTTTTTCTTGCTGCCCTTCCTCCCCCTGCTGCTGCTGCTGTTGCTGCTGCTGCTGCTGCATCATATTCGCCCTTGACCACCTTCGTCGAAACAAGGCGGGGGAGGTCGATAAAGAAGGTAAATAATTATTACTCATACTCCCTGCCAAATTTTGACCACTACCACTCATCTCCGTGTCTAACCTCGGGCGACTCTCAACCGGATAGCGACTCAAAATCGAATTGATATCTTCTTGATCCAAAATCTGCGGTTGAGAATACAAACGCCGCATGCGCGGAGTACCACCACCTCCGTCCGAAGAGGGGGCAACACGACCATGCCTCGAATCATCTGCTTCAGAATCAGCGGAATGAAAACGAACGAGGCTCCCTCCCCCCCTTCTTCGGGAGGTACTAAGCGACCCAACCCGTTCCCGTTGCTGTTGTTGGGAGAAAGAAGAGGATAATACTGGTAGCTGCTGTGGTATTTGCCCATCAGCAGCAATAGGAAGAGGTGCAGCGGCTCCAGGAATCGTCACAGGAGTCGCATAAGCAGGACTCTCTACCTCTTCCTCCTCCTCGCCTTCGGCGAATGTCCCCCGCATAAACTCCTCCTCCCCCACCTCCTCACAGTCAAACAACGCATCTTCTTCGTCCTCGTCCTCCTCCCCCTCGTCATCCCCCCTTCCATCCTTCACAATTTCCTCTGCCCACGTAAACATCAATATAGTCTGCGTAATCAAATAAAACGAGATATACTCCACTCCTCTCAACGCACACGCCGGCCCCACTTCCGAGGCCAGAGGCTCATCCGCGCACAACGTATCAATCACGGCAATCGCAAGTGAACCCACATTTCCAAACATTAACGACAAGGTCACGGCTTTATTCCCTATACCACGAATCCGAAAGAAGGACGTCAGGCATTTCGCAAGCAAATAACCAGAGGACACATGCAGTAAAGCCATTGCTGGTAGTTTCCACAGGACCAGCAAACGGGCCACGGTCACTTCGCTGATGATGTTGACGAAGAGGAGGGCGGGGAGGGTGACGTGGTAGACGAGCCGGCCCAGATCGGAGACGCCTTGGTCGTTGAATACACCTTTGGGAGGAGGGGTGGGTGGTGTGGCGTAGGAAGGAAGAGTGTGAGGGAATGCATACCGGCGGGTCGAATTCACAATAGGAATGGAGCGCGAGGATGCAAAGGAAGGGCAGGCCAGTGCTTGTTCCCTTGCCCTGGTCATAAGCTGTCCGCTAGCCGCTAGAGTCCACTAGGCCCATGGCGGGCGTCATCATCATTGCCTAGCCTCCCCTCCCACCCGCCTGCCCAAACTACGCATACACACACCCTATCATCACCACACACTTATGCAGCACGTACCGTGGGCCGTGGCCGCGACGCCAATCAGGACCAGGAAGACGATTTTGCTGGTGGCATTTGCCGATGCGCTCAATGATTCTTGGAGTTGCTCCCAGGTGGGCATCTCCATGAACATCTTGCTTGCTGGGCCCAACGGCGTCGCCGGCCGCTGCTGCTTCTGCTCCTTCTTCCGGACCCGTGGGTTGTGTAGGGTTGGGATTAGAAGGCTATCAAATCAGACGGAGGGAATGATGGATGATGCGGGGCGGGCGTTGGTGAAATTCGCCGTTCGTCATGTGATGCGGCGGGGTTCCATGCGTAGCGGCCTGCCTCCTTTTCCTTTCCGTTCTTTTCGTTCAAGAGGCTGGAAAGATAATCTTTCCAGTCCAAAAAACATTCGTAGAACGGCCGCAGGACGACAAGGGAACAACGATACAATATCATTCAAAAAATTCAGTCAACGAGCTCAAAACCTCCCCACCCCCACCCCAAAATAAAGTAAAACTAGAATAAGTAGAATCACAGGCACAAGCACTTCACTGTTTCATTTCCTCTTTCCCTCCCTTTATTCAACCCCCACCGCTTCTGAAAGCCGCTCCAACTCCGCCTCGTCCACCGGCACCACTTTTCCATACCCCACCCCTCCCTCCCCCGCGTCCTCCCCCCCCGCCCACCCCTCCATCCCCCGTCGCCCCAGCATCTCAAACAACTTCCTATTAAACGGCGCATAAAACGCCGCCAACCTCGCCTTCATCCTCTCGTCCAACGCTTCATACTTCCTGGTATTCTTAGCTTGTGTATCAATAATATCATGGGATGGCAACCCCAAAAACTCAAACACCCTCCCCACCTGCTTCTGCGCCGCCTCCCCCGTCCTCATCTCCTCCATAAACAACACCATCAACTGCTCCTTTTCTCCGCCAAAGTTCTCCATCCACGGCTGCAGCTGCAAGGCATACAACCCCCTCGCCAACAACGAATGACTCCCATACCCCTGTGGTCTACTCGACAAAAACCGAGTCTTGAACTCATCATAGGTCATCTCGGGGGTCACCCCACACACCTCCAACTCCTCCATCTCCTTCTCCACCACCTCCTGAAACGTCTTTCCTACCCAGTGAGTCCCCCGGGCTTTTTCCTGCTCTGGGGTGCCCTCCGGATCAATCACCATCTGATATTGAGAATAGGCCCTTGCCACTGGGCAACGGAGCATCACGAGCATCTTGGCCTCTGGTGCTAACTCCCTCACCCTCGGTAACACCACGTCGGAATGCAACAAATAGCTCGGCGTCGATTCCCCCGTCAAGCACGAGGGGTTCTCATCCAGTAAAGCCTTGTGAAAAAACTTATGGTACGTCTCCCGGTGCTCCTCCCAAGTCAACCCTTCCTCCCTCCTCCACCTCCAATCCAAATAGTGTGTCTCCCTCCTCCTTGCCCTCAAGACCAACGGATGCTGACACAAATACTCATAGAGCGAGGTGGTACCACATTTTTGCGCGCCCAAAATGAGGTAACTGGGGCAGGGACGGGTGCCTCGTTCGGATTCCAAGTCGATCGAGCGACGGGTTTGATTGATTTTGGTGCCAGGCGAGAGAAGGGTACGTTCTATACTCAAGGACTCTCCCTCGATGTAGTCCAGGATTAGGTGCACCCGGTGTTGATCCCAGCAATTGTCCACGCTGTGTTTGGCTTGGTTGTTGAGCTCGACGAGGTGGCCTTCGGCGAGATCGAAGCGTTGGAGGTGCGCGTCGGAGGGGCCGACACGAAAGGCGATATGCGCAGGATCAGTGATAACGGGGAGGTGGATCCGATGGGTGTAATGCACCCAATAACCCGTGTCGTGGTGCGGAGGGATGGCGATTCTTGGAGGCATGGATGCGAGAAGGCAACGGACGATTTTGTGGGGGGGCACGCCGAGGGCGTCGAAGATGGGGAGGAGGAGAGAGCGCCATTCTGGGTCGTGCAGCCAGGGCATTTCGAAGCACCGTCGTAGGAAGTCGTCGCAATAGATAAAAACAATTTTACCAATCCCCCATGCGTCGTGGCTGGGTCGGATGACGCCCACGTTGCTCTTGCGGGCTTCTTCGTCTTGCCAGAGCTTCGGGCCTCCTTCGGCTAGCTTGCGTTTGAGGCCCGCCACGCACACCCGGCCTCGCGTCCGACACAAAGGCACTTGGCCCCAGGCCTGCTCCGACAGCTCGTGAAGGGGTACGCCCTTGTGCCCGAGGCTGACCTGGCCATCTGGTGGGATGTGGCGTGGGAGGGCCAGCAAGGCAGGGGTGGCAAGCACGGCGCGAGGAGGAGGCGGAGTGGTGGAGGAGGAAGAAGAAGTGTTGGCAGTGGCGGCGGCCGCGGCGGGCGGTGGTGGTGCGGAGCAGGTCACCATCCTCTATGGTTGTGAAGGGTGGGGACGGTTGTGTACGCGTGAGTGTGTGCTCGAAATCCTATGGCAGGCTTGCGGCATTCATCTCCACTCGTCGCTGCTTTTCGAGGAGGGGGTGCGTGGCGTTGGGGGGAGGTTAATCTCTTTGTTGCCGTCTTTAAGCCTCCATGCAAGCCCAAAAGCCATAGAGTTTGCACACACAGAGGCCTGAGGATCTGAAGAACCCATTTTTAAGACTGGCCTGGTCAGTTTAGTCCTCCTTTGACCATGATATTCACTTTAGAGCGCTGCTCTAGCAATGGGCCAAGGGAGTTTTCGTTTGTGGGGGGCCTGCCACGGGCAAAGGACTCGAAGCAAAGCTTCTTTCGGGAAGCACATTTTTAGCTAGCACCTCATATTTTCTTTCTTGTATTGGTGAATCGTTAACTCTCCACAATCAATTCTCTACAAACAAGCACTCTTCAAACGCACATATCGCCTTGCCCTCGTTTTCTTGTCCCCTACATCTGGTTCTTGCCCCTTAGACACCCCCTCTACTTCTATCTCGTTCTCTTCTACTTTTTCTATTTGCTCTTCTTCTTGCCGTCGTTCTCCTTCCCTCCCTTCTTCTTCTTGTTGGCAGCAGCCGCTCTCTCCTCGGCCTCCAGCTCCAAAAGCAAAGCCGCCATCGATTCCTCTGTCTCCCGCATCCGCGCCACCATTGTGGCCGCAGCTGCAGCCTTCTTCCTCTCCTCCTTCTCTTCGTTGCGCTTCTGAGCTGCCTGCCGCTTTTCTTGCGCCAGGAGATAGTGGCTCAGACCGGCTTTCCCCGTGGTGAACGCAAGCATCGCCGCCGTTCCATCCCTTTGATCTTGACGGGTCGCATCGGCGCCCTTCTTCTCCACAAACCACTTGGCGATAGACAGAAGCTCCACCTCATCTTTTTTACAAAGCGTCAAAAAGTGTAAAGCCGTCAAAAGCGAGCCAGCGGTGCAAGTATCGACCGGCATGCCACACTCGGTGAGAAAGAAGTCGAGGAGTGGTTGGCTGCCATACAGCGCGGCTGCGTGCAGGGGCAGAAAGGTGTGAAAGTCGGTGACACGATCTTTGACAGTGAGGCCACCGTACTCATACTTGGTCTACGATAGATGAACGGCGCCTCGGTCCCAATGTCCGTCCGCAACTCTTGGACGAGGAGCTTGATCATGGCGAGCTTGGCCAGATTCGAGAGAATTTGCTTTCGAAGGTCGATGTTGAATGAGGCAGAAGATCAAAGGGAAGGGTTCTTTTCGGTCGTTTGTGGGCAACCTCTCAGTCAAGTCACGCACCACATCCTCTCGCTCTCGTCGTTGTGCCTGAAAATACCCAAGCAGGAGGCGCACAGGGGGCATATTACACATTTTGATAGCGGCTGCAAGGGGAGTATAACCCCCGTCACTTCGGACGTCGAGATCCACGCCTCATTCCACCAAGGCCTTGAAGAAGGACACGTTCTCGTTTTTTACGGTGTGATGGCACATATGCATCCCCGTCCAACGCAGGTTCAAATCGTCATCTGCGCCCGTCAGAGTCAACAGGTACATGCAAATCTCCTCTCGCCCCAGATCAGCCGCCAATTGCAGGGGCAGCCCATACTTTTTGATATCTCCT
>Ga0105055_10012711_pt1 | contig 10205 bp, 16 predicted proteins | sample BON03_FD_78090 | JGI IMG/M metagenome (GOLD analysis project Ga0105055, IMG submission 78090) | Freshwater microbial communities from Lake Bonney liftoff mats and glacier meltwater in Antarctica - BON-03 | ecosystem: Environmental > Aquatic > Freshwater > Ice > Glacier meltwater | place: Lake... | reverse complement strand
GAGGGAGGGAGAGAGGGAGGGAGGGAGGGAGGGAGGGAGGGAGGGAGGGAGGGAAGTATAGCAGGGGTGAGAGTAGAGAGATGGGTAGGTTGTGCTTTTTTTGTGGGCGGTTGATTATAATTCTACTCGCACTTCCTCCCACCTCACTACCCTCACCCCCTCTATACCTCCCTCCCTCCCTCCCTCCCTCCCTACCTTCAGCCCTGTAAACACCACCACCTTCCCTCCTGGCATGGCCGCCGCATTCATAATCTCGTCTGTCAATAAGAAATAAGAAGGAATACTGAGTCTAAAGTTGCCCCTCCTTCCCTCCCTCCCTCCCTCCCTCCCTCCTTCCCTCCTTCCCTCCCTCCCTCCCTCCCTCCCTCACCCTGGTCAATCACATGAAACTCCCACGGTAGCCCCTCGGCCTCCCTCCCTCCCGCCTTCGCCAATTTTTTCCCCACTTTATGCAGGAGACGAACGGTCGGATGGGTGGGAGGGAGGACGCGGCCTTGGAATTGACGGAGCATGGCTTTGTTGGAGGCTTCGCCGAGCTGCAGGGGGGGAGGGAGGGAAGGAGGGAGGGAGGGAGGGCGGTGGTGGTGGTCAGTCAAGCATGAAACAGAATGTAGACGTGCAGGAAGAATGGCTAAGGGGTAATTCCCTTTCAAACTCACCTGCAATTCCGTCTGTCTGCTGACGAAGATCGGGCGCCTGCGACCAGTGTAAGGCGTCTTCTCTAGTGAAGAGTAGTAATACGTCGTGCCACCAACGGAACAAATGCCCAGGACAAAGAAATAGGGGGGAAGGCCACGCTTGGGTGGTGGAGGAGGAGGAGGTTCCCGCTGACCGGAAGGGCGGCGGGGGATGACGAGGACGCGACGGGGACCGTGGTGGGAGACGACGGAGCGGGTGCTTGTGGTAGTAGTGGTAGAGGGGTTGGGGAGGGCAAGGGGAGGTGGATGACGAAGGGGAGGCAGCCGGGATGGTGGGTGGAGGGGCCGGGCCAGGGATAAGGCCCTGCGACGGAGACTGTGTAGGAGCATGGGCGTGTGCTGCAGGATGGGAGGGGCTTGTGCGCTTGGGTGGGGTGTATGCCTGTGTTGTGGGAAGGGGAGCACGAGGGGTAGGAGGTTAGTGGACTTGCCCAGGCACTTTGGTGGCCACAAAGCCTCAAATGCGCCGCTATCACCCTCATCACAACGACAAGGACAAGGGGCATGCGTGTCGGGAGGTGGCGGAGGGCTTGGGGAGCATGGAAAGGCACAAGGGCAAGCTTGATGGCGTCGTCATCCCCAAACCCAACGACGAAGCGACACACGATTCACTGCGTCTTCCTCCGGCTTCTTCTTTTCCACCTGCGCTCTTAAGTCAACAAGGCCTCAGAATACACTCATTATATACGCCGTACACAACAAGAACAGATCCCCACGGCTCCCGACCCCTTCCTCTCGCTGGCCGCTGCGGAGCATAGGCGCGCGTTCAGCATCCCTTCGTCCTCCCAGCTCCACCTACGCCCCGACCCTTGCCCTCGAGCCTGCACACCACACCGCACACTGCGTTCAATGCACCTCCGGCAATGCAGCCTTGCGCATGCCAGGCCACATAAAGCCAGCCAAGGCCCTCCATGGCGCCCTTCCTCCGTCCACCACACTAACCCGCCGTCCTCCCCTCCCCTTCTTCTCCACACCGCTCCCCCACAGGAACACTACTCGATCGAAAACCACACTACAAAATGGCCACCTCCTCCTCCTCCTCCTCCTCCTCCCCTCCGCCCTCCTCCACGCCCTCCCCCGAAACCACCCCCGAGCAATGGGAGCGCATGAAAGCCTTCCTCCGCTCCCTCCCCCCCGCCGACTCCCTCTCGCGGACCCCCCAGAGCCTCGAACGAGAAAAAGGCCTCGTCAGCACCTTCCTCTCGCAACACGTCTCCCTCATCCAGCTCTTCCTCTCCCTGGACCAAACCACCAAGAGCGAGGACGAGGAGAAACTACGCCACGTCGCCAGAGTGATTCACCGTTGTTTCACTAGTCCTCTCGGCCTGGATTTATTGACTGACCCTTTGGTCTTACCTAATCTAATAGTAGGGATGAGGCATCCGGAGGAAGAGGTACGGAAATTGACCACCAAGATTTTGAAGCAGAATTTGCAGGTGGGGGAGAAGCAGGGGGAGGGGGGGGTGGAGGAGAGGGAGGAGAAAAGGCAGGCGTTGATTCGGCGGTTGGTGCAGGGAGGGAGTGAGGGAGGAGGGGGTGGAGGAGCTGAAGCTGCCGCTGCTCCTTCTTCTGTTGCGGCTGCCTTGGTTCAGGGCGTGGCTGACAGTAGCATATCCGTCGGTCAGTTCTCTGCTGATGCGCTTTTGGACATGATGCGCCTCCCTCCCTCCCTCCCTCCCTCCTCCTCCTCCTCCTATGCGAGCAACACCACCCTCCTCCTCTCCCTCCTCCACCAGCACGCGAGCACCGATCCCCGTATCTTAGACGATAGCACCTTACGCTTGCGTTATGCTGACATCATTTCGCAAGCTTTTTCCTGGTCTGACACCTTGCCCTCCCTCCATGCCTCCCTCACTGCCTCCTCCACCGGTCCTGCGGCCGACTTGCTTTTTGACCTGGTGGAGGGGTTGAAGGAGGGAGGGAAGGAGGACGTGCTTATCAGGTTTAGCGCGCTGGAGCTCCTGGATGGGTGCGCGGGTAACAAAAAAGGAGCGGAGTATATGTTAGAAAGAGGGACGGTCAGAGTGCTTGTGGCCCTAGCGACAGGGAGGGAGGGAGGGAGGGAGGGAGGGGAGCCACATCCGATCCTGGGAGGGACTGCTCTACGGGTTTTGGGGGTGTTGTACCAGACCGTGTTAAGGAGCAGCAGCGAGGGCGGGCGGGAGGGAGGGAGGGAGGGAGGGGGGAAGGATGAGGAGATCATGTTGGTAATGAGCACTGTTTTGAGGTATTCAGAATCAAGGAGGGAGGCGGACAGGCTGGCGGCGTTGCAGGTCCTGTGTGGGTTCGCCCAGGCATCGAGGGAGGGAGTGAGGAAGGTGGTGGAGGACCCTGTTTTACTGGAAAATTGGTTGGACCTGAGGGGGGGGAGTGTAGAGATGAAAACGGCTCAAGGGCATTCTCTGGCGCGGGCGTTGGAGGGAGGGAGGGAGGGAGGGAGGGAGGGAGGGAGGGTTGGGAAGGAGGGGGGCCAGGCACCGGAGGAGACGACGAGGGGGCAGGTTGTGCAACAGCCGGAGGCGACGGGGATGGAGGTGGAGGAGGGAGGGAGGGAGGGAGGGAGGGAGGAACGGGTGGTGTCGGTGGAGGCACAGGAAATGTCGGAGTTGCGCAAGGTTCTTTTTTCGAGGTTGGGGGAGTTGAATGGGAGTACTTCGAGTATGGGGTTTGTGCTACAGCAGCTGCAGACTTTACCAATGCCCAGTTTGAGGCATGCGTTTTATCATCTGCTTGTGGCGGTGGCAGGGCAGGAGGGAGGGTGGGGGGTGAGGGCTATGTTCTCCACGGCGGGTTTCAGGGAGTTTTTGGAGAGTCGGACGACGGAGAGGGAGAAGGAGGGGAAGGAGTGGAAATATTCGTTGGTGGAGGCAATTGTGCGGGAGTCTAGTGAGGAGGTAGGGAGGGAAGGAGGGAGGGAGGGAGGGAGGGGGGTGGCGGTGGGGATGTTGGGGGAGGAGGTGATGGAGGGATTGAGGGCTTATTTGAAGGCGGGGCCTTTTTATGTGGGGAGGCAGGCGGAGGTGGAGACGATGGTGTAGGGGGGGAGGGAGGGAGGAAGGGAGGGAGGGAGGGAGAGGGGGGGGATAGAGAAAGGCGAAGCCGCAAAGACAAAGACGAAGAGAGAATTACAGAAAAAGTGATAGACATGTGCGCGTGTGTGTGTGTGTCTGAGCGGATGTGGGCAGCACGCAAGGTGACATTGTACCAAGCAAAGACCCATGATTCCAAAGACCAAAAATCAAAAGATTTAACAAAGGTTTAAGTAGCATTTATCGTGTCTAAGTTTATTTTTCCTCTTCTCCTTTTCTCCTTACCTACGAATCCATGCCTATATTATGCAAGTGGCTTGCTGTATTAATCAATGTCACACTTCTCTTTCTATTTGTCTTTGAACATCGGGTCCTAACTGCTCTCCCCTCATCCCTCACCCCTCAGTATCCTAACCGCATTTACTTAAACAAAGCCTATCAGGCCTCCCTCTCCATTTTATCCAGCAACGCTTCTGCCAGCACCTTCATCACCCCCTCCTCCCTCCCTTCCTCCCTCACTCTCTCCTGCCCAACTGCCGAAAAGCTCTTCACCCCTTCGTTCCCGTGATACAACAAGTCCAACGCTTTCACACGAGCAAGACTCCTCGCTTCGCCCTCCCTCCCTCCCTCCCTCCCTCCCCCTCCCTCCTCCTCCACCCTCCTTTCTATCTGTTGTCGTTGCCATTGTGCTAGTAGATGCAAACGGACAGCCCGCTCCACCTCTCCTGCTTCCCACTCCACCTCCTTACTCTTCCGGTCTACCTTCTGCTTCTTATTCGTCGTCGTCTCTTCCTCAGACCGCTTCTTCTTCTCAACCTCCTCCTCCTCCTCCTCCTCGTCCTCGTCCTCGTTCTCTTCCTCCTCGTCCTAGTCCTCGTCCTCCTCGTCCTCCTCGTCCTCCATCATACGATCATCCCATTGCTCCTCCTGATCCTCCTCCTGACCTTCCTCCTCCTCCTGCTTCTCTTCCTCCTCCTCCTCCCCCTCCTCCTCCTCCTCCTCGCCATCCACCACCTGGCCGACAGGGACGGCAGGCCTCATGACGATTGGAGCCGCCTCCATCACTTCCTCTTCTTCTTCCTGCCCTTCCTCCTCATCGCTGCTGCTGCTGCTGCTGCTGCTACTGCTGCTACTACCACTGCTGCTGCTGCTGCTGCTGCTGCTGTTGCTGCTGCTGCTGTTGTTGCTGCTGCTGCTGCTGCTGCTGCTGCTGTCACTACTGCTACCATCGTCCTCCTCCTCCTGCTCCTCCTCCTCACGCTTCCTTTTCGTGTTTTTGCTCTTATCCTCCTTCTCCCTTCTTCGCTTTTTCTTCCCAGCCTTCTTTTTCTCCTCCTTCCTCCTGCTCTTCCTCCTACTTTCCTTCTCCTCCTTCTGTGCCCGCAGCACCTCGCTAATAATCTTCCTTCGCTCCTTCCTCCTCCACTCCTTCTGCTTCTTCTTCTCTATTTCCCTCTCCCTCTCCTCTCTCTCCGCAAATTTCTTGAGCTCCACTCGTTGGGCTCGCGCAGCAGCGGTGGTGACGTAGGAAGGGGTAAGAGACGAAGAGGAGGTGGAGAAGGAGGAGGAGGAGGAAGAGGCGGCAGCGCCGGCAGCAGCACCACCACCGGTAGCAGGAATACTTCTTTGGGCTTTCTTCTTCCGTCCGGCGAGGACGACGGCCGAGCGGGTGGATGAAGAAGAAGCGGGAGTGGAGGAAGAGGATGCCGTAGCAGCACGACCTCTCGTGCCCGTCTTTTTGATCCCAAGAAACGTTGCAGCCCACTCCGGAATGTCATCGCGGTACCTGTGACGACATGAATAAATGTGACTGTGAGTATCGTAGCAGCAGATCTAAGCATATAGAAAGGAAGCAGAAAATAAGAGGCTTTTACCTGAGCGTTCGCCATCCAACTCTGCGCCTCCTGTCTGGATTCAGCCTCCCATCCGGAGGCAGGAAATTGAGGATAGGGTCCTCGTGTACACCCACCGAAATCTTGCTGCTTCCTCTTCCGTGGCGTAGCTTACGCTGAAATAATGCGAGCCTTTGCAATTGATCCTGACACGCCATCGAGGATTTGCACCCTTGTCCCGGAGGACACCTGAGAGAGAGGCGACGACAGGGGGTGTGTGAGTTGTGTGTTTGTGCGCCTGCTCTTTCCCTTTGCCGCACTCCCAAGCGCTTAAGAGCGACATTTTCCACGCTTACAATGCCACCCATCTATTTAAAGCACAGCCAGGGCGTCGCACTCCACTCACCTCGATACTTGGACATGGTCTTCTCCTCCCAGCGCTCCAGCACGGCGCAGAAGCGATGTTGATCGGGTCGTCCAGGGCGGCGGCTTGCTGGCTGCTCCACTTTGCGGCCTGCCCCGCGCTTTTGAATCAGCTCGGGTGGTTCCTGTGCGAGCGTGGGCGTGTGCGCCAAGCGTTGTGAGTCAGAATGTGCTGGTTCATAGCGTAATGTCTTGGGATTCGGGGTGTAGCTATGTATATGAACTCTCGCTGGAATGTCGCAAACAAAATCGCCAACAAACGAATTTCAGTGCACGCTCACGCAGCCATGACCGCAAGCCTCCTTCTATGCGTACTACAATTGTGGCTGTCAGCTTGCTGCACGTGTCCTGGAGACATCTGGTGGAGGGCGGGGCGTATCCAGAGGCAAGGGAGGGAGAGGAGGTTTTTGGTGCCAATTCACCCCCTCGCTCATTCTATTCTTTGAGGCGCCATCCCCACCATCACACGACTCGATAGGACAGGAAGCACGATGGCAGCCACGACACGGCCCCAGACTAGCGGCAGAAGCGGCGGGAAGGCTAATGACGGCGGGCGCAAGCGGAGTTTCAAGGTAAGTGGGTGGGTGTGGCGGCATAAAGGCAGCCTGCAGAGTCGCGTGCCTCCCTTTTTTTCTCTTCTCTTACCATTTCACTTTCAAGTGTCTCCTGCAGCAGTCCTTTTAGGCCATCACTCACGCCTTTCCTCTCTCCGACCAAGCTCTTCCCATTATTTCTCGCCCTGTCGTTTTTTCATCCCAACGCCACCCTCCCCTCTCATAGATCCTAACTTACAACGTGTGGATTGCGCCGCTCGTTCGCTGGAACCCCAGCGAGAACCTGGAGGCCATATGTGACTTTATCAGGAGTACTGACCCCGACCTGGTGTGCATGCAAGAGGTACGTGTCAAGCGCGGGTGGGTGGATGGTGAGGAGAGATGTGTGGGTGTGGGTGTGCAAGTGCCGTGTTTGCCGACTGAGATGATGAGAAGGCGAGGGGGGGAGGCACGCCATGGCTATGTGTGTCCGTGATTGGAAGGCAAATGAACGCCCAAAAGACAACGCGCATGAAAATAGAGAAGCAAACGTTGCGGCTGCAAATGCGTTCTAAATCCGCTACGCAATTCCACCTTTCTTCGCACCTCACCCTCCCTCCCTTCCTCCCTCCCTCCTTCCCTCCCTCCAGGTCTTTGACTGGCATCTCGGCCCCCTTGGGTTTCTCTGCGAAAAACTCTTTGGCGGCGGCACCGGCTGGGGTCGCCTCTCCTGGCTATTCTACTTCGAAGGCCTCCTCCTTTCCTTCTTTCAGACCAACCACCAAGCCCGCATCGCCTCCGCCCTCCTTCCCTCCCTCCCTCACTCCCTCCCTTCGGCCCCCATCCCCTTCGCCCGCGGTCACAACCAAGGGCTGCTGGTGCTATCAAAGCACGCCCTCCATCGACCCCTCAGTCAATACCTCCCCGGCGTCGTCGTCCACACAATGGGCACTCAAGCCTTCACCCTCTACCCCTCCGAAAAAGGCGAAGGAGGGAGGGAGGGAGGGAGGGAGGGAAGGAAGGTGGGTGGAATTCGATTCGTGAACCTTCACCTAGTGCCTAATTTTGAGACACACCCGTGGAAGGGTCGACTGTTGGGATGGTTGGGTGAGAAGGACGTACCGAGGATACAGAAACAGCAGCTGGCGGCGATTGGGGAGGAAGTGACGAGGGAGGGAGGGAGGGAGGGGAGGTGGTGCGCGGTGGGTGATTTCAATGTGCATGGACCTGAGGTGTTGGGGGTGGGGAGTCGGGTAACTGAGGTGAGAAAGGAGGGAGAGAGGGAGGGAGGAGAGGTGGGGGAGGGGGCAGAGAGTGAATATGCGTATGGAAATGAGCGAGCAATGAATTCAACCATAATCATACCCGATCTAACCACCCTCTTTTCCTCCCTCCCTCCTCCCTCTCCTCCCACAGGTCACCTGCCCCAAGGAACAACACATTCTGGACCATTTCGTGACGGCCATGCCTTACACTTACAAGATATTTTCAGACAATGAGTTTAGTGACCATTACCCGGTGTTGGCCACGTTTGAATTGTGAAGAAAGGAGGGAGGGAGGGAGGGAGGGAGGGAGGGAAGGAGGAAGGGCCCGACTTCTAAACAGGAGGCGAGGGAAAGCACAAAAGAAATGTACGATTGAAACTGGAAATGCTAGCATGCTTTCAAACAACGAGTTTGGAATTTAGTTTCTTTGGTCCTCTTCTTGACCCGATTTCTCCTTTTCTTTTATCTGTTTTTTGCACCGCACAAGTACACCTTTTCCTTCTCACTACCCTTCGGACTCTCTTTTTCTTCTTGTTCTTGGCCCTCCCTCCCTCTTTCTTCCTCTCTAGAAGACACATAACGCACTAGCGCTCTTCTAGAAGATATGAAGAGGAGGAAGACGAGACAAGAAAGCCCTAGCTAGTCAGAATCTACCACCTACCTACTCACTCACTCCCCCACTCCACTTACTCTCACAATCTCACAATCAATCAACTTATCGCATCACTTCACTTACACACGCATTCACACATTCACATTCTCCCCCCAAGTCCATAACCCCCCCACACACATAGCTACGACCATTCATCCCTCCCTCCATCCCTCGATCCCTCAAGCCTTATCATCCCCCCAGCCCAAGTTTCATTTCCCCCTTCCCCCTTCCTTCCCTCCCTCCCTACTTCTTCTTCTCTTCGCACCACTTGGCGCTGGTCACCTTGAAGTCGCCCATCTTCACAGCATTGGCCGCGGGGCCCGAAATGAGATATCCGAGGTTAATGCTCTGGTTGGGCATGATCCTATTGTTTGGTAAATGGAAGTAGGAAGGGAGGGGGGGAGGGAGGGAGGAAGAAGGGAGTGTGAGAAATCATGAAGGAACCAGCACACTTCTTTACAGTTAGAACAAAGCAAGCGCTTCCCATCCTCTTCCTTCCCTCCCTCAAAATTAACGTACTTTTCCGCATACTCAGGCAAGCCTCCATCCAACCCGCTCTTGCTCGTCTTGACGTCCGAGACATACGAACTCTCCACTTTCGTCTGGGCCGCCTGGTCGATAGGCACGCTAAATTTCACATCGCAAACCGCGCGGGTCGGGTCCTTGTTGGTAAGAAACACTTGGTTTTGCGCGTAAAACGTGCCGGTCTTCTCGTCCTTCCAGGTGTTCACTGGGTTGGGCATCGTAGCCGAGAGGGCGTCCAGGGCAGAGGAGGCAGCGGCCGCTTTGTTGCCCTCCACCCGAAGGTTGGTGGTGTCGTGCGCCAGGGCGGGGGAGGCCAGGGCGATTACGAAGAGGAGGGCGGCAAGGGCACGGTTGCGGAAGAGCATTTTTGCTTGTTGGTAGATGGGTTTGATCTGTGTGGAGTGTGGGGAAAGGGGAGGGTGATTGAGCTTTGCCGCTAGCTAAGAAGAACAGCAATGGAGTGGGTTTGGGGTGTGGCCTGGGCTTGGGCTTGGTGTCTGTGCGAAGAGGTAGAGATGGGCGAGTCTGTGTACACAAACAAGGCGTCTAGAAGGTGGGCTGGACTTGTGTTCGAAAGGCACGTGACTTTTCTTATCTGCCTGCCCTTCACATTTTTCGGGAGCTTCTCTCGCCGAGCCGAGCGGCAAAACGCGTATGTAGCAGAACGCCGACGCCAATCGATCTGCTCCTCCATGCACCTTTGTTCGGCCATAGCCCTGCGTTTCACCCATCATACATTGGCGGTGCCGTTTTTTGCTTTTGCAATGTCCCCGTGGTGCTTTCGTCCCCTAGCCCTGCGTCCAAAGGGTTCGAGAAGGTTCACCTGCCCATGGACACACGGTTTTCTAACGCGGAACAACGCAAAGAAAAAGTGAAAAGGCTCGACTTAAAGTAGTTTAGCTTTCATTTACCAATTACAAACTGAAAATGCATCTACCTGCTCGCATTTCTCCTTTTCCCTTGCTCTTTTTTTCCTTCTTTTTGGATTGGCCTCCATCATTTTCTTTCCCCCTCTCCTCTTGCGCGTCTGTATATAAGTCTCGTGTTTTCCCGTCTAGTAATGCTTCTTCCCTCCCTCCCTTCCTCCCCCCACGTCTTCCCAAATGTGACCTACACATACAACATAAACGCTTCTTATCCCCCTTCTTCTTCGTGCAAACACGACAAACAAAAGGCACACAAGAACCAACAGTCCGTGCACTCATTCATATGTCCTTCCCCTCTTCTAGGCGCGGTAATTTCTCGATT
>Ga0105055_10012709_pt1 | contig 10206 bp, 8 predicted proteins | sample BON03_FD_78090 | JGI IMG/M metagenome (GOLD analysis project Ga0105055, IMG submission 78090) | Freshwater microbial communities from Lake Bonney liftoff mats and glacier meltwater in Antarctica - BON-03 | ecosystem: Environmental > Aquatic > Freshwater > Ice > Glacier meltwater | place: Lake... | reverse complement strand
CTTTCAGGATCTCCTCAGAGTCTTAACTTTTTCTCTTTACGAGATCCTGAAACAAGTTCAGGATAAATTCAACTTGGCTTTTAATCTGAAATAGGCTAAAAGCTAGTTTCATTTACTTATACTTTAATTTCAACTTCTACACCGCTTGGTAACTCAAGTTTCATTAGAGCATCAATAGTCTTTGAAGAAGAACTATAAATATCTAATAATCTTTTGTAAGCGAATAATTGAAATTGCTCTCTAGATTTTTTGTTTACGTGTGGTGAACGTAATACAGTGAAAATCTTTTTATTTGTTGGTAAAGGGATTGGGCCATTTACTAAAGCTCCTGTACTCTTTACTGTTTTTACGATTTTTTCAGCAGACTTATCTACTAAGTTGTAATCGTAAGATTTTAATTTAATTCTAATTTTTTGGCTCATCTTAATATCTTATTAACCTTTAGCTTTCGTAATTACATCTTCTGAAATGTTAGAAGGTGTTTGTGCATAGTGAGAAAATTCCATAGTAGAAGTTGCTCTACCAGAAGACAATGTTCTTAATGTAGTAACATAACCAAACAGCTCAGATAAAGGCACATCCGCCTTTACAACCTTTGCTCCTGCTCTATCATCCATAGCATTTACCTGACCTCTACGGCGATTTAAATCTCCAACTATGTCACCCATGTTTTCCTCAGGTGTCACAACGTCCATTTTCATAATCGGCTCAAGAACAATAGCTCCTGCTGCTTTTCCACAAGCTCTATATCCCATTCTTGCTGCTAACTCAAAAGAAAGCGCATCAGAATCCACCGCGTGAAAAGAACCATCTTTCAATGTAATCTTCATCGTTTCCATTTCAAATCCAGCTAGAGGACCGTTTTTCATAGCCTCTCTAAATCCTTTTTCAATAGACGGAATAAATTCTTTTGGAATACGACCACCTTTAATTTGATCTACAAACTGCAAACCTGATTCTTTGAAATCTTCATCTGCTGGTCCCATTTCAAATATAATATCTCCAAACTTACCACGTCCTCCAGATTGCTTTTTATAAGTTTCTCTGTGCTCTGCAGTTTTTGTTAAAGCTTCTTTATATTCAACTTGAGGTTCTCCTTGATTTACTTCAACATTAAACTCACGTCTCATTCTGTCAATAATAATATCTAGGTGTAATTCTCCCATTCCAGATATAATTGTTTGTCCAGATGCTTCATCTGTTTTTACTTGAAAAGTAGGATCTTCTTCTGCCAATTTTGACAATGCTACACCCATTTTTTCAACATCAGTCTTAGTCTTATGCTCTACAGCAATACCAATTACTGGATCTGGAAAATCCATTGATTCTAAAACAATAGGATGTTTTACATCTGACAAAGTATCTCCAGTTTTTATAGATTTAAATCCTACAGCTGCACCTATATCTCCTGCTTCGATATAATCGATAGCATTTTGTTTATTGGCATGCATTTGATAGATTCTAGAAATACGTTCTTTTTTACCTGAACGGTTATTTAAAACATAAGAACCCGCATCTAAACGACCAGAATATGCTCTAAAGAAAGCTAAACGACCTACAAAAGGGTCTGTAGCAATTTTAAATGCTAAAGCCGCGAAAGGCTCCTTTACATCTGGCTTACGAATAATCTCTTTACCAGTATCAGGGTTTGTACCTACAATTCCTTCTTTATCCATAGGAGAAGGTAAATAACGACATACAGCATCTAATAAGAACTGAACACCTTTATTTTTAAATGCAGAACCACAAATCATAGGAATAATAGACATGTCCATTACCGCAGCACGAAGCGCAGCATGCACTTCTTCTTCGGCAATTGAATCTTCATCTTCCATGTATTTTTCTAGTAAATTCTCGTCATAAGCAGCAACTTCTTCGATCAGTTTCCCTCTCAACATTGCAGCTTCTTCTTTTAATTCTTCTGGAATATCGATTACATCAAAAGTTGCCCCTTGAGTTTCATCATGCCATATAATAGCTCTATTCTTTACTAAATCAACAATACCTTTAAAATCTGTTTCATCTCCAATGTTCATTACAATTGGCACTGCATTAGACTTTAACATGTCTTTTACTTGTTGACAAACAGCCATAAAGTTTGCTCCAGAACGGTCCATTTTATTAACGAACCCAATTCTTGGCACTTTATAGTTATCAGCTAATCTCCAGTTCGTTTCTGATTGTGGCTCAACACCATCAACTGCAGAAAACAAGAAAACTAAACCATCAAGAACTCTTAATGAACGATTTACTTCTACTGTAAAATCAACGTGACCTGGAGTATCAATAATATTAAAGTGATATTCCTTAGATTCATCAGTTGGCTCTCCGTTTACTCTTGGAAAAACCCACTCACAAGTTGTAGCTGCAGAGGTAATTGTAATCCCTCTTTCTTGCTCTTGCTCCATCCAGTCCATCGTTGCTGCACCATCATGAACTTCTCCAATCTTATGAGAAACTCCTGTATAGTACAAAACACGTTCTGTTGTTGTAGTTTTACCAGCATCAATATGTGCTGCAATACCAATATTTCTTGTGTATTTTAAATCTCTAGCCATCTAAATTAAAATCTGAAGTGAGAGAATGCTTTATTAGCTTCTGCCATTTTATGAACATCTACTCTTTTCTTAACAGCAGCTCCTTCTTCTTTAGCAGCAGCTAATACTTCTGCAGCTAAACGTTGTGCCATTGTTTTTTCGTTTCTCTTACGTGTGTGTAAGATTAACCATTTGATTGCTAAAGAAACTTTTCTGTCTGGTCTAATTTGCATTGGTATTTGGAATGTTGCTCCACCAACTCGTTTTGAACGAACTTCTACTTGGGGCATTACATTTGATAATGCTTCTTTCCAAATTTCTAATGCTGATTTTTCTTCTTCACCTTTTCTTTCTTCTACAAGCTCTAACGCATCGTAAAATACTTTAAAAGCTACTGATTTTTTACCATCCCACATTAAGTTATTTACAAAACGTGTAACTAATTGATCGTTAAATTTTGGATCCGGTAAAAGAACTCTTTTTTTCGCTCTTCTTTTTCTCATGTCTTTACATTAAAAAAGTTAATAAATTACTTCTTTGGGCGTTTTGCACCATACTTTGATCTACGTTGAGTTCTTCCCTCAACTCCCGCTGTATCTAAAGCTCCACGTACTACGTGATACTTTACTCCTGGCAAATCTTTTACCCTTCCTCCTCTAACTAATACTATCGAGTGCTCTTGTAAATTATGTCCTTCTCCAGGAATGTATGCGTTTATCTCATTACCGTTAGTCAATCTTACTCTCGCTACTTTACGCATCGCAGAGTTAGGTTTCTTAGGTGTAGTCGTATAAACACGTGTACATACTCCTCTTCGTTGAGGACATGATTTCAAAGCAGCCGATTTACTCTTCTTAGTTATTTTGGTTCTTCCTTTACGTACTAATTGTTGTATCGTTGGCATACTAAAATGTTAATAATTACGTTTTTATTTATAATTGTCTCTTTTTAAGAGTTTGCAAATGTACAATTAATTTCCATTTATTCAAATGTCCGTAGGTTATTTTTTAAAACATTAAATTATTATTGATTTTTATAAATTTCAACTTACATTTAAAAGCTATAGATCTCTTGATTTTGAATAAAAAAATTACACCTTATATATATATACTTTTTTTTAGCTTTTTCTCCAGTACGTTTTACGGTCAGGAAAACAATTATTTTAGCATAGAAATAAAGAGCAAAAATAGTCTTGAAAATAGTGTCATTAAAAGTATCAATTACAGCAATAAATTTAACAAGATTAAAAACCTAAACAACACAAAAGATAGCGTTCTTGCTATTTTAAAAGAAAAGGGATATTACACGGTATTAATTGATAGTATGTATCAGCAAAAAAAGAAGTACACCTATTATTTAAAGTTAGGGGTTAAAATAAAAACCGCTACTATAAAAGTAAGTTCTGAAGATGAAAAAATTCTTCGAGCATTAAACTTAAATCTTAAAAACAAGTATTTAGTCCTTGAAAACGAAAAGTTAAAACCTTTTTTAAATTCTATCAGCAATTATCTAATTGAAAATGGTCAACTATTTTCTAAAGTTAGATTGATTAATTCTAAAATCAAAAATCAATCTCTTTTTACAGAACTTCAAATTAGTCGCTCTAAAAAAAGAAGTATCAACAAAACAATAGTAAATGGATATACTGATTTTCCTACATCATTTATAAAACAGTATTTAAACTTAAACGACAAGAGCGTACTTAATGAAAATAAAATTGAAGAAATTTCTAAAAAAATCAATCAATTAAATTTTGTTTCAGAAATTAAAAAACCAGAAATCTTGTTTAGCAAAGATTCAACAATTCTCTATCTCTATTTAAAAAAGAAAAAGTCAAGTAGTTTTGATGGATTGATTAATTTTTCAACAGAAAACAAAAAATTGAATTTTAGAGGGTATTTAGATTTGAATTTAGTTAACATTTTTAATAAAGGTGAAGAAATAAAAATCAATTGGAAAAACAATAGCAACAACAAACAAGATCTTACCCTACAAACTAAAATTCCTTATATTTTTAATAGTAAAATAAGTTCTGAGGTTTCTTTTAACTTCTTTAGAAATGATTCTACTTACATAAACACTCAAGCGAGCATGTCTCTACATTACCCTATAACCAACAACATAAACATCAGCTTTATTGCAAAAAATGAAGCTTCCAAAATCAGCAATAGTTTAACTGATTTTGAAAATTACCAAAAGCTCGGTTTAGGTTTAGGAATCGCATACACCTCTTTTAATAGTCATAAATTCGACTTTGAAATGGAACTATTACATAAAACAAGGAAAACGGAGGAGACAACATCTCTTTACCAGTTAAACATAAACACATCATCCATCTTTTCCTTTTCTAAAAAAATAAACTTTCTACTAAAAAACGCATTAAAGCTAACTAGCAATCAAACTACGCTAAAAAATGAGCTATTTAGATCGGGAGGAACAAATAGCATTAGGGGTTTTCAAGAAAATTCCATACTATCAAATTCTTACACCTATGTTAATAGTGAATTCAGATTAAACACAAAAACCGACTCCTATATTTATAGCATACATGATATAGGCATATTTAATATAGAGAGTCAGAACAAAATCTTAAAATCAATAGGGTTCGGATATCAATTTACAAAAGGCAATAGTAAAATTGATATCAACGGCACATTCAATAACCTATTTGGTAACAACTATTTAGAAACCTCAATAATTAGCATCAAAATAGTAACGCTTTTTTAACTACAATAGGTATTATATTAACCACAATAGGTATAAATTTAACCACAATAGGTGTAAATTAAATAATACCTCTCTTTTTGTTGTATATTTATAACTAATTAATTCAAAATAATTACACAAATGAAAACAAAGTTTAATCGAATTTTAACGCTATTACTAGCGTTGGTAGTGCAAATTTCTTTTGCACAGGAAAAAATTGTTTCGGGTACCGTTTCTGACAATTCAGGAGCTCTACCAGGAGTTAGTATCCTTATTAAAGGAACAACTACAGGTACTGAAACGGATTTTAACGGTAAATATTCCCTTAAAGCTAAAACAGGAGTTGTTCTTAGTTTTAGTTATTTAGGATACAAAACAGTTGAAAAAACTATTGGGTCTTCAAGTACCATAAATGTTACTATGGAAGAAGATGCAAATATATTAGATGAAGTGGTTGTTACCGCTTTAGGTATTTCAAAAGAGAAAAAATCTTTAGGGTACTCTACTCAAAAAGTTGATGGAGACGAAGTTTCTAGAGTAAAAGACGCTAACTTCATTAATTCTTTATCTGGTAAAATATCAGGTGTTGAAATTAAGTCGAGTGGAACTATGGGTGGATCTACTAACGTTGTTATTCGTGGAAGTAGCTCTTTAACAGGAAATAACCAAGCGTTATTTGTTGTAGATGGTGTTCCAATGAGCAACAACAACAGTAACTCTGTAAGACAACAAACTGCTAGAGGTGGTTATGACTACGGAAATGCTGCTTCAGATATTAACCCAGATGATATTGAATCAATCAACGTTTTAAAAGGTGGTGCTGCATCTATATTATACGGATCAAGTGCTGCGAATGGTGTTATTATCATTACTACTAAAAAAGGAAAATCAAAAAAAAATCAACTTGGTATTACTATTAACTCAAGTTTTACGTTAGGGTCTATAGACAAAAGTACATATACTGAATACCAAGATAGTTATGGTGCAGGTTACGGAGCTTATTATGGAAGCACAGGGTATTTTGAAGATGTTGACATGAACGGAGACGGAATCTTAGACTTAACTACTCCTACAACAGAAGATGCATCATATGGTGCGGCTTTCGACCCGAACTTAATGGTATACCAATGGGATTCATTTTATCCACAATTACCTGATACTTATTTAAAGGCAAGACCTTGTGTCGCTGCTAAAAACAACCCATTAACGTTCTTTGAAACAGCTGAGACTGCTATTAATAGCCTTTCTTTTGAAGGCTCTACAGACAAAGGAACATATAGGTTCGCTTATACTAATTTTGATCAAAAAGGTATTTTACCTAACAGTTCTATCAAAAAAGATATCATCGATTTTGGTGCTTCTTATAATTTAAATGACAAACTTAGTGTTAATTCTAAAGTTACGTACTCTAAAATAAAAGGTAAAGGTCGTTATGGAACTGGTTATAGTGGTTTAAACCCTAATCAATCATTTAAGCAATGGTATCAAACAAACGTTGATATTCAAGATCAAAAAAAGGCTTATTTTTTAACAAAACAAAACATTACTTGGAACCCAAATTCTCCTTCTGATTTAACTCCTATATTTTTTAACAACCCATATTGGGTACGTTACGAAAATTACCAAAACGATGAAAGAAATCGTGTTAATGGACACATCACTTTATCTTATGAAGCTACTGATTGGTTAAGCATAATGGCTAGAGCTACAGTTGACACTTACAGCGAAATTCAGGAAGAAAGAATTGCTGTTGGTAGTGTTGAGGTACCTCAATATAGCAAAGGACTTAATAGTTTTAACAATAACAACTATGACCTTTATTTAAATTTTGACAAAAACTTCTTAGAAGACAAGTTAAATGTAAGAGGTACTTTAGGAACAAATGTTGTTAGAACTACTGTAAGTAATTTATTTGCTCAAACAACTGGTGGACTTGTAGTTCCTGGATTATATGCATTAAGCAATAGTAAAGAACTTTCATCTGCACCAGGTGAATATGAAGCTACTTGGGGAAGAAATTCAATCTTTGGAAACGTAAGTTTAGGGTATGACAATTTTCTATACTTAGAAGGTTCTTATAGATCTGAGAAAGCTTCAACGTTACCAAAAGACAACAATACGTTTGATTACTTATCAGTTTCTTCAAGTTTTATTTTTTCTAAATTTATTAAATCTAATCTTATTTCATTTGGTAAATTAAGAGCTGGATATGCTGAAACAGGAAATGCTGCAGATGCACTTAGAATTTACGACACGTATTCTGCTGTTGGTAATATGGGTGGAAATCCACTATACTCTTTACCTTCATCAAAAAATAATGCAAATTTAAAAGATGAGTCTACAAAAGAAATGGAAGTAGGTTTAGAAATGAGATTTGCTAATAACAGGTTAGGTTTTGACTTTTCAGCATATGACAAAAAATCAATTGATCAAATTATGTCAGTGTCAGTTTCAACGGCTACTGGATACAACTCTAAATGGGTTAATGCAGGAGAAGTTTCAAATAAAGGTGTTGAATTAAGTTTATATGCAGAACCAATCAAAACAACTGATTTTAATTTGAAAGTAAATGTAAACTGGAGTAAAAATGCCAATAAAGTTGTGTCTTTATATGGTGATGTAACTCAATTACAATTGGCTACTGTACAAGGTGGAGCTTCTATTAATGCTACAATTGGTCAACCATATGGTTCTATTGTAGGTTCTAACTATGTTTATGATAGCAATGGTAATAAAACGATTGGTGCTAATGGTTACTATTTAATAACTCCTAATAAAGAAGTACTTGGAAATGTAAACCCAGATTGGATCGGTGGTATCAACAATTCATTTAGATACAAAAACTTCAACTTTAGCTTCTTAATTGATGTAAAAAAAGGTGGTAGTGTATTCTCTCTTGATACTTGGTATGGATATGCAACTGGTGTTTATGCTAATACTGTTTTCACGAATGATCTTGGTAACCCGGTAAGAAACACCTTAGCTAATGGCGGTGGTGTTATTTTAGAAGGTGTTTTAGCTAATGGATCTGCAAATACAAAAAGAGTTAGAGCAGATAACTATGCAAACCCATGGGGATATAAACACAGTGTACATGCGGCGCATACTTATGATGCAGGATATGTAAAACTTAGAGAAGTTGCTCTTTCTTACGATTTCGACACTGAAAATCTTAAGAAATTAAAAATAAATAAACTAACATTAACTGCAATAGGTAAAAACCTATGGATTATTAACAAAAATACTCCTTTTGCAGATCCTGAAGCTGGTTTAAGTTCTGGTAATATTCAAGGAAATCAATCTGGTGCATACCCTTCTGTAAAAGAATTCGGGTTAAACCTTAACGTTCAATTTTAAAATAATTTAATTATGAAAAAATTTATAATAATAGCTTTTATTTTAATAGGTGCTATTTCATGTACTAATGATTTTAGTGCTTGGAATGTAGACACTAAGCAAGCAACCGAAATACCTGCAAGTACGCTTTTCAGTAATGCGGAGATAACCTTAGTAAGAACGGTGAAGGGCAATGGCTTCTTTAGCAATCTGGCTCAGTACTGGACAGCAACAACCTATCCAGAGGTATCAAATTATGATGTAAGAGCAGGTGGTGACGCTACTGGTAGCTTTTGGAATAGTCTGTTCATTGGCGTTTTAATTGATTTGAAAGAATCAACTAAAATTTTAACTGCTGAAACAGCAACTCTAGCTCCTGCGCTTTTATTAAAAAATAAAAACCAATTAGCGGTAGTATCTATACTTGAAGTATATACCTACCATGTTTAGTTGATGTTTTTGGTGATGTACCATTTACAGAGGCTTTAGATATTGAGAATCCTTCACCTAAGTATGATAATGATACAGATATATATGTTGCATTATTCACTAAACTTGATGGTGCAATTGCTAATTTAAATGAAACTGCTGGTTCTTTTGGTGGTGCAGATTTCATTTACAACGGAGATGTTTCTTCTTGGAAAAAGTTTGCTAATTCATTAAAATTAAGAATGGCATTAAGAGTTAAAGATGCTGCAAAAATTTCTTCTGCTATTGCAGGAGGTGTATTCACTTCTAATAGTGATAATGCTGCATTCAAGTTCTTATCTTCTGCTCCATATACAAATCCATTATGGGAGAATTTAGTTCAAAGTGGTCGTAAAGATGTATTAGTTTCTGACACATTTGTAAATATTATTAGCCCACTAAATGACCCAAGAGCGCCAGTTTACATGGCTGACAATAAAGTACCATATGTTGGAGGTCCTTACGGTGCCAATAACTCTTATAAAGAATTTACACATTTAGGAGCTATTTTCCACGAACCAGATTACGAAGGAGTTATTATGGATTATGCTGAAGTTCAGTTTTTATTAGCAGAAGCTGCTGCAAGAGGTCTTGGTGGGGGTACTGGAGCTGCAACTCACTATAATGAAGCAATAACTGCTTCAATTAACTATTGGATACCTGGAGCGGATGTAACTACTTATCTAACACAAGCTACTGTTGCTTATGATCCAACAAACTGGCAAGAATCAATTGGAATGCAAAAGTATATTGCTTTATATTCTCATGGTTTTGAAGGATGGTCATCATGGAGAGTATTTGGATACCCAGTATTAACTGCTCCAACTAGTGCTCATGCAACTGCTGAAGGTTTAGTACCTGTAAGATTTATTTATCCTGCTGATGAACTTCAACGTAACGGAACAAACTACGAAGCAGCAAGTACTGCTATTGGTGGAGACAAATTTAAAACTAAAGTTTTCTGGGATCAATAATTAATTGATACTATATTATTTAAAAGGCCATCAAATTTGATGGCCTTTTTTTTATATACAAGTGTCCCGTCCTAAAATAAGTTGACACAACAAGGACTTATTATGAAAATCAGAGAGAACAAAGGAGCAAAGCGTACCCAATGCGATTATAATTTAGGCTTTAAATTAGCTGTTGTATCCGAAGT
>Ga0105055_10012708_pt1 | contig 10207 bp, 4 predicted proteins | sample BON03_FD_78090 | JGI IMG/M metagenome (GOLD analysis project Ga0105055, IMG submission 78090) | Freshwater microbial communities from Lake Bonney liftoff mats and glacier meltwater in Antarctica - BON-03 | ecosystem: Environmental > Aquatic > Freshwater > Ice > Glacier meltwater | place: Lake... | reverse complement strand
TGGAAGTTTCGCAATGTCGGCCAGGGATTCAACGGCGGTCTGGCGGCTCTGGCCAAGTCCTTCGGCGTCGATGTCGATGAAGGTTCCGGCGGACAGAAATCGCCGGCATCTGTGCCACCCTCCCTCACTGCGAAGGAGCAGCGCCTGATCGACCTTGAAAAGCGCGACCCGGAGTTGGTTTCGCTGGTGAAAAAGGTTGCCATCAGCCTCGAAAAGAGGGGGTTTTCCGCGCCGCGTTCGAAGGTGTGCCTTTGCATCGACATTTCGGGCTCGATGCAGGCCCTCTATCGCAGCGGCAAGATCGATACGCTTGTTCAGAGGGTTCTGGCCCTTGGCCTGAGTTTCGATGATGACGGAGACATCGATGTCTTTCTTTTCGGGAACCGGGTGCATGACTATGGCACGGTGGATGCACAGACCTATCGCGGGTTCAGCCAGAAGCTGATGCGCGAGGTCCCTCTTGAGGGCGGTACGCGCTATGGGGCGGCCATGGAGCGGATCCGGAACTTTTACCGCGACAACAATCCTGAAGGTCTGCCCGTTTATGTTCTGTTTGTCACCGATGGTGGTACTGACGACAAGCCGAAGACGAAGAAGATGCTGATCGAAGCCTCTGGCGAGCCGATCTTCTGGAAACTCGTCGGTCTGATCGAGCCCGGCTTTTTTTCAGGCGGTCGCGCCGGCTTCCTGCAGGAACTCGACGATCTTCCGGGGCGCCAGGTCGACAATGCCGACTTCTTCAATGTTTCCAATCCGGCAGATCCGAACGACGGCGCATTCTTCGACTCGATGATGAACGAGTTTCCGGAATGGATGGCCGCTACCCGTCGGGCAGGTATTCTGAAGCCCTGATGACTTCAGCCAGCAGGTAATGGAAGTTCCCTATCCTGGGGATTTTTCGGCGCGGTGGATACCCAGGGTGCAGAGTTCGCCCGGTCCGGGGCGCAGATGCTCCTGCTCGATGCGGTGATTGCCGCGGCGCAGCAGGGCGAGGGCTGCCTCCTCGCCCTCGGTCAGCCCTGAAATATCGCCCCGATAGCGGTCTTTTTCGGGCTCGTGGCGCCAGGCGTTGCGGGCAAGTCCAGTCATTGTGGTTGCATCCATCATTACCGAGCGGACGTGGGGAAGCGTGCGGCGCAGTTGCGACAGGATCTTCATTCCGAAGGTGTCGAGGTCTCCCCAATAGATCACATCGAGCGCCATCAGGGCGGGTATGTCCCGGGCCATTCCGGTGATCGCATTTCCCGACCCGAAAAACAGACAGACACCTGGGTCCGGTTCGTATCCGAAGAAGCTTTCGATGTTCTCGACGATGGAGATCTGCCGGATGCTGTCAGGGAAATGTGCGATCTGGCCGGGGCGTACGGCAAATTCTGCGGTACCGAAGGGTCCCGTCATATCCGCAGGATGTGCCTTGACCCAGAGGGTGCGACGGTCGTCGGACCGAAATCCAAGGCGTTCCCGGAAGTCGGAGCTGTCGCGCAGCTTGCCCATATGCGCAAGAGCACCCTGGAGGATGTTCCTGTGGGCCTCGATGAACTTTCCGTCGAGGCCTTTCAGGATCATCTCGCGCGCCGACAGGATCTCGGCGCTGTCATAGCTGCGCCGGGAGAGAAAATCGCAGGTTCCGTCATGCTCGATCTCCGACAGGTCGTTGATCGCCGGCCAGCTCGCAGCCAGTCCCATCAATCTGGGATCGATGACCCGGAGATCCCGGAACCGCCGCCGGGCAAGGGTAAGGTCGTGGCTGGCAGAGGCTCCGAGGAACCCGGCCAGATCGTCGATGGTGGCAAAGGCGATCCTGTCTGGGATCGTGATCCGGCCGACTGTGCGGGTGTTGCGCTGCTCATGGGTGATGTCGCATCCCGCAGGGACCGTCGTCCATGCATCGATCCAGTGTCGGATGGCTGCGGCATTGCCGAGCAATGTGTCTGCGGTCAGTCTCGGGCGTCCGATACCGACATGCAATGGCCAGGGCGCGGTTTGGCCATCTTCCTGCGATCGGCCTTTTCCGGAAAGATGCTCGGCCAGTCGCACCGGCCAGCTTGTTGAAAGGCGTCTGGCCAGATCGCCAGGCGTCTCGGGCCTGTTTCCTGCGGGGCGTTTCATCATCATCCTGCGCACTTTCCTTTCTGGTCCTGGCCACTTTGCCGTTCGTCGTCGTTGAGGCGGCAGCCTGTGCATCTGCCGCCCCGGTTTTTTGGATTGCAGGGGCCGGATAACTGCCTCCCGCATCACCATCTCTCAGAGCACCATCTCTCAGATCAGTGTTGCTTCGTGTGTGGCGTATCCTTCTGCGATGCGCTTTTCACGGATTTCGAGTTCGGCATAGGTCGAGTCGGTGTGCAGGATCTGCTCCTTCTTCTTGGAGATCGAGAAGACACGCTCGGTCTTCCCGGCAAAGGCCTGGAGTTTCTGGACCGGGGTGGCAGCGATGACCTGGAGGCCCATTGCTGCGAGAACATCGGTGGCCGCAGCCGCCATCTCCTCGGATCCGTGCATGAAGGCCTCGTCCAGAACGATCGTCTGGAGGCCTGCGGTGCGGCGGGTCTCGTCCCCGGCCCCGAAGGTGTAGCACATCGCCGCTCCGATCAGCAGCATGGTCAGGCGTTCGCCCTGCCCGCCGGAGGCACCGTCCTGCCCGCCGTAGATCCGGCGTTGCCCGGCATAATCACCGTTCTCATCGGTGAGGTATTCCTCGACATCCATCGTATGCCAGTTGCGCAGATCGAGAATTGCCTCGCGCCGGTCGGTGGCAGACTTGCTGTCGCCCTCGACCCGGATTTCGTCGATGAGAGACTGCACCGCCCTCTCGACGGTCTTGTGATCGTCGCTGAACAACAGTTTCACGGCGCGATCAAGCTTGGCGCGAAACGCCTGGACGGCTGCATTCTCGGTGCGCGGATGGATCCTCAGTCTGGCGCGGCTGCCCTCCATGGGATCATAGATCAGCCCCGAAAGGATCGCATTGAACCCGGTCTCGAGCTTCTTGATGTGGCTCGCGTAGCTGTTGGCCTCGCTCTGGATCTGCTGCACGGCATCGATCGCGAAGGTCTTGCGACGGTTCTCGAAGGCCTCCTTGTGGCGGGGCAGGTCGTCGCGCTCGAGTTTTGCCAGGGCCGCGCGCCATTCGTCCCGGATCGCTGCGGCGCGATTGAGATCGGCGGCATTTTCGAACTTCTCGGCGATCACGCCGATCGAGAGGTCGATCTCCGGGTAGCCGTGCTGGAAGGCTTCTGCCGCGCGCAGGGCGGTCGACCCTGTATTCGCGATACCCGCGCCCGAGTTGCTTGCCTGCTCTATCTTGATGCGGGCTTCGGACAGGAAATCATTAATCTCTGTCTCCTTGCGATCGAGCACATGGCGAAACACCGATACACCCTTCGGCGCGCCAGTCATCTCCCGCAGGATCTTGAGGTAGAAGAGCCGGTTGGCCAGCGACGGACTGCCATGGACCGCCTTTTCCTCGGTAATCCGGGGGCGACGGCGCTCGATGTCCTCGGAGGCCTTTTTGATCGTATTCTCGGCAGAACCCTGCTTCTTTTTGAGCTCGCCGATCGATACCCCCGTAGCGTTCTTGCGGTGGATCGCATCGAGCCTGCGGTTGCGCAATTCTCCGGCCTCGGCGGTATCGAGGACTGCGATCGCCGCGGTGAGGGTATCGAGATCGGCAGTGATACCGGCCAAATCGATCAGGGCGTGATCGATGCGCGCCCCCAGAAGCTGGTTGGCGGTATTGAAGCGGTTCTGGAGTTCATTGATAGCAGCTGCGGCCAGATCGCGTTCTTCACTCAGCCGTGCGACGTCGGCCCGGTTGCCGGCCAGGGTCTGCTCAAGAATTTCGATCTGATCCTGGTTGTCCCATCCGAGGATGTATTTCGACTTGTCGTTGATGTCGTTGCGGTCGTCTTTGGTGGTTTTCAGGCCACCCTTGACCGCGCCCTCGCGGATCACTGCGTATTTTTCGGCCGTGGTCTCGAATGCCAGGGCATCCATGCAAATGTGGCGGGCATGCTGGTCGATCAGCGCGCGGGCCACCTTCCCGAACCGTACCCCCTCGCGGATCTCGATCCGGGAGGCCAGGGTCTGGCCTGCGGCGGGATGTGCAGGGGCCAGTCTTGCGAAAACCGGTCCCGGCGTGGTGTGATCCCGGTTTTCGGGATCGAGCGATCTGACCTCGTGCAGCACGACCCTGATGCCCGGAAACTTCGTCCCCTTGAGGAACCGGCGCGCGGCGGGGATATCCTCGCTCTGGACGAGAATCTCGGTGCCAATGCCGCCAAGGACGCGGTTTGCAACACCCTCCCACTCCGACGCATCGTCGCGGACTTTGGCCAGCTCGGCCAGGAAGGGCATCTCGTCCGGCCGCAGGCGGAGTTCCTCGGCAAGGGCGTTGCGCGCGCGGATCTGGCGGGTGTCGATGGCGCTGCGGTTGTCCAGCGCATCCTTGAGGTTTCGGGCTGCTGCGCCTTTACACTCCTCGGCCCGGCGCAGGTTGTAATCCGTATCGCGACTTCCTGCCCTGACATTCTCGATGGCGGTCTCGATGCTCCGGGCGCGGACAGAGACCCTGTCGAACGAACGGGCAAGGGTCTCGCTGGTGCTGGCGTCAAACTCCATCCCTGCCGCGGCGAAGGTCTTCTCGATTTTGCAGAGGCGATGAGTGACGTCGGCCAGATGTTCCAGCAGGACCCGCTTGCGGTCTTTCAGGTCATTGACCTTGTGGAATCCCTTGCTGGCCATCGTGGCGTCGATGGCGTCGATTTCCGCTTCGGCAGTCCTGATTGTGGCGTCGGCGGTCTCGATCTCCGCCTGGTGGGCGGCAAGTCTGCCATTGGCCCTGCGCAGGATGCGCCCGGAGCTGATAATTGCAGTGAAATGCGCAAATTGCGTGAAGCGCAGCTTGCGCTGGCTGTAATCACAATGGACGCCCAGTGCGGTCTCGTAACTGGTGAATTTGCTGCTGACCGTTTTCAGACTCCCGATCATCGCGGTTACCCGTTCGATCTGGCGGGAGCTTTCCTGCACCTTCTCGAAGGCCGAGATCGCGCCATCTGCACTCTGGCGCAGGGAGTTGCGCGGGAAGATGTTGTCGCGCGCAAAGGCAGCGATGGAGCCGAGCTTCTTTACCCCGATCGACTGGTCGATGAACCCGAAGGCGGCCTGGGCCTCATCGGGTTTGGCGATACCGAAGGCGAGGCCGATGGTGGCGAAAAAATCGGCATAGGTGGAATGGAGATCGCCACCACAGGCGACAGCCTTGCGCAAACATTCCCCCTTGGTCAGCCAGACCGGGAAATCGGTCTCGATCGAGATGTCTCCCCTGGCTGTGACCAGGCGCCACTCCGCAGATTCGCCTTTCTTAGGGAAATAGGCCATGCGCAGCGCCGTGAAGGTCTCGCCGGCATCGGTGCGGAAAACCCCGCACACCGCCATGAAACCTTCCTTGACCCCGTGTTTGCGCAGGACCATCGGCTTGCCGCCCCCTGCCCCGTCCTGCCTGCCGTACTGGCCGAGGTAGTATGTCTCGACGCTGCGGTCCTTGCTGCCTTCCGTGGCCGAGTTGAAGCGGGGGTTTTGTCGGAAGAGCATGCGGTAGGCGTCGATCGCCGTCGATTTGCCAGCGCCGTTGTCGCCGGAGAAAACCGCACCTTGAAGATCGAATTGAAAGACGCTCGCCGGGCCGTGATAGCCCCCGAAATTCTTGATTTCGAGGCGCTGGAGCCTGTATCCTGAGCGTGCAATTTCTGCGGGCGCTCCCGTGATATGGATGTCGGGGAAATTGTTCTGGGTGATATCAAGCATTGGGATTGTCTCTTGTCTGGGGAGGGGCGAACAGCCTTTTCTCCCTGGGTGGGTGATGGGGGTCAGGAGGCGAGAAGTGCGAGGTCACTGATGTCGGGATCGAGATCGACGGCCTGGAATGCCTTGCGCCCTTGCGGTGTGGATCTTTTTGGCGCTGCTGTGGGGGAGGTTTTCGACGCGATGTCGGACGCGGCTTCGGCCGTATCGATTACCTGGTTCATCTGACGTGCAAAGTCGCTCACTGCATCGCGTGAAAAGGCGGCCTGCATCAGGGGTCGGCCCCGGTAGCGCGACGACTTGCCCATGGACTGGATGCTGAGCAGGCTGAGGTCGTGAAGGTGCTTCAATGTCTGCTCGATGCGGATATCGAGAGATACCTTGTCCTGTGAAACGGCGTCGGTGTAGTTTCGCGACAGGGTATCGATCACCTCGCTGTGGGGGATCCATATCTCGTCACCGCCCTGACGCACTTCCTGATCGAGGCTCATGCGAAAGAAGATGACGGCAACGGAGTCGTAGTAAGAGAGCCTCCTCTGTGAGCAGACCGTACTGATCGGCTCGCAGCCCATGGCCTTGGAGAGCGCATCCAGCTTCTCGTCGCTCATGTTTCTGGCATGGGCGATCATCATGTCGCTCAACACCACGAGTTCCATCCCCATGTGGCGCAGGTGGGTCTCGATATCACTGCGATTGTCCATCAGGGCGTCGTATAGTGTCTGATTGCGCCTGCCCTCCACGATACCTTCGCGCAGCAGGCGGGTGATTGCGTGGTTTATGGTGAGTATTGCCATCTGTCTGTCTGTCTTTCTGTTTTTCAGGTGAAGGATACAGGGCGGGTATCCCTGTCGATGGGAAGGGCGCCGAGGGTCATCTTGCGCAGCTCGTCCGGATGCAGAAGATCCTCGATCGTGGAGAAGTCGCCGAAGCCCTGGCCCACCTCGCCGCGACGAAGAAATATCGGGTTTGGAACGTTCGCGGCGGATACGATGCCACGCTCCTCGATGCGCAGCACGAAGCTCAGGCCCTTGACGAGAAGTGAGGGATGATGGCTCGATGCGACTGTCAGGAAGCGGCTGATTTCATGGCGGCCATAGCGCAGCGGAAAGCGGCGCAGCACATCGGACAGTGTGACAAGGTCGTCATTTCCCATTGCGGCAGCGATCCGCTGGCGGATGGCGCGATCCCCAAGATGCACACTTCGGGCCTTTTCGACCGCCATCAGCTCCAGTGTGGGGTCTTCGCCGTCGCGAATTTCCGCAGGCAGGACATCGTCCTGAATCACAACCTCGTCCGGCGGGGTCATGGTGAGGCGTATATCGCTTTGCGGTGGAAGGCGGAGAGATTCGGTCATCGTCAGGCCTGCGTCTTTCAGCCTCGTGTCGCGCGGACTTGGCTGGACGATGTCGCGGATACGCAGGGCGCCATCCCGCGCTTCGCGCAGGGCGCGTGCATCTTCACGCCGCGCCGCATAGTTCGGATTGGAAATATAGGAGTGGACGGATTTCCAGATGTTGGAGATCTCGATCGTGATGTCCGAGGAGATCTCGAGCATGTCGGGAAGGAAGGAAGCGATCTCCCGGCGATCCCGCGGGTCGATGAGATCGGCACAGAGTTCGGTCATCGCTTCCAGTTGCAGCTGCAGCGCGTGCCCCCGGGTTATATCGACATGCAGATCACGCAGGGTCGCCAGGACGGCCGCTTCACCGCTTTCCTCCCAGAGGCGCGTTCGATCCCAGAATGTGTCCAGCACCTCGCATACGGGCGCGTCAGACTCGAGAAAGAGATCGAGGTTTTCGCGGTTGATGCGACGCCGCGCGATCGGGACCTGAGCAAATCCACCCCTGATCCGGGAAATGTTGCTGATCAGCGCATAGGCCTCGGTCTGCCGTTCGCGCCTTGTCAGGGGGGTTGCGCCGTTGGCATGCAGGTCGGCGATGTCCGCATCGATCCGGCGGCGTCGTTCTTCGAGGGCTGCGATCTGTCGTGTGGTATCGCCCGAAAGCTTTGCCACGACCTGGGTTATGTTTTCTGTCAGTGTTGCGAGACTCGAGACGGCCAGAAAGCTCTGGTCAGGCTCGAGATCGCGCAGGATGTGCAGCGCCCGGGCGGCGGAATCAAGAAGGACAACAACCTCGGTGTCGTTGCGCTTGTCTGTTCCGACCCAGGGCTCATTGCGCTGACGGTCGTAGCTGGAAAATTTGCCCAGCATGACATCGAGGTAGTAGCGCGCGTTATGCGGATAATCCTGGTCGAGGGATTCCGCTTTCACCTCATCGATCACCCTGAGATAGGCGACAACCGGAATCTCCCCCATGTTGGCGCCACAAAAGGCCCTTGCATTGACCTCGGCATAGAACCGCAGGTTGTCCTGTCGCAGGATCCGCAGCTCTCTGCTGTCTGAAATGTTCATCGGTAGTGCCATATTTCTTCCATCCTGTCACCCTGCCCTGCCGGTGCGTCCGGCAGGGTCTTCCAGGCCTTTTTGGCTTCTGAGAGAGAAATGGAGGGATTTGTGCGAAAAATGTGAGGCCTGTGTCCAGGGTTCGATATCTCCTGGCCATACCGCATAAAGGCGGGGCTGGCGGCTCGTCTGTTCAGGAAAGGATCGCCGGAAAGGTTATCCGGGACCTATCTGATCACTTGGATGAGAAGCCCTGAACAGGTGGCCAGAATGATGTCTGACGATGCGATCAACCCCCGGGATAACCAGGTCGCGGCCCATACTGCACTGATGGGTGGCCTTGCGCAGAACGATCGCGTGCAGGCGCATATGTGCTGTGGATCCGGCAAGACATTCTCGCAGGCTTTCCTGGCGCGCGATATCATTGCTCAGAGCGGCGAGGCGGCGCCTACGGTTGTCTGCTTTGTTCCAAACAGGGATCTGATCCGTCAGAATGCCGCAAACTTCCGCAAGGTTTTCGGGGATACGGTCGATTATCTGGGGGTCTGCTCTGCCCAGGAGGGGCGGGAGCCCGAAGGCCGGGGGCAGGAAGGTGGCGAACGCATAGAAATGACTACGGATCGCACGGAAATCCGGTCGCGCCTTGCGGGCGGTTTGCGCCCGAAGATCGTCTTCTCGACCTATCAGAGTGCAAGAACCACCCGCGATGCCATGGTGCAGGACGACGGCAGCCAGTCTCCGGTTCTTCTTGGACTGTTCGATGAGGCGCACCGCACCGCGGGAGAAAAGAACAGGGACAGCCTGTTTGCCTTCGGACTTTTTGACGACAATATGGAAATCGCCAAACGCGCCTTCTTCACGGCGACGCCGCGCATCTCCGAGAGCGAGGGGCCAAGCCGGGAGGGATCCGTCCTGTCCATGGCAGATCAGGAGATCTACGGGCCCAGGGTCTATGAATACACGTTCAGCGAAGCTGTTCGCGACAAGAATGTCGTTCCCTACGATCTTTGGGCGCCAGTCATCACCCTTGAGGAGTTGTCGCGGATCGGGGTTGAGCGGGGGTTGAGCGAAGGCACGGATATGAAGGACCTTCTGGCGGAGCTTGCGATTTCGCGGGTAATGCAGGAGACGGGCCAGGTCAGGTTTCTGACCTATCACCGGCGGATCGAGGATTCGAGGAATTTTGCCGATCGCCTTGAAGGAAGCTACGGTCCGCTCGGCTTCACGATCGGGCATATCGACGGATCGACCGCGTCGGGAGAGCGACTGCGTCTGCTTGGCGCGATGGAGAGTGGCAAGGCGATCCTGACCAATTGCAAGGCCTTCGTGGAGGGGGTGGATGCCCCGGGCCTGCAGGGGATTGCCTTCGTGGATCCGAAAAGTTCGGTCGTTGATATCGTCCAGGCTGTGGGGCGTCCGACGCGTTGGGACAAAAATGACGAGAACAAGCGCGCCAGTATCATCGTTCCCATCGTTTATGATCCGAACGACACACGATCCGCCAGCGAGCAGGCCAAGGACCAGGGCTTCGAGACGCTGATCCGCGTTGTCCAGGCTCTCGGGGCAAGCGACGACAGGATGGCCGCGGCCATCCAGCATGGCTCGCGCCAGGCGGGGCGCAGCGGCAGTTTCGAGGCCGCTGGCCTGGCTGAGGCGGGCCAGATGAAGCTGCTGGGTCTGGGGGAGAACATGACCCCGGAGGATCTTGCGGCGATCGGATCAAGGATCGGCGTCATATCGCTGACAGCGGCGCGTGATACATTTGCGCAGAACGTCGGCCGGCTGGAAGCCCATCTCGAAACCCATATAGAATTGCCGACGGCGAAGAGCGACCCCGAACTCTACCGCTGGGCGCGGAGGGTGCGTCTGCAGCACTCCGAGAACCGTCTGGATCAGGGACAGGCCAGGATTCTTGATAGGGTCGAGGGCTGGCGCTGGACGGGGCCGCGCGAACAGCCACACGGCTATGTCGCGCACATCCAGAGTTTTTACAAGCGCAAT
>Ga0105055_10012706_pt1 | contig 10208 bp, 2 predicted proteins | sample BON03_FD_78090 | JGI IMG/M metagenome (GOLD analysis project Ga0105055, IMG submission 78090) | Freshwater microbial communities from Lake Bonney liftoff mats and glacier meltwater in Antarctica - BON-03 | ecosystem: Environmental > Aquatic > Freshwater > Ice > Glacier meltwater | place: Lake... | reverse complement strand
CAGGCACATGTACATACGCAGTGACGATTTTAGGGACCATTTCGTAGTGGGCCTGCAGACCGCCGCTGAATACTCAGTAGCGGATCATCCTGGAGATCAAAACCCATAAACTGGTGTGGAAATGGACCGCTTGCACCGTAGACGGTGGGTATCCACGGGAAGTCTTGCAACACGCCACTGCCAGCAACGGAAGTTCGCGTCGCGAAGCCGCGATAATACGGTTCCGGATTCATCACGCGCGTCACCATGAAGCGGTTGCTCGGGCAGCTTTGCGATTGCACAGATACGTCTGCGACTGTGAAGCTGGAGAAATGCGTCACGCTCACAGCGCACGAACACCCTCCGATGACCCCCTTGCTGCACGCACCCATGCGACTGGGTTCTTGGGTCATGTCGGTGATGTCAGAGATGGCCAACATCTGCGTGTTGGCGAGGATCAAGTCGCATAACGCGGGATCTAGATTCGCCTGCTCGTCGAGGATGGGGATGTCGAGGATCATGCCGCCCACAATCTCCACCGCGGCAGAGGGCTGGATCTGAATGAGCGAGGCAACCAGCGCGCCAGATTCGAAGAGCGACCCGAAGGCTCCTTGCTGCAAGAGCGAGTCGGGCACAGCACCCACAGAGAATGTGACGGCCTGCGATGCGCCGTTCACCGTGAAGCCCCCAGCTCCCATTCGCAGCTCCATGGCAGGCTGGCCGTCCGCCGACACGGCTGCAATGCTGCCCGCCACGCTGGGGTCCAGCGGGGCGCTGATGTCTACGGGGGGGCGGTCTTGGCCTGCCTGGCAAGCGGCCTCCTCGACGCAATTCGCAAACGGCCTGCTCGTGACGGGGTCGATGGTCGCTTTGCCCGTTGCGTCGCGCAGAATCCCACACAAAAACGAGATTCGCAGGGCAGCCAACCTTTGCCTCGCAGTCGGCAGCGTCCGTGCCGCACGTGACGTCTTTGCCGTTGGTGCACTCCTGGAACCCCGGGGGGCAGCCCTTCCAGTTGACTCCGGCCTTGGTGCACTCCTGCATGCCACCGGTGCCAGGGTAGCAGAGGGCGTCCGGACACCGTTGCTCCCCGACGGGGCAGGCTGGGGGCAATCCCGACATGTCGCATCCTGCGGCGTCTGCAGCACAGGCCCAATTCGGGCATCGGAATGACTGCTCCTGCAAGCACTTGGTGGCCGGAGCGCACGACGCGCCCGCTCCAATGCAAATGCCCTCCTGGTCGCAGTACTTGTCGCCCTCGTTCGGGCAGGCGTCTTGCTTTTCAGTCTTGTATGCGCCGAGGGCTGTACTGTCGAACACGCCGTCTACCACAAAGCACTCTGTCATGGCGCCCACGCACGCTGCTCTCATGGCAGCGGGCACAGCACTCGACGTCGGGCACAGCATCATCTTGGTGCTGTCGGTGCAATTGGCCTTGCTGATCTCGAGCTGCGCCCTGGCCTGGCTCGCCAGTGCGACGGCCTGCTGTCTCTCGGCGTTGATCCTGTTGAAATCCGGCAGGCACGGCGCCGGCCCTATTGTGGGCTTGATGAGGCCAGGCGCGCACGGCGTGCACGTGCCTCCGTTGGGCCCGGAGAAGCTTGCGTTGCACCCGCACATCGAGCTGTTCGGGCTGGCCGCGGGCGAGAGCGAGTTGGCAGGGCAGCTCTGACACGCCGCGCCCGACTGATTCAACGCCAAAGCAGCAGCTGCGCCTAGCCCATACGTGTTGACGGGGCACGCCTCGCACGCCTGCAGCGCGTCCTCGCCGCGCTGCATGCGGCCGGCGATGGCGGCGATCTCGGCGGCGCTGAGGAGGGCGTCGACGGCGTAGAGGCCTGCCAGATTGAAATTTGAAAAAGGATCATTTGGATGGAGGCTTTTGCCAATCATGGTACTTTGCAATATTCTGTCTGCTCGACGAGTACAAGATACTGACACTGGAGTGATTTGGTCAATCGCAAAAGTCAACACTAAAGCGGATGCGTTCCACGTCAATGTCATTGTCTGCCAATTATTTTGGATGACTCCGTTCATAATCGTCAGCTGACACCAAGCAGCCCCATCATCTCGAATTTGAGCCATCATAGTCGTAGTTTGGGCACTTCGCCATATCATCAGAGTGTTTTGCCCTTGACCGTTGCCAAACTCGAAGATTCTTTCGTGTGAACCAGGCGATCCTGTCATCTTGACCACCGCTACTGCTGTAAACCCTCCATTGTTATTAATGTCAAACGTGTGCGCCCCCCCGTCCAAATACTGATTGAACGCCCGGTCAAACGTCACCGCCCCCGTCCCCGCCGCGAACCCCGCCGTCGAACTGTACACGGCCGTCGACGCGTGCGTGCGCCCCTCGCGATTCGCCAATGTAGAAAGCTGCGCGCGCCCCGGAACGAGCGCAATCGCGCGCTGGCTCGCCGCGCTGAGGCTCAGGGAGCTCCCCGCCGCGCACTGGCAGGCCTGCGCGGAGGTGCTGCCCTCAATCGACAGCGTGGTGGCGGGGCAGCTGGAGCACTGGCGCACAATGAGGGCGGCGCGCATGCTGATGTGCTCATTCCAATCTATCACCACTATGTGGATGTATCTGGCATTGACAGGTGTGGTAAAAATGTGCTCCTTTTTGAGACCGTCTGTCATGGAGAAGGTCCCAAGCATAGCAATATTTGTTCCAGCAACAGTTGCCAGAGTGTCTCCAATACGATAATGCACACTAAATTGTTTCACAAACTGTTGAGCATTATCACAGCCACGTCCTTGCGTGATTATTCCTACAATTTGCATGGGTTGTCCTGCGTCGATCTCCATCCACTGATTTGCATCACTGATTTGGGCTGACCATGCCATACCTGCTGCGCTCAATTCATCCAACAGAGACTGTCGCATAACTCCTCCATGAATTGTTGAATATCTTCGTAGCGCATACGGCGGATTGAGCACAACAGTCTCCCGGAACCCCCCCGCGCGGCACGCACAGGCCGCCGCCGCCGTGCTCCCCGCGGGCGCGGTGGCGCCGGGGGGGCAGGCGGTGCAGCCGCTGAAGGCCTGGAGCTCGCGGAAGTTCATGGCCTCGGCACTGTCCGCCACAATGAATACATACCGGCCAATTAGGTTACAGTCGTGTGTTTGGACATCTGCGACACTGAGCGTGGCGCATATGGTGTTGTCTGCCCACGCTGCGCTGGACCCAACGCGAATGACTGCCCCTGTGATTCGAGACTGCAAAGAATCAATTCGATTGAAAAATCTGATGTACTGCAGGACTCTGGTCTCCTGCAAGTCAATCATGAATGTAACACGACCAGCTGGATTGGTGACTGCTGTGTGCATAAGCGTTGTAAGTAATCCATCATTACCTGTGGATGCTGCATTTGCAGAAGACAATGCACTTGAAGAAGATGTGGAAGTTCCGTGTGTAACAGCACCCGTACCAAGACTCAATGCTACAGCCGGACACGCCGCGTCCCGCCCCGGCCCGCACATGCGCGCCACGTTGGACGCCTGCTGCGCAAAGAACTGGTCGGTCGGGCAGTGCGGCACCTGGCACAAAGCCGACCCTAGCGTGAGCTTGAAGGTGCCCGCCGCGCACGCCGTGCACGTGTCGCCGTTTGCGCCAGAGAAGCCCGCGTTGCACTCGCACATGGAGCTGTTTGGGCTGGCCACGGGCGAAAACGAGTTGGCGGGGCACGACTGGCACATGCCCGCGCCGCTCCTGTACATGCCCGCCACGCACACGCAGAACTCGACAGATGGGCTGGCGGGGGGGGAAATGGTATTCGGGGGGCAAGTCGCGCATCCCATGACTGGACTCACTGTTGCTGTGAGTTCGTTGTTCAGCGCAAGTGAGGCCCCTGTGAAATCGCTGTCTGAGAGGTGGTAGTTCCAGATGTAGAGCTTGGAGAACTGCCAGTCACTTGATTCGCCTACCTGCTGGTTGATTCCAAGAGCGCCATTTCCGGTTCCGCCATTTGCTTGAGCGGATCTGACGTGGTTGACAAGGACACCATCAACAGCAGCTGATGCACGATTTCTTCCACATACAACTACCCAGTTTGTGACGGGGCTTATGGAATACTCGAGATTCCCGGTGCGGGCAGCCCCGTTCTGATCGTAATAAGCTGATCCTGCATGCGCTATGTTTCCAGAAGTTGATTGCCAATGTCCGTTCAACCAATTCAAATTACCTGCTAGATTGCCCATTGCACTCAAAATCCGTTGTCTATTGGAACCCGAGTACCGCGTAACACTACATACAGTAAAAGTTGTTGGAATGGACCCCGCGCCCCACTGCATTTTGGTGGCTGTGGTGCCACCTACAAAGGCCACAGACCCGCCCGCGCCGTGGCCATCCAAGGTGCCAGTGGTGACCGTGCCTGATTCCCAGGCCCCCGTCTTACCCACGCACGTCTGTCCCGCGCACTTGCTGTCAAATTTCTGCGTCACTGCGTTCCAGTCGGTCGCGAGGGAGGTGATGAATGGAACGTTGCGCGCGAGCACGGCGTCCATGGCAGTCCCCCCAAACGAGCCCGCCGCGCACGGCGCGCACGCTCCGCTGTCTGGGTTGTACCCCGCGTCGCACTCGCAGGCGGCGGCTGACACGGAGCCGGCTGGAGACGTTGAAAATGCGGTGCAGTTTTGACAGAGCGCCCCGCCCAGCGTGTCTTTGAACGTGTTGGGCGCGCACTGCACACACTGCGCGTTGGTCTCTGTGAAGCCCGCGTTGCAGAGGCATTGATTTGCCAACGTGCTCCCCGCCCCCGACGTCGCGTTGCTCTGGCACGGGTCGCAGGGCCCGGGCCCCGTGGCTGTCTTGAAAGAGCCCGCCAGGCATAGTGCACAAGCGGTGTTGAGGCCATAAAAGCCTGGCTTGCACGCGCACGCGGCCTGTGACACAGCGCCTGCGTCCGAGTCTGTATTCTCGGGACACGTGGTGGCCGTGGTTGTCGCCAGCGCCCCGCCCGATTGCGTGCCCAAGCAAAACGAGCCCGCAGGACACGCCTCACACGTCTGCGAGGCGCTCACATAGTAAAAGCCGGGCGCACACCCGCACGCACTGCCAAACGCCTGGTACTTGGGCGCAATACACAAGCACTGAGATGACGCCTCTGCCCCCTCCTCAAGTGTCGTGGTGTGCGTTGGACACGGCGAGCATGCCACGTCGCCCTCCTGCGACTTGAAGGAGCCGACGGCGCACGCCTCGAAGGCCCCGCCATCTTTGTGGAAGCCGGCCGCCGCCACGCACAGCGAGAGGTCATAGGCCTTGTCGGCCAGCGTAGTCGACCCAACCGGACACGTGTCGCACGCCGCGTTCGCCGAGGCCGCCTTGTACTTGCCCTTCGCGCACTCGACGCACGTGTCGAGCGCGCTCCCGTCCGCCGCGTACCCCCGCGCGCACAGGCAGCCCGTCGCGGAGATCGTGCCTGCCACGGACTCGCTGAAGTCCTTGCACTCGAGGCAGTCTTCAATAGCGTTGCCGCTCGCCTCCTTGTACGTGCCCGCCGCGCACGCGGAACACGCGTTGGCCACCACGGGCTCTGAGTAGCCCGCGTTGCAAAGCCAGCTCTGTTTGTTTAACGAGAAAGCGTTTGATGGTACCAAGTCGCAGAGCAGGCCCACATCGGCCCTGTACTTGCCGCTCGCGCACGCCGCGCACTGTGTGACCGCACTCACCTCGAATCCTGCATTGCATACGAAGCTTATGGTATCGGGCGCAAATCCATTTGCGGGTTGGTCGGTGCAGGCCAAGCCAGGAACCGCCCTGTACTTCCCGGACGTACAGGCCTCGCACTCACTGCTTGCAGTCGCCCCGAAGCCTGCGTTGCATAAAAAGCTCACAGTATCCGGCGCAAAGCCATTGGCGGGCGCTTCGGCGCACGCGACGCCCGCTGTCATCGTATACTTGCCGCTCGCACACGACGCGCAATTGCCACCCTCGCCTGCATCGACACCCTCAAAGCCGACACTGCAAACGCACGCCGTTCCGTCTGCCGTGTTTTGCGCGTTGCTCGTGCATGGAACCATACAAGACCCTGACCCCGTGCTCCCTAGCCTTGAAGTCAATCCTGTGGGGCATTGTGTACAAGGACCGATTCCCGTTGGAGGGCCGAATTGACCCACAGGGCATGCACACTGTCCAAAGGTGGAGACCTCTGAAAGAGCAATGCCCTGATTCGCTACCACATACAGGTATCGACCACTCCGACCGCAGCTTACTGTTTGAGCTGTAGTAGTTTGAGAGGCTGCTAACTGTGCACATTGCGGATTGTTATGTATGTGGATAATATTACCAATTCTCACCCGTGCATTATCCAAACTGTTAAAATGTTGTTGTTTGGCCCTGCTGTGGATAGTAACCGATGTTATAAATCTCGATTCTCGAAAATCCACTCTCCACCAGGAAGGGTTCCAATCATCGGTCATAAAAAATGCACTCGTGCTCCCGTCCACTGCAACGCCAGGATTGTTCCAATAGCTAAACCTTGGATTTCTCATTGCTGTACCGCAATTCCCCACCGCCCCCCCAGCCCCACACGCCCGCGCGAAATTGCGTGTACCTTCGGTGGTAGTATCAGGAGAAGCGCAAATGTCATAGCCACACTCCGTGACCGCCTTGGCTTCGGCGTAAGACGACGTTCCCGCGGGGCATGCTTCACACGATTCGCTCATCGAGTACTTGCCGCTCGCGCACGCCGTGCACTGGCTGCCCGCGCTCGCTTCGAAACCATCGTTGCACAGGAAGCTGATTGTGTTTGGCGTAAAGGCATTTGCAGGCGGGTTGGCGCACATTACGCCCGCCCCCATCGTGTACTTGCCGCTTGCACACGCCGCACACTGGCTGCCCGCGCTCGCCTCGAAGCCCGCGTTGCACTCGCACTCTGATGCAGCTTGCGCCCCGACAGGCGACGTCCGGCCGCCTGCGCAAATGTCGCACGCATTGCCCCCGGGGATCGCCTTGAACGAGCCAGCGGGGCAGGCGGTGCAGGCGTCCGGCGCTCCGGAGAAGCCCGCGTTGCACTGGCAGGTTGAAGTTCCAGAGATTCGCTCGGTGTTCAGAGCGCACGGTCCAGGCTTCAGGCGTACAAACACTAAACTGCCTCTGGATTGTGGCGGCCAAAACTGGCCGTTCTCGTGATACAGAGTATGTTGATCATAATTTCTTGGATGTGTTGACACAATTAACGGATCACCTGAATAACTTGGACGTGTGTAAAACTCCAAGTAGTGAGGATTTGCGTCGGCATAACTCGATTTAACCATTTCATAGGTGCCATCATTCATACTAAGACGAGATCTATCGAAATACACCCATTGTGAAAAATCGACTGTACTTACAAATACTTCATTTGGCTGGGCGTATAAGCCTTCTGAAGAATGCGCAGGGCGTCTAGCATTGAAAGGGACAGACCAGGCGGAGTTTGTCCTGTCAACTGATCCATATGAAGCAGTTCCTGCCAAATTGTCGTTTGTTGGATGCCATCCAGAACTTGATGCGGGTAATTGACGAACTAATCGCCATGTCTCTGAGTTCGTTTGTTCACTACTAAAAGGCTGAGGCATTCCAAGTTTATAATGCACCATCTGTTCACGAGTGAAAGTATACGGTGCTCCGCCATTGTTTGGTGGTACTGTAATAATATTTGGCATGGCGGTTGGTCGCGTTTGTCCGTCTACCAATGCGCACATTGAAAGAGATATTGCGCACATCAACACTGCACTTTTGCGCTCTGCACTGAGCAAGCCCATCAACAGAACCATCCACGCCGCGCGCCGCATTGCGCACAGGCCCGGCGCGCCTAAATACAGGGGGGCAATGATTACACGATTCGCAAAACACAGGCACAGAACGGGTAGTGACAATCACATTTATTCAAAACGCGAAAACGGGGCGCACTAATCGCTCTCACTGCCCTCCTCGTAGGTGCGCGGAAAGCAGTGCTTTGGGATCATGGGGCCAGCAGGGTGCGTCGCGGCGTACTTGTCCATCTCCTCGTGGAAGCGCCTGTGGAATTCGATGCTAAATTCCCAATGGGTTGCGTTCGGCCACACCCTCTTGTCGCGCTCCTCGAGGAGCCGGGCATACACGACGCCCGCGTGCGCTCGGTCGCTCACGGAAATCTCGTCGGGGTGCACGAACGGAAAGCCTTCGTGTGGCAAACGCAACGTCCGTTGCCCCATGTCCGCTTGATTTTCCGCGCCGAAGTAGGAGCACAACTCCAGGTTTGGCGAAGAGGTATGGCCAGACATTGTCCATCTATCCGCAAACGGTTTGTACGCAGGATCAGCCATGTAATGAGCCACAAAGCCTTCGCGCGTTTGGTGCAACCCCATGGCCACCAGCACCTGCCACGGCACGTTGGCTTCGAAGTGATGCCGAAGTATGCGGGCGTGTGCGAAAACATGTTGCAACCGGGTTTTTGGAATGCCGTTGTTCTTGCGTTTGAAGAGACTGATGTTCAGGTACACCCACTCTTCGAGCATGCAGCAAAAGGACGTGAAGTGCACGACCGACATGGCGATGAGACGGAACACGTTGAAATTGTAGCCAAATTTGACGCACACTTCGCACTCAATTCGGACTCCATCACGTTCGTAATATTCCTTCTGAACTTCCACGAACTCGTCACGGCGCCAGTACATGCCTTCCACGTAAGATTTATCTTCATAGCGTGTGCTGCCCCACATTCGCGAAAATGTGGGGTCAGTGTTTGCAAATGGTTGAGGAAACACGGGAACGAAGTTACCCCTGTAATCCTCTGCGACCACGTACGGGTTGTCCAAATAATGCCTGTAAACACTGTCTAGATTGTCTTGCAAAATGCCAGCAACAGGCATGTTGTGCTCAAAGCCCCTGCCGCCGTGAAAGTTGCGTTGTAAGGCATCCCTTGTCACTAGATGACGCCAATTGTTCGGATTGTTCCCCTTGAAGTCATGATGAATGAAGTGCATGGCCCACAGTAAGCAGTGGCACATTTTCATGTGGTCCGTTACAATCACACCCATCGACAAATCTGCCAGACCAAACCTCGACGGAGCTCCATTGAGCCCGGTGTCTCCGGGTCTCTCAGAGCGTCCGCGCAACCCACACCACGCGCAAAAATCAATAGTACAAATCTCGCAGGTAAAATGCGCGCATTTTTCTGCCATGGTCACAGGACTATTGCATACAGGGCACCGGATCGTGCCGCTGGTAGCATAAATCAGGCTGTCGTAAACGAACCACATGTGGTCAAGATCGGGACGGTCCGGAGTCGCAAACTGAGACGGGCGTTCCCATGACGTGTAGCGAGCCAACTCCAATTCTTCCGCCCTCGTGTGTGCCATGCCCGCCAGAGACAACCGCCCCGTGGTCTGCACGGACCCTGTGCACCCGACCAATGGACAACGAATATTATTCGAAGCAGGCACAGAAATTTTTTTGAGGAGGTCGCCAGCGCAAACGCAGCAAATGTAGTGACCCTTTGAGCACAGCGTCATCATGCTTGTGCGCTGGAAAATCACCCTGTTCTCCGGGCCCGAGTTGAAATTACGAATAGCCTCTTCCCGTGCACTCAACGATACATCGTCGCCAAGTTCGCCTATCAGGTGCGCGTCCAACGCAGTGTCGTAGCAAATGCTGCACATCTCGTTCGCTCCGGGCAGGACGGCGACATCGCGCAGGGCAGCACGGTAACGCATGCGCAAGAGTTCCACATTATCCTGACGCGTGGTCAGTTCCTTGGCGGCAACTACCTTTGCGAGATCCCTGGCCACCCCAGTCCGAGCTTCCCACATACTGGCGTCAGAGAAGGCAGATTCGGAGACGCGCGTCTGCTCAGAGAGCTTTCGCGCTGCGTCTATGATACTCTGCTGCCTCTCCGCTTCCCGTTTGGTCTCCGCCTTCTGCCTTTTCCTAGCCTGGATTCTCTCATTTTTCTGCAACGCCTCGACGTATTCTTTCATGGCATCGACGCCTTCGACGCTGTCCAAGTCCGGGAGTGCAACCTCGTCGAGTTCCACCGGGGGCGTGACAGGGAGGCGTATGCCGGGCACCATAAACCCTGCTGGCAGCAGGCTACCTGGGCCTGCAGATAATAGTGCAATGCGTCTGCGCTCTCGTTGTTCGCGTCTTGTTGCTGGCACCGTCAATGCATATATGTATAAATATATATATCTCTCTCTCTCCATGATACCTATATATATATATATATATGTATATATATATATATATGTATATATATATATATATGTATATT
>Ga0105055_10012698_pt1 | contig 10211 bp, 5 predicted proteins | sample BON03_FD_78090 | JGI IMG/M metagenome (GOLD analysis project Ga0105055, IMG submission 78090) | Freshwater microbial communities from Lake Bonney liftoff mats and glacier meltwater in Antarctica - BON-03 | ecosystem: Environmental > Aquatic > Freshwater > Ice > Glacier meltwater | place: Lake... | reverse complement strand
CACACACGCACACGCACACACACACACACACACACACACTCTCTCTCTCTCACACACACACACACATATTCCCACACGCACACACGCGCACACACACACACAATGACACACTCCTTCACACACACACACGCAGACGCAGACGCACAGACCTTGATGCGTTTCTCGGAGGCAACAGGTGGCGAAAGCGTCTGACCGACGGTGAGCGGAAACTGAGAAGTCAGCACGATTTCATCGTACGGGTTGTCGTTGATGCCCTGTACCCCCCCGACACGTACCCCCCCGACACGTGGACGACACACACGTGTAGAGATGACGATATGTATGGACGACACACACGTGTAGAGATGAGCATATGTACAAGAACACCTGTAGAAATGGACCAGAATGCGGCACCCCATACTTGAAACGAACACTTGGTACACACTTGAAACAAACACTTGGTACACACTTGAAACAAACACTTGGTACACACTTGCAACGAACACTTGGTACACACTTGCAACGAACACTTCGTACACACTTGCCACACAAACCTGGGACATGTCCTCAGCAAACTTTGCCTACACAAAGACTTGGGAAATGGACTTTGCACAAAGACACATGGTGGACCGGCAAGAGAAGGCTTTTCATATGCCACACGATGTTGTGGGTGCCACACCATGCCATGTGCCACACCATGTCATGCGCCACACCATGTCATGTGCCACACCATGTGTGCTGCCATGCTTCTTGGTGTTTATGTGTGAACCTTGTGGTGCGCCGACACAAGCATTGTGGTGCAAGGACAAATATTGTGGTGAAAGGACAAGGCGCCTTGTGGTGAAAGGACAAGGCGCCTCACGAGGCAGGCCTGGTGCCTCACAGAGATCACCAAGGCGTTGGGCATGCGCTTACCTCTTCCTCTCTGTGTGCGCGGCGGCGAAGGGCTTTGTGGCGGCGAGGTGCCCCGAGCCGCTGCGCGTCAGGGCGCGCGGCACCTCCGGAGCCGCCGCGCGCCACTCGCAGCACGACAGAGCCCATACGGAATTTTTCGCCAAAAAACACTTTTTTCCCGATTAATTCGAGTTCAGCCTACACAGCGTACACAGGCCTACACAGGCCTACACAGCCTTCACAGGCCTACACAGCCTAGACTCACAAGTCAAAAATGCGAGTTCAACAGGCTGAACTCAAACATGACAAAAAAACGTCCGAAACCAATTTTTGTGTAAAAAATAGCCGTCGGAAAAAAATTTGAGTTCAGCCGGCTGAACCCAAATTTTTTAAAAAAATTTGAGTTTATCCGGCTGAACTCAACTTTCAGAAAAAATTTGGGGTTCAGCCGGCTGAACCCAAATTTTGAAAAAAATTGGAGTTCAACCGGCGGACCCCCAACTTCAAAAAAGAAGACTTGGTCTCTTTTTTTTCAAATTCAGATTTAATTGTCCCGACGTTGCCGTCCGCCAGGGTGCGCGGCGGCGGAGAGCTTCACGCTGCCGCGCGCCATTCGGCTACCTTCGCGCTCCTTCGCATTTGATTTTTTCTTTTTGGAGCGCTCCGACTTGATAAAGTCGGCTTTATCAAGCAATCTGAGAAAGTCCGAGCGCCCCCTCCCCTCCAAAAAAGAAACGGTATTCGAGGAAAGCTGGAACGCAAAGATGAATGAAAGAGTGAAGTTGGGGTGGCCCCAAAAATAAAATGGAAATGAGGGTTCTGACTATCACCTTGTAACATCCCACAAATAGGTCAAGGCTGAAATCGGAAAAATGGAAAAAAAAATTGAAAAAATCCGTATTGACTGTGGCTGACTGAGAGTGAAATTGAAAAAATGAGTATTGACTGTGGCTGACCGATGCGGCTCCGGGGCTAAAGCCCCTATGCTTGCCGCACGCCACAACATATGATTTTTTATAGATCGGATAACTACGTGAACTGCGTGAACTAAGTCCGATCTGAGATCGGACGTCTTGACTGAGATCGGACGTCTCAATCAAGATACCACGTGCGATTTAAGATGCGACGTCCAATCTGAAACAGAAGGAGAAACAGAGAGAGAGACCGAGATGATGAAGGCGTTGGGCACGCGCATGTAAAAAAGAGCAGTTGCGTTTGGCGCAGGCTGGTCGAAGGCGGGGGCCGGATTGATTGCCTCGACCTCAAGTTGCACACAGTGCTGCCCCGAGGACAGCATGTCCGCATCGCCGTCGCTAGGCGCATCGATGGCCTCAAAACACACGAAATGAGTGTGGGACTGGGCCACCTCGGGCGTCCATTTGAAGTCGACATTGAGGATGTGATTGCCAAGACTGCCCTCTGTAGTCATGTTTACGAGCACCGCACCCTCCGGCAAGGCCATGGACCGGATGTCAGCCAGCCTGCTACCCACGCGCGAGGTACGAGCAGAAAGTGTAAAGTATATCATGTAGCCCGCATAGCCATGCAGCGTGCCTATCTCCGCGCTCCGGATCCCTGGCGACGAATAGCTCGTCAACAGGGGCTTGCCCAGGATAAAGACGGGCCGCAGTGGCTCCATGTGATGAGGAATAACTTTGATTATGGCATCGTAGGGAGTCACGGAGCGGACCGAGGCGATCTGGACCACGATGGGATGGCACCCAATACCCAGCGCGCTCCCATTTAGTGCAAGCATGCCACTGGTCGCCACAGGGAAAGTGGCGGCGGAAGTAGGCGGCATGATGGCGGTACCGAGTTCCGAGCCCTGCGCTATGCGCCAGGCCATGGCTGTTGCTCCCATGTACGTGTTGGCTAAAATATTGACATTATGCATAACCGGGCTGTTGGTGATGACAATCATGGGCAGGGCCTTGGCACGCAGCGACTCTCCGTCCAGGGCTAGGTTGACACGTGCTGTGATCTGAAACTCTCTGAATGCCGGCCCGTACTGGCGGCAGCAGCCGCTCAACGAGGCAAGCCAATCATTGCCACCGTCATTGGGCGCTCGGTACGTGTGCTCAACCATCGAGTAGCCGTGCAGAAAGTCCTCGGAATTGTTCAGCGAGTGGTGCGTGACCATGAGAAAGAGCGGGTGCTGTGTGCCGTCGCCCGTCTGGAACACAACCGGCCCAGCTACACCAGCCGCCGAGATCTGCACTCCGGGCACATCGACCACGTCTCCCGATACTGCCCGCCCGTCCTCCCCCGAGCCCGCAAACACGTTTTCGGACGAAAAGGAGCGCCGCCACTGCGTCTCTATTTTGAATGACACAGTGTATCCGCTCACCTGACGGTAGCTAATTGAGCCAAAGCGCAAATGACCATTGGTCCCGGGGCATGGCGCCGCGCTTGCAAATCCCACGCACACTGACAGCGCCGCAAGAGCAGACAACGCCCCAGTAAGCATGAGCGGCGCCCCCCGGGGTTGATGCTGCTCCCTCTGCCTCGGCTCGTCGGCAGTTCGCTGCATACCGTCACCTGCTCTGTTTCTGCGCCGCCGCCGCCGCGCGTCCCACCCGTCGCCAGATTGTAGCAGGCCCGGGCAAGGAAAGACGCGGCCACCTCGGGCTGTAATGCCGATCTTTGCGGCCACAAAGATGTTGCTAACATGCACAGGCTCCCTGTTTACGGGCTGCCTGTCCCTCTCGCCGTCGGGCGTTCGCTTTCGCCTCTGCCCACCTCTGTCTCGGCTCTCCGCGCACTGTTCGCAGCGTGGACAGGGGTCTGCACTGCAGGGGCCTGCCTTTCTGTGCGGAGACACAGCGCAAGCCTCACTGGCGACGCGTGTGTTGTGTCTCTGTGCGTGGCTTCTACCATTCACAATGTCCCAGTCACCATTCATGGTCGTTCAGATGGGCAGCTGTCGAGTGTGCGGTGATCTTCCGCTCGGCAGCTGTCGAGCCGAAGATCACTGCACAGCAACGGATTTGGCCAACTGTGGAGACGGTTAGATAAAGCCCCCGATTAAAAAAAACGAAAATTTCATGATTGATTGTCACGAATGAGAAAAGCCCCCTCCGCATGTGCGACAGAGCGCTGAGACAGTCAGGCAGCGATCGCGAGGAGAGACTGCTATAGTACTCATAGAGAGGGGTAGAGATGTCTTTGGACAAGGAACAAGCCGAGGCAGCTGTCCGGGCGCTTGGACAGGCCACGGTGGGCGCCGTGCGCGCGGCCAACGAGCTGCCGGGCGGGCGCGACTATGTGCTGCACAAGAGCAGCTACAAAGATTTCCAGGCGCGGGTGGCGGGTCCAAAGGGCAGCGGCACGGTGGAAAAGCGCGTGCTCTCGCTCCTCGACCGCATTTTCTCGCACGTCCAGGGTGAGCCCTCGAGCTTTGCGCGCACAAAGGGCGTTGAGCCCGATGACGTCTTCGAGACTGTGGTCGACTTTGCCGACGCGCGCCTCGAGGCCGTCGACTTCCTTCTGGACGAGATGGCCGGGCGTGCCCCCAAGGTCAAAGCCGGGGTTGTTGGGGCGGCGGCTTATGGTGGCGGGTCTGGCAAAGGCGGCAAGTTCTCGGCGCTGATCCGCGGCAAGCCCGAGGACCTCGGTCTCGCCAAGCCGCAGTTGTGCTTCAAAGACCCAGTCAACAATGCCAACGACACGCCATTTGTGGCCAAGGCTTGGCCAAAAGCACACGCGGCCTCGGACAGTAAGGCTAGCGCAGCATCAGGGCGGCACCCGTATGCTGCTGAAATGGACGCCATCACGTATACCCCCCAGCAGCTCGCACCGCCGGCCGAGGCAGAGGAGCCGCGGCCCATGGATGAAACGCCCTGCACCTACGTGGACACGCCGGAGGGGCTGCAGTCCATGCATTCGGTGCTGCTCGGGTGCCCCGAGATAGCTGTGGATCTTGAGCATCACTCGGTGCGCTCGTTCCAGGGATTTACCTGCCTCATGCAAGTCTCGACAAGGGAGCAAGATTTTCTCGTGGATACCATTGCGCTGCGTGAGTATATGCAGACGCTGCTGCCTGCGTTTACAGACCCGAGTATCACGAAAGTATTTCACGGATCCGATAGTGATATGAGGTGGCTGCAGTGTGACTTTGGTCTGTACATTGTCAATCTCTTCGACACTGGACAGGCAGCTCGATTGCTTGAACTACCTTCGTTTGCGCTCGCCTATCTACTAGATCGCTTCTGTGGCCAGACGCCCGACAAGAAGTATCAGCTTGCCGACTGGCGCAGTCGCCCTCTCTCTGACGACATGCTCAAATACGCGCGCATGGACACGCATTTTCTCCTTTTTATTTACGACAAAATCCGTGGGCTACTGTTGGAGCGTGACTCGGGCGGCGAACGGCTGCTGCGCTCGGCGCTCTCGATGTCAAGGCAGGTGGCGCAGTTGCAATACGAAAAGCAGGTCTTTTCGGCCGACTCACATCTGAGCGTCTTGAATCGCAGCGGGCGCGTCATGTCAGTGCACCAGACTGCAGTGTTTGCAGCCGTGTTTGCTTGGCGTGATGAGCTGGCGCGTGTGCGCGACGAAAGCTGCGACTTTGTATTGCCCACTTCGATGCTTTTCAAGCTTGCCACTGTCATGCCCAAGTCACGGGGCGAGGTGCTTGATGTGTGCAAACCCAACGTGCCGCCCTTGGTGCGCGAGCAGGTCGAAATCGTTGCCAAGCTATGCTCCACGCTGGCTCATCCTGCACATGCCAGCAGCGCGTCAGTTGCAGGGGGGCCATCCGAGCAAAAAGACAAATGGCAAGGTGTGGCTGACACGCGATACAGTTTGGCCGGCTGGGTGGCGGAGGAGAACGAGGAGCTCACGTCCACCACCACGAAGAAAAGGCGAGCCGTTGCAGCCGTGCACGTAGATGCAAGCAACTGCCATGCCAGCAGCCGCCAGCCTTGTACCCATGTCCGTTCGCAGTCGCTGTTTTTGGGGCGCAAAAAGGTTGCAGTGCTCGAGGGCGGCGACGTGCACGTGATTGGTGCCGAAGTCGCACACCAGGTTCAAGAAGTTGCCAGCGAAAGCAAGCGTGACGCTACCGCCAAGGTGCTCCAGATTCGGGCAGCCTTTACTGTGGAGTTTCCTGAGGCTCTGTTTGTGGCTGCTGAGGATGTGGCGATGGCATGTGATGCGGCGCTGTCCTCGCCTCGTAAGAGCGCTGGCGATGCAATGCATGAGGACGAGGAAGAGGAGGTGGCTCCCATGAAAGGCGCTGGGCTCGATCACGACGGCATGCCCCGCGCTGTGAAGCAAGTCTTCAAGGGCCCCGCCAGCATCACACTCAATGAGGCTGGCGAGCAGGTTGGGGGCAAAAAGAAAAAGAAAACAGTGGAGCAAGGGCCGGGCAGTTTGGTTGAGAAGCAAGTGGAGGGCAGTCAAGGTGTGGACTGGGTCAAGTCGCTGGGCTGGAAGGACCATTTGAGGGCCAAGATTGCAAGTACAGGTGGCGGTGAGGCTGACGTCACCGGTACTGACCTGCCGGGCGAGGTCGACACATTCAAACCCTTTGATTATTCAACGACGGAGACAGCGGCGGAGCCCAAGAGCAAGAAGCAGAAGCAAATGGATGCAAAGGCGCTGCTAGAGGGCCACTTTAACCCCCACGAAGGCCTCGATGGCAAGGATAAACAGGTCAAGCATGCGACGGCTTCCACTTCCTCCCCTCAAGCATGCGACTCCTTCCACTGCCTTCCCTCAATCATGCGACGGCTTCCACTGCCTCCCCTCAAGCACGCGACTGCTTCCACTGCTTCCCCTCAATCGTGCGACTGCTTCCCTTGCCTCCCTTCATGCATGTGGCGACTTATCTTGCATCCCCTGCCTCCCCTGCCTCCCCTGCCTCCCCTGCCTCCCCTGCCTCCCGTGCCTCCCTGCCTTCCCTTCCTTCCCTGCCTCATTTCTCTGCTTCCTCCTCTGGACTACGGCGCCCTCATTCGCGTAACCATCCGCTTTTTGTTCAATTTTCCCGAGTTGCGGATCCTGTTTGGTGCACGTGTACCCTTTTAGGTGGGCGTGGACCGCAACTCAACAAAAAACGAAAAAATTGAATTGAGTGAAGGTCGAATTGAGTTAGGGTCTGTTAGGGTCTGTTCGGGGTCGGTCAGTGTCTTGCAGTGTGTGTTAGACACTAACCGACTCTAAGCGACCCCTAACAGACCCTCAATAAATAAGCCTAAGCGACCCAAACCGATCCAATCATTCTGTTCGCGTTAGGGGTAGGGTCGGTTAGGGGTGGTTCAAGGTCGGTTAGGGTCTGTTAGTGTCTGTTAAACACTAACCGACTCTTCGGGATTAAAGCCCCTTCGGTGCCGCGTGCCCTGACTGCCCCGTTGCACAGATGGTAGTTCCCCTCCTCCCTTTTGTTATGGAATTTAACCACATGACGGTGGAGCATCGACTGCATGGTGCCTGACGTAAAGAGACGGGGTGGTGTGGACATCAGGTCAAGGCACAGCGGCGAGCTAAGCCTGCAGGCAAGAGCATGACATCTGGGTCGAGTGGCGGAGGCGGCAGGTCGGGCGGTAGTTGGCCAAAGGGTAAAAAATAGTCACTGTGTGCAGGTGGCCCGAAGCTGTTTCCCCAACGAATACATCTCCGTTCGCCAAAAACATTTATTTTTTAAATACATTTGATGCGCAGAGTTTGTTTCCTCACAGTACGCGGCGTTTAGGCACACGCCCCCCCCCTCTTTACAATCATCATTTCCCACTTTTCATCGCACCTTGTCAGCAAGAGTTCCTTTCGGACCAGCGCAAATTTACTGGGTGCACACCCGTCACCCCAGTGCATAAAACTGTGCTGCATGCGCGCCCTTTAAATGTGCGCAGCGCGCTTTGGGAAAGGTGCTCTTGGGCCAAGAGGTGCTCGACCCACAAAGGTGTGCACGTGTCAACGGTCCTCGGCCCACAAGTGCCGACTGTGTGACCGTCGACTGTGTGGTCACACACACACGCACACATTTGCACTTGGCGCACACAAAGAGGAGTGGCAAGAACAAAACACAGGGGCCTGGTTGGAAGGGGTGAAGACAGTCTCTTTGTCAGAAGCATCACACAGTACATGAAGTTCGAAATTCCCCTTATAGAATAAAGCTCGAAATCAACATTTTCATGTAAAAGGAATTTGAAGGTAAAGTGTGACTTGTGATAGATTCAAGTTAGATTATTTGTCATAGTTTCACGTTTCCCAGACTCTCATCGCGTGCAGGAAATTCAGATGTCCTGGAATACGGATTTCCTGGAATACGGACTTCTTGGGTGTTTTTGCGCCCAAGAAGTCCGTATTCCACGGGCGCGCTCGGATCCTGAGCGAGGGGTGTTTCTGGTAGGCGGCGAAATCTGTGCTGCCGTGCAATCTGTGGACCTCTAAACCCTGGCCGTCAAAACAAATGGCATCACGCCGCCGCACGCACTCATTATTTTTGCCCGTGACAATGGTATTCACTGGAACGCTTTGATAATCTCAGGCTTTAATTCTGTAAACGAGACCCCAATGATCACACAGTAAAAGTGGATACATATTTGAAAAACTCTGCTTTTTCTGCGTCGAATGGCGAGTACTTCAACTCTCCGAGGCTCATTTTGCATTTTCGAGTGTATACCCAGGAAGTTGTGTATATGAGACACCAATGATCGCACAGTAAAAGTGGATACATATTTGAAAAGCCCTACTTTTCCTGCGTCGAATGCCAAGTGCTACAACTCTCTCAGCTCATTTTGGATTTTCGAGTGTACACTCAGGGTTTGGATTATCTCGGAAAGAAAAAAGGAGACTGGTGGAGATGACCGATGGGTGTTATAGCGGAGGGGATTCTCAGGGGTTGCCAGGGTTTATTCACCCCCGTGTCCTTGGGATACCCACTATCAGTTTTCAATAAAAACTCTGCTCTCAAACAAAAATGCCTCACTCCTCGGAACAAATCTGCACCCCCCCCCGAACCCCCCAATGAGACAAATCCGTAACCCACCGACGCGATAGACCCGACCACCCACCAACGGTACAGGTCAGTACCACCCGCACGGTTTAATTTCTAAACCGTAGAGTGGGGGGACCCGTAAGGTCATAAATATAAGAAATGGGTGGACCAATGCAAAATAAGAATGACAAAGGGCGTGTTATTGAGATTCACAATTTTGGACCCTTGGGGGACCGTGGAGGGGTCGGGTCTGTGGGGTGAAAAAAATACAGCATGATTGATATTTTTGAGATTCGAATGACTCAGAATCAAGTGACTGGTGAGCGTAATGGGCTAGTTCATCACAACCCAGCGCAAAAAGGCCAGAATTCGCAAAAGGAAGAGCAAGATATGTATCACACACACCACATGTTTAGCACATCTTTTGAAACACACGCCAGTTGAGCGCTAGCCCATTACGCCCACCATTCACTTCACTCCGCTGCGCAGATGTACGCTGTTCCCCATCCCCTCACCCACCCCAGCACATACCATGATTGTGGACTTGAGATTTTGAGCAATCTTTTCTGAAAAATCGATTCTTTGTATACAAAATTTTGCGGTAATAAAGACCTGTAATGTATGTTTTACCCGACGTTATTTTTCGTAGAAAGACTGTACCTGTGAAATTAGTTGTACACATTTTTGTACTGCTCGTGGTTATTGCTGGAGAAAGAGGGGCGGAAGGATCATATTTTGTACCAAAAGCACCAATCAGCAGAACTTTGTACCACGGATGTACAATTTCTTTCAAAGTCATTGTGGGTTCGGTAAATACCCTGACCCTATACGTGAAATGGACTTATTCTTTTCGACAACCATATTGGCACAACGCCGCCGCACGCCCTCTGGAGTCAGACCATTGACCAGGAGATTTATCTTGAAGATGACAATATGATGGTTTGCTGCATCATGTTTGGATTACTACTGACGAACTGTTTCGTTTCCAAAAAAAAAAATTCGATGAAATACGTTGTAAACAGAATTCCACAAAGAATTGGCATTCGTTCGAGAAATTACCAATCCTACATTCAAACGCTCTGGTCGACAAATCATTTTTGCTCGTTTGGTCCACATACCAGACCCCCTTTCAACGCTCTTATCCACTTGAAACATGGAAGCGAATGAAGATCCTCAAAAGTTGTGTTATGAAAGTGCAAAGGACGTTGCGAACAGTAAAAAATATAATAACAAAATAATCTTGCGACCATTGCTAATTTATATGTCAAATCAACTACAACTTTGTGTTTGGGTTTGTTGACTATCACCACCATTACGCAGAGCACTCCCGGCATGTTGAAAGTCCCCATGATCATAATCTTTTTTTCTCTGCGTGCTGTAATTACCAGGTTTTGGATCT
>Ga0105055_10012697_pt1 | contig 10211 bp, 7 predicted proteins | sample BON03_FD_78090 | JGI IMG/M metagenome (GOLD analysis project Ga0105055, IMG submission 78090) | Freshwater microbial communities from Lake Bonney liftoff mats and glacier meltwater in Antarctica - BON-03 | ecosystem: Environmental > Aquatic > Freshwater > Ice > Glacier meltwater | place: Lake... | reverse complement strand
GATGTGGCCGGGCCAGCGCACGAAGAATGGAACGCGATGGCCGCCGTCCCAGATGTCTGCCTTGTAACCACGGTACGGGCCGCTGGCGAAGTGGCCCTCTTTTTCGAGCTTGCCGGTGCCAGCCGCCGGTGAGCATCCGTTGTCACTGGTGAAGATAACGAGCGTGTTGTCAGCAACGCCTGCGCGGTCGAGGGCGGCAAGCACCTGGCCCACCGCATCATCGGTCTGCATCACGAAATCACCATAGTCACCCAGCCCGCTTTTACCCTGCCATTTCGTTTCAGGCACGATCGGCGTGTGCGGCGAGCTCAGCGGCACATACAGAAAAAAAGGTTGCTTGCTCTTCGCCTGCTCGCCGATGTACTGCGAAGCGCGACTGGCGATCAGCGAAAGCATGTCCACTGAGGCGACATATTTGGTGACGCGATCATTCTCGAAAAGCGAGCCCATCATGCGGGCATGATGAAAGCCAAAGAACAAATCAAAGCCTCGCGTGATTGGGCCGTCTTTCGTCACCGCACCAAGGGGCGCACCGATGAGCGTGCCCTTTTGCGATGCGGGTTTTTCTTTCGCTTTGCCGCCTTCGATGGTGTAGCCCAGGTGCCATTTGCCGATGCATGCGGTGTGATAGCCATGCTGTTTGAGTAGCGCAGGAACTGTAAGCCGATCGGCAGCAATGAGGGGCGTGACATAATCACTGAGCACGCCTTGCTGCAAGCGCGTGCGCCAGGCGTAACGCCCGGTGAGCAGGCCATAGCGCGTGGGTGTGCAGACGGAAGAGCCGCTGTGAGCATCGGCGAAGGTCATGCCTTGCGATGCGAGCTTATCCAGATGCGGCGTCTTGATTTTTCCATGTTCCTTGTTCAAACATTGCACATCGCCATAGCCCAAATCATCAGCAAGGATGTAAACAATGTTCGGCTGCACCCGCTCAGCGAAAACAACACCCGTACTGCTGACGACAATCTGGCAAAGGAACAAGACGCAAAAAAGCATTCGTGTGGACATGGACAATCCTTTCGTAAAACTGCACCGATGATAACATCGCCTTCCACTCCACCCTCGCGCCTCTTCTGGGCGTTATGCTGCTGACATGCATTCGTGGAACTCACTACTGGACATCGTGATTCTACTGGCCGGCTCGCTCGTGCTGGGCAGCATCATGGCCAGGCTCAAGCAAAGTGCGCTGCTCGGTTATCTACTGGCGGGCACCGTGCTGGGGCCTAACGGCCTCAATGTCATTCAGAATGAAAAAACAGTCGAAGCCATCGCGGAACTGGGCGTTGCCTTGCTGCTGTTTAGCCTCGGTCTCGAATTCTCCTGGCAACGTCTCAAAAAACTGGGCAGCGTGATTCTGCTTGGCGGATTCATCCAGATTGCCTTGACGATCGCGCTATCGATGGCGGCTGGAGTGGCACTGGGTCTTGCCGCGAAGGAGGCGTTTGTCGTCGGGGCTATGGTGGCACTGTCGAGCACCGCCTGCGTGCTGCGCGTGCTGATGGATCGTGCCCAGATCGAGAGCGAACATGGCCGTTGTGCGCTTGGCATCCTGCTGGTGCAGGACATTGCCGTGGTGGTGCTCGCGCTGGCGGTGAACGTGCTGGGCACCGAAGGCACCGCAACGGAGGTGATGCTCTACATCGGGCAGATTCTGCTTTATGCAGCCGGGCTGATCCTCACGCTTTATCTGCTCTTGAATCAGGTGGCTGTGCGCGTGCTGGGCACGCTCACCATGTCGCGCAATCGTGAACTGACGATTCTGCTGGCGATTGTCACCGGCCTTGGTTCCGCATGGGCAGCCCATGCAGCGCATCTTTCGCCCGCGCTGGGCGCTTTTGTCGCAGGTATGTTTCTGGGTAGTTCGCCGTTTGCAGTGCAGATTCGCGCGGATGTCGCAAGTCTTCGCATTGTCCTGCTCACGCTTTTCTTCAGCGCCGCTGGCATGCTCGGCGATCCGCGCTGGATGATTTCGCATCTGCCGATCCTGCTGGGACTCACCGCCGCGGTGGTGATAATCAATACCATCGTCGTCTGGCAGGTGCTTTATCGCATGGGCACGCCGCAGGCCACCGCTGCCAGCGCAGCACTGAGCCTGGCGCAGATGAGCGAGTTCGCGTTTGTCATCGGCGGCCTCGGCAAAGCGGTGGGCATCCTCAGTGATGACGTGTTCATGGCGATGGCATCGACGGCGATCGTGACGCTGTTCATCACGCCCTTTCTCATCGCTGTCGCGCCGCAGTTTGGAGCGTGGGTCAGCCGTGTATTTGGCGCTGGTGGTGGAGCGGGTAGTAGCGCCGCAGTCGCGTCTGCTCATGGCGATCATCAGCCGCCGGACATTCTCATCATTGGATTTGGCCCAGCCGGCCAGCGCGTGGGGCGTTCGTTGACCAACTCCAATCATCACGTGCTGGTCATCGATCAGAATCCTGAGGCAAAACATCTGGTTGCTGAGCTGGGCATGATGTTTCAGCCGGGCGATGCCTCCAGCGAGGAAGTACTCGAGCACGTTCAGCTTTCAGCAGCCAAGATCATTGTCATCACGCTGCCTGCGCCGGTGATTGTGATTCAGGTGATTCGCCATGTACGGCAGATGGCCCCCAATGCGTACCTCGTAGTGCGATCGAGGTACCACATCTATGCTGCGCAGTTTGAGAATGCGGGCGCTCACGCGGTGGTGGATGAAGAAGAGGAAGTCGGCAAGCGACTGGCCCACATGGTGCGCAGACAACTGGACGGGTTGCCGGTGCATGACGAAGATGCGGAGAGAGCGGAGGTCGATGAAGAAGTAGTACCAGGTGACAAGACGACCATCGCCAAAGACATCACGTGACCAGGACGGCAATCGCATATAGGGCTTGTGCGTGCTCTCAACTCCCCTCCTTGGGGAGGGGCTGGGGGAGGGCAGTTGATACAAGTGAGAATTCAAGTGCTACTCGCAGCCGCAACACGAATGCAGCGCCCTCCCCTAACCCCTCCCCAAGGGAGTGGGATCGGAAATGAGCCTCACCATCGGGCTTGGTTCTGACTTCTGACCTCTGACCTCTGACCTCTGACTTCTGACTTCTGCCCTCTCACGCCATCACATCTCTAACAACGTGGCCATGGACTTCGGTGAGGCGGAAGTTGCGGCCGCCGTAGTTGTAGGTCAGTTTCTCGTGATCGAGGCCCATGTAGTGAAGCATCGTGGCGTGCAGGTCGTGGGTGTGCACCTTGTTGACCGCCGCCTTGCCGCCGTGTTCATCGGTTTCTCCGTAGCGCAAACCGCCCTTGGTTCCCGCACCGGCAAGCCATGAAGTGAAGCCCGCCGCGTTGTGGTTGCGACCGTTGTCGCCCTGGCCTTGGGGTGTTCTGCCGAATTCACCGCTCCAGACGACGAGGGTGTCATCGAGCATGCCTCGCTGTTTGAGATCGGTCAGCAGTGCCGCGATGGGGCGATCGATGGCGGTGCAGTTGGCGGTGAGCCGTTCCTTGAGTGAGTTGTGTTGATCCCAGCCTTGATGGCAGACTTCGATGTATCGCACGCCCTGCTCGGCGAGCCTTCGCGCCATCAGACATTGTGTGCCGAAGTTGCTCGTGGCGCCGTTATTGAGGCCATACATTTCTTTGGTGGCTGCCGACTCATCAGCAAGGTCGAGCACCTGTGGCACTGCATCCTGCATGCGGAAGGCCAGTTCGTAGCTTTCAACAACACCTTCAAGTTCAGCATTGACTTTCGCATCATCGAGAAGCTGTTGATTCATCTGTTGAATGAGGTCGAGCTGTTTGCGCTGAGCAGCGAGTGGCGCTGCGGGTTTGATGATCTGACTCAGCAGGTCGCGTTCATCGCCTTTGACGCCGCGCGAAGGTGTGATGCGTGTGCCTTGGAAGGATGCGGGGAGGAAAGCGGAGCCGTAGTTCTGCGGGCCACCTAAACGCTCGGGTGGATTGATGGTGATGAAGCCGGGCAGATTTTGATTGACAGTGCCAAGACCATAGAGCGACCATGCGCCGACGCTGGGGCGGACAAAGAGCGAGGTGCCGGTGTGCATCCGATGGTGGCCTGAGGGTGGGCAGGGCTACTCGTGTGCATGGAATTGATGAGGCACAGTCCATCGGCGTGTTTGGAAAGGTGCGGGAAGACTTCGGAGATTTCGATGCCGGACTGGCCGGCCTTTTTGAACTTGAAAGGTGAGGCGAGAAGCTTGCCGCCGGCTTTTCCGCCGCCGCCGCTACTGCTGCTGCCATGATCGCGCACGAGGCGGGGCTTGTAATCGAAGGTGTCCAGATGCGAAGGGCCGCCCTGCATGAAGAGGAAGATGATGCGCTTGGCGCGAGCGGGGAAATGCGTGGCCTTGGGAATCAGCGGACTGGTGTAGCCCAGACTCGCGCCGGGTGTAGCGGAAGCAGCGCGGGCTTGCTGTCTTGCGGCATCGGAGACACGGCCTGCAAGCGCGAGGTAGCCAAAACCGCACGAGGCGGACTTGAGCATGGCGCGGCGGGAAAGACCGGATCGAAGGGAGTTGATCATGATGCGGTTTCTTAAAGGCTTGAGGCTTGATGCTTGAAGCTGATGGCTGATGGCTGAAAGCTGAAAGCTGATTGCTTAGTTCAGATATCGAAACTCTGCACTGGCGAAGGTCGCCTGACACAGCGCGTGCCAACCGGCGGCTGGGTCGCTCTTGTTGTAATCACTGATGAAGGCCAAGGCGCGCTCGCGCTCCTGACTGGTGGCGAACCTGCCAACAGTCTGGCGGTAGGCCAGGTCAACGCGCGTGGCATCGTCGATGGATTTGATGGCGAGCAATCGCGTGGCGAATCGCTTGCTCTGGTCGATGACGAAAGCACTGTTGAGCATGTAAAGCGCCTGCGTGGCCACGGTGGTGACATCGCGCTCGCCGGTGACCATGCTTGGCTCAAGGCTTGTCCACTTCGCCACGCAGGAAAATCACGCTGTCCATCGCACGGCCATCACTCGCGCCCATCGCAAAACCAGCGGCAGCGCCTTCAAGCTTCTTCTCCTGTGCGCCGGAGGTGGCAGCCTTGTCGCCCTTGTCGCCCTTGTCACCACTGATCTTTTCAAGCTTCTTGATCTGCCCTTCCACCACCGCCGCTTGCGTGCGACGTTCCGCGAGCTTCTTGGTCAGGCTGGCTTCATGCTTCTCAAGCTTGTCGGCTTTGCCATCGTTGTTTTGATCCTTGCCATTGGCTCTACGAGGCTTCAGTGCTTCTTTAGCGACTTCCTTGGCTTCTTCTGTTTTCTTGATCTGTGATTGCAGTTCGATCAGTTGCTTGTGCAGTTTGACGCGCTGGGCGTCTTCCGCATCGCGATTCACAGCAGGCTCCGCAGGGCCCGGCAAAGAGGCCGCGCTGCCCAGTGCAATCAGGTTCTTCGTCTCCATCTTGTTGCCGCCGCCTTGCCTAGCACCATAGCCCGAGAGCAACTGCGTGGAGCGGAAGATACCTGCCATCGCGTAGTAATCAGCTGTGGGAATCGGACCAAACTTGTGATCGTGGCAACGGGCGCAGCTGACCGTCAGCGCGAGCATCGAACGGCTGATGACATCAATCTGCTCATCCACATTGTCCATGGTGAACTGAAGTGCATTCTTCTCATTCAGATCCTTTGGCCCAAGTGCCAGAAAACCGGTGGCGATGAGGCGTTCATCTTTCTCCGCAGCCGTCATCGATTTCTTCTCAGGCAACAGGTCGCCTGCGATCTGCTCCGTCACGAACTGGTCGTAAGGCTTGTCGCTATTAAACGAATCAATCACGTAGTCGCGGTAACGCCAGGCATTGGGGAACGGATAGTTGCGGGTCATGCCCGTCGATTCCGCATAGCGCACGACATCAAGCCAGTGCCGCCCCCATCGCTCACCAAACTGCGGTGAAGCAAGCAGACGATCGACCAGCGCTTCATAAACGCGCGGCTCGCGATTATCGCCCGCACTCTGCCGCTGCTCGCCATGGAACCCATGCAGCAGAACATCGCAATGATGATGAATGTCAATCGTTGGAACATTGCGGAGACTCCCCCGTGAAGGCCAGTGAACGACCCCTATGATGACATCGACTGTCCGCCGTATATTGTCGCGAAATCTCTTGCCGTTCCACTCCTCAGAGTCGAGAACAATAGGATTAAGCGCGAACCCTCTGGAGCTTGCCATGCGATCCATTTCTACCCTCGCCCTGCTTTGCTGCTTTGTCGCCAGTGTTGCAACTGCCGCCCTCGCTGATCCGCTGATCCCCGGCAGCGACAAGATCACCACCACCACGCACACCTACAAAACCATTGGCGATGTCAAGCTCGAATTGGAATGCTTCTATCCCGCTGACCACAAGCCCACGGACAAACGCCCAGCCATCATCTTCTACTTCGGCGGCGGCTGGACCGGCGGCACCCCCAAACAATTCGAGCAGCAAGCCACCTACTTCGCCACCCGTGGCATGGTCGCCATCACCGCTGACTACCGTGTCAAGAGTCGGCAGAATGTCACGCCCGACAAATGCGTCATGGATGCCAAGAGCGGCGTGCGCTGGGTCCGCGCTCACGCCGCCGAACTGGGCATCGATCCCGATCGCATCGTCGCAGCAGGTGGCTCCGCAGGCGGACACATCGCTGCATGCACGGGCACCGTGCCAGGCTACGACGAAGAAAGCGAAGACAAGAAAATCAGTTCCGTGCCCAACGCCATGGTGCTGTTTAATCCCGTACTCAACACGACCACCCAAGGCTGGCCCGGCAAGGATCACGGCGCGGGACTGGTCGCACGTTTTGGCGAACATGGCGAGGCCCTGTCACCGTTGCACCAGGTGAAAAAAGGCAACCCGCCCACGCTGGTCATTCATGGCAAAGGCGACACCACCGTGCCTTATGCCCATGCGGAGGCTTTTGCCCAAGCGATGAACAAGGCAGGCAACCGCTGCGAACTGGCGGGCTACGAAGGTCAAGCGCACGGCTTCTTCAACTACGGCCGCGGCGATAACAAAATGTTCCTCGCCACCACCCTCGAAGCCGACAAGTTCCTCGTCTCCCTCAAATACCTCGAAGGCCCCGCCACCTTGGGCAAGTAATTCCCGCCGCTTGCGGCTTCGCTCCCCTTCACAGCCGCAGCGTCCTTGCTGCGCGTCTTTCTCTTCACACAACGCGCGTCCCTGCGGTCATCGCTCGTGATTGCTACGATGTTCCGCCTTATGTCAACAGAAACTCCACGTGAAAACAGTGAATCCGCAACCTCAGGTGGCGACGTCATCGCCGACCGCCGCGCCAAGCTGGCGAAGTTCAAAGATGAGCTTCAGATCGACCCCTTCGGCAGCCGCGTCGATGGTCTGATCAGCCTCGCCGAAGCTGCTGCAAAATATGACGCCGCCGCTGACGAAGCGCACAAAGCAGACGCCGCGACTGACACTCGCCCCATCGTCAAAGTCGCCGGCCGCATCATGCTGCACCGCGTGATGGGCAATCTCATTTTCATGACCCTGCGTGATGCGACAGGCGATCTGCAAGTAGCCGTGAGCAAGAAAGCCGTCGATCTCAAAGCATTTCAGATCGCCAAGCTCGTCGATCTGGGCGACATCGTCGTCGCACAAGGTCCGCTTGGAAAAACGAAGACCGGTGAGATCACGGCATGGGCCACAAATACTCCCCTCCCTCTTAGGGAGGGGCAGGGGGAGGGTCGCGTCTCCACACCTGAAAGTGGCTCCTATCAAGCAGCAAGCCCAACCCTCCCCCAACCCCTCCCTGAGAGGGAGGGGAGTTCGGACTCCGCCTTCTCCCTCGCTTGCAAATCCATCGCCCCGCCGCCAGGAAAATATCACGGTCTCCAGGATGCCGAGCTGCGCTATCGTCAGCGCTATGTCGATCTCTGGGCCAACCCGCACGTGATGCACACGATGATGCAGCGCACGCGCATCGTCGAGGAAATCCGCGTCTATCTGCGTGAGCGTGGCTTCATCGAAGTCGAAACGCCGATGATGCAGACGCTTGCTGGTGGTGCAGCCGCTCGCCCCTTCACCACGCATCACAACGCGCTCGATATCGACCTCTTCATGCGCATCGCGCCCGAGCTTTTCCTCAAGCGACTGCTCGTAGGCGGCTTCCCCAAGGTCTTCGAAATCAACCGCAACTTCCGCAACGAAGGCATCAGCCCTCGCCACAATCCTGAGTTCACCATGCTCGAAGCCTATGAAGCTTTCGGTAGCTGGGAAACAATGGCTGACCTCGTGGAAGAAATGATCTGCACCGTCGCGGAAAAAGTTTTAGGCACGCTGAAGATCGAACACGAAAATGCGGAAGGGGTAGTGACCAAGACGATCGATCTGACAAGGCCGTGGCGACGGGTGTCGATGGTGGAACTGGTGGAAGAACGCACGGGGTGGAAGTTTGAGAAACAATCAATTCAGAACGACCTACTTGCACTGATGCGTATCAATCAATTAATAGTTGATCAGAGAATGCGAAGATCACCTGATCTGAAAGGTAAGGATTTTACAGAACAACTAAGTGACGTAATCTTCGACCAAATGAACGCGATACCCATGTCACTCAACAATGATGCAGTTGCTGAGCTTTATGCATTGAGTCCAGCCGAGCAGCTCCAAAAAGTCTACGAAAAACTCATCGAACCCACCCTCATCAACCCCACCTTCGTCACTCGCGTACCCAGCGTCATCATTCCGCTGGCCCGTGAATGCAAGGACGATCCTTTCTTCGCGGATGTTTATGAACTGGCCATCAACGGCCAGGAAATCAGCCCCGGCTACACCGAACTCAACGACCCCGACGTTCAGGAACGCCACTTCCGCCATCAAGTCGGCGACAAGGAAGAGCAGCAGAAAGTCGATGAAGATTTCCTCAATGCTCTGCGCGTAGGCATGCCCCCCGCCGGCGGTATGGGCCTGGGCATCGACCGCCTGGTCATGATGCTCACCGGTGCCGAGAGTATTCGCGACGTGATCCTCTTCCCGCTGATGCGGCCGCAAGGTTGATCCGGTTTTACCACGAGGCACGAAGACACGAAGTGGACAGAGTAAAGGCAGAGAAGGAAAAGTGGTACGACCATCATTAACATTCACCCGTGAGGTGTTGCTTGGATCCACAGAAGCCGATGCCGCGTATGAGAAATGATGTTCGACTCGACGATCGAACAGAGATGTTGGCGACGCGAGTTATTGGTGCTGCCATCGAAGTTCATCGTGAGATGGGGCCAGGTTTTCTTGAGTCCCACTATGAAGAAGCCATGTGTTTTGAACTGACTCAGCAGGGCATTCCTTTTTTGAGACAACACGCCATCTCCGTGAGCTATAAAGGACATGTCGTAAGCGAAGGTCGCCTCGACATGCTTGTGGATGACTTGATCGTGCTAGAACTCAAAGCAGTTCAAGCCCTCGCACCTGTTTTCGATGCCACTGTCCTCGCGTATTTGCGTGCGACTCAAAAACGACTGGGCCTTCTCATCAACTTCAACGTACCGTTACTCAAAGATGGCTTAAAACGTATCGTGCTCTGATCTTTGTCTTTCTTCTCTTCCTTCGTGTCTTCGTGCCTTCGTGGTTAAATCGAGACCACCCCTCGCACTCATGTACAAACTCCTCCTCATCCTCAAATACCTCCGCCGCAAGCTGGCGCCCATGTTTGCTGCGCTGGCGGTGACGCTCTGCACAGCGATGGTCATCATCGTCATCAGCGTCATGGGCGGGTTCCTTGAGATGTGGCGCGACTCAGCGAAAAAACTTTCCGGCGAGATCACCATCAGCGCAGGCCTCTCCGGTTTTGAAGGCTATCAGGACATGCTCTCCGCCCTGCGCAAGAATCCGGATATCGAATCAGCCGCGGCCATCATCTACACCTTCGGAATCATCAAAGTCGATCGCACCATCCTCAAAATGGAAGTCGTGGGCATTCATCCTGAGGAACTCAACACCGTAGTCGCAATCAAGGAAAGTCTGCACTGGACCCCCGAGCGGATGCAACATGATGTGAAGAAGAATGAGCCGATCTATGGCCCGGGTCAACGGCCCGCGAAATACGACATCACCACCAAGCAGTGGCGCATGATTGATCGTGTTGATCTTGTCGAAGCGGCGATGACCATGACGCCGCCTCAGGCGTGGGACACCAAGCTGCCCGCCATGATCACCGGCATCGCAGTGCTGCCTGGCGCTCGCGACAAGGAAGGTGATTTCAGCCTCTATCGTCAAGGCTCCGTTGGCAGCGATGTCACGCTCACCGTCGT
>Ga0105055_10012693_pt1 | contig 10212 bp, 3 predicted proteins | sample BON03_FD_78090 | JGI IMG/M metagenome (GOLD analysis project Ga0105055, IMG submission 78090) | Freshwater microbial communities from Lake Bonney liftoff mats and glacier meltwater in Antarctica - BON-03 | ecosystem: Environmental > Aquatic > Freshwater > Ice > Glacier meltwater | place: Lake... | reverse complement strand
TATATATATATATATATATTTATATATATATATATATATATATATATCGGGTTAATCCACCCACCTACGCACCCGTTCCACTTTGAGCAGTCGCATCTTCTTCACGGGCTCGGGCTATACATATCTCTCTCTATGTTTATATATATCTATATATCTATATATACATACATATTTACATACATATCTACAATATTTATATATCTGTGTGTGCGCGAATCTGTTTGTACATACAACACGCACCCTCTCCTCTTTGAGCAGTCGCATCTTTTTCACGGGCGGACGCGGGCTATACATTTGTCTCTCTATCTCTCTCTATGTATATGTATATGCATATGTTTATCGATGTGTGTGTATACATGTGTGCAAGTATACTGGCACGCACCCTTTTTATTGGTGTTGTTTTCAGGTCCTCACAAAGCCACACACGGGCAAGGAGAAGCTACATCCCAGCACAGCCACAGAGGGCAGCAAACCCCGCGTCACGAAGTGCCGCAGGCTTGAGAGGCTAAGACGAACCCTCTCCACTTTGAGCAGTCTTATCTTCTTCATAGGCGGACGCGGGCTATATCTATATCTAAAAGATATCTCTGCATATGTCTACATTTCTACATATAATTACATATATATATATGTGTGTGAATGTGTGTGTACATAGAGCAGTCTCACCCTCTCCACTTTGAGCAGCCGCATCGTTTTCACAGGCGGGCGCGGGTCCGTCCTCTCCGCAAATTGGCTGAAGTTATGCGTTCCAGTCATCGCGTCTGCAGCCTGTAAAAGGGGTATGTTCTAAGGTTAGTAACAGTCTAAGTTTAGTGATTGGGTCAATTATAAGGTTAGTACCAGCTCAGGTTAGTATGTGTATAAGGTTAGTAACAGTCTAAGATTAGTAACTGGTTGAAGTTGTGCGTTCCAGTCAACGCGTCTGCAGCCTACAAAAGGTCCGCTCTAAAGTTAGTAACAGTCTAAGGTTCGTGACTGGTTCAAGTGTAAGGTTAGTAACGGCCTAAGGTCAGTATGTGTATGAGGTTAGTAACAGTCTGAGATTAGTAACTGGCTAAAGTCATGTGTCCCGGTCAACGCGTCTGCAACCTGCAAATGGTGCGTTGTAATATCAGTAACCTTTGGCCTTTATAAGATATTAGTTTACTTCGAGGCGTTTTGGCACGAACCAATCATCCTTTGATTGCCCCCTCTCACATGCATTGATTGCACTATTGCAGTACTATTGCACGTATATAGCGCAATGCATGACCCCCCACCCTTGTGTACGCCATACACCATACGACATTGGTAATGGGAATATCGTGGAACGGCCAAAAGTCTAAGGTTAGTATCTGTCTAAGGTAAGTAACAGTCTAAGGTTAGTAACTGGCTGAAGTTGTGCGTCCCAGTCAACGCGTCTGCAGCCTACAAAGGGTCCACTCTAAATTTAGTAACAGTCTTAGGTTAGTGACTGGGTCCATTATAAGGTTAGTAACAGCTCATGTTAGTATGTGTTTAAGGTTAGTAACAGTCCAAGGTTAGTAACTGGCTGAAGTTATGCGTTCCAGTCAGCGCGTCTGCAGCCTGCGAAGAGGTGTGTCATAAAGTTAGTAGTCGTTTAAAGGGGCCCTCTGCGCCTAAGTGATTCAACTTTCGAGTTTCCTATAAACAAAACGACGAAACTTCTAGTCGAATCCCGCTCGGGTACCTGAGTAAAGCGAAGTTACCCATAGCGCTTAATTAGTAGCTGCAGGGCACCTGTCACCCAAACCTGCTAATATCCGTGCAACGAACCTGTAGGGTTTCATGTAAGGATAGTAACAGTCTAAGGTTAGTAAGCGTCTAGAGCTAATAACAGGTCCGTCCTCTCCGCAAACTGGCTGAAGTTGTGTGTCCCAGTCAACGCGTCTGCAGCCTGTAAACGAATGCGTCATAAAGTTAGTAACAGTCTAAAGTTAGCAGGGACCCTACGTAACAGTATACAGTTAGTATACGTCTAGGGTTAGTCACGGGTCCGTCCTCTCCGCAAACTGGCTGACGTTGTGCGTCCCAGTCAACGCGTCCGCGACCTGTAAAGGGGAGCGTCATAAAGTTAGTAACAGTCTAAAGTTAGCAGGGACCCTAAGTAACAGTCTAAAGTTAGTATACGCCGTAAGTTAATCACGGGTCTGTTCCGTCCTCTCAGCGAACTGGCTGAAGTTGTGCAGCCCAGTCAACGCGTCCGCGACCTGTAAAGGGGAGCGTTCTAAGGTGTTAAATAGGGTTAGGGTTAGCCCTTATGGAATAACAGGTGAACCCTAACGGGTTAACTCGAACCTGTTAATATCCGTACAACGAACCTGTAGGGGTTCATGTAAGGGTTAACTAACCTTAGACTGTTACCAGCCTCAAGGCTTAGGGTTCATCCGAACGTACTACCCTCGGGTAAACAGTCGACGGTTAGTATACGTCTAAGCTTAGTCACGGGTCCGTCCTCTCCGCAAATTAGCTGAAATTGCGCGCCCCAGTCCACGCGTCTGCAGCCTATAAACGAATGCGTCATAAAGCTTGTAACAGTCTAAAGTTAGTAGGGACCCTACGTAACAGTCTACAGTTAATATACGCCGTAAGTTAATCACGGGTCTGTTCCGTCCTCTCTGCGAACTGGCTGCAGTTGTGCGTCCCAGTCAACGCGTCCGCGGCCTGTGAAGGGGTGCATTATACAATTAGTACATGTCTAAGGTTACTAATTAAAAGTCTAACGTTAGTTTACGTCCAGGGTTAGTTTTAGTCTTGAGGTTGGTAGCTGGCTGAAATCATCTGTTCCGGTTAACGCGTCTGCGGCCTAAAAAAGGTGCATTCTAAGGTAAGTAACCTACATATACACGGAACGAGGAAAACAACCCGGTATTCTATTCATATTTGGCCTGTTTTGTGAATACATTCACCGGTGAGTGAGAACGTATCCATGCTGTATACAGGGGTTACCCGGCAAAATACAGTATTCGTTTTCGTGTGCTTGCGCCAGAGGAATACGTGAATAACTATTCAACACGTAGGGTTAGTCATCAAGTCTGAGGTTAGTATGTGTCTAAGGTTGATCACAGGTTTGTTTCGGCTTCCGCAAACTATATGAAATCACGCATCCGAGTCAATGCGCCCACGGCCTAGGTGTTGAATAGGTGTTCACGTATTCCTGCGGCGCAGCCACACAAATACTAATAACGTATTCTGCCTGGTTAACCCTGCATTGGACATGGATACGTACGTATTCAAGGTTGTTGTATTTACAATACAGGCTACACATGAATAGAGTACCGTTTATTTTCTGCGCCCCGTGTGTTCAATATGTAGGGGTTCAGGTTAACCCGTAATCAGTAACCAGTAACCCTTAACCTTTAATCTTTAACCCGTGACCCCTAACCGTTGACCCGGCACCCGTAACCCGTCAGGGTTAAGGGTTAACCCCCGTCGGGTTAATCCGTAACCAGTAACCTGTAACTCTTAACCCGTAACCCTTTAACTCATAACCCGTAACCCGTAACCCTGAACCCGTAACCCAATACCCTTAACCTGTAATCCGTAACCCTTAACCCTCAACCCTTAACCCTTAACACCTAACCCTAACCCTTAATCCTTAACCCCGAACCCCGAACCCGTAACCCTGACCCTTAACCAATAACCCTTAACCCCGAACCCGCAACCCTTAACCTTAACCCTTAACCCTAACCCTTAATCCTTAACCCCGAACCCTAAACCCGTAACCCTGACCCTTAACCCTTAACCCTTAACCCCGAACCCGTAACCCTTAACCGTAACCCTTAACCCTAACCCTTAATCCTTAACCCCGAACCCTGAACCCGTAACCCTGACCCTTAACCCGTAACCCTTAACCCCGAACCCGTAACCCTTAACCGTAACCCTCAACCCTCAACACTTAACCCATGACCCGTAACCCGTAACCCGTATCCCGTAACCCGTAACTGTATCCCCTAACCCGTAACTTGTAACCCGTGACCCGTAACTCTTGACCCTTGACCCGTCACCGTCACCCTGAACCTGTAACTCTTGACCCTGAACCCGTAACCCGTAACCCTAACCCTGAACCCTTAACCCTGACCCCTCACCCCTGAACACGTAACCCTTAACCCTTGACCCTCAACTAACTCTAACCCTAACCCTAACCCTAACCCTTTAAACCCTTAACCCTTAACCCTTGACCCGTAACCCGTAACCCGTAACCCGCAACCCATTACACTTAACCCTGAAACATTAACCCTTAACCCTAACGCTTAACCCGTAACCCTTAACCCACAACCCATAACCCGTAACCCTGAACTCTGAACCCTGAACCCATCACCCTGAACCCGTAACCCTGAACTCTTAACCCTAACCCGTAACCCGTAACCCGTTGCTCTTAACCCTAACCCTTAACCCGTAACCCTCGACCCGTAGCTCGGGTTAACCCGCCAGGCGAAACAGACGACTGAAGGGTCGGTCGGCCAGCCCGTTGTGAGGGCCGCGGGTTAACCCTAACCCGTAACCCGTAACCCGCAACCCTAACCCTTACCCAAACCCTAACCCGTAACTCATAACCCTAACCCGTAACCCACAACCCGTAACCTTTAACCCGTAACCCATAATCCGTAACTGGTAGCCGGTAACCGGTAACTGTTAACTGGTAACCGGTAACCGGCAACCCATAAGCCATAATCCGTAACCCGTAACCACTAACCCGTAACCGTTACCACTAACCACTAACCCGTAACGCTTAACTTTTAACCCGTAACCCGTAACCCTTAACCCTCAACCCGTAACCCGTAACCCGTAACCCGTAAATGGTAACCCGTAATCTGTAACCCGTACCCCTTAACCCTTGAACCTTTACTCTACACCTTAACCTTTGACACTTAACTCTTGAACCCGTAACCCTTAACCTTACTCTTAACCCTTGACCCGTAACCCTTAACCCGTAACCCTTAACCCTTCACTCTTCATCCTTAACCCTAACCCTTAACCCTCAACCCCTAACCCTTAACCCTTAACCCTAACGCTTCACCTGTAACCATCAACCCGTAACCAGTAACCCTTAACCCGTAACCCCCAACCTTTAACCCTAACCTTTAACCCCTAACCCTTAACCCCTAACGTTGCACCCGTAAACCTTAACCTTGAACCTTTAACCCTAACCCTTAACCCTTAACCCTTAAGACGTGAACCCGTAACCCTGAACCCGTAACCCTTCACCCGTAATCCGTAACCCTTGACCCTACACCCGTAACCCGTAATCCTGAACCCCTTAACCCTTAACCCCTACCTCCAACTCTTAACCTTAAACCCTTAACCCGTGATCCTGAACCCTTAACGCGTAACCCTTACGGTTAAACGCTTAACCTTGAACCCTTAACCCGTAATCCTGAACCCTGAACCCTAAACCCTTAACCCTAACCCTTAGCGCATTCGCGGCCTGAGGCGGTCAGGGGGGATTCTGTCAAAACCAAATCTAGATTTTGCGACTAGATCAGCCGGGTTCACCCTGAAAAGGGGATCTTTATAAGGATCGTAATGGTCTAAGGTTAGATTGGGTCAAAAGTTAGTGACGGCCATATTTATTGCCGCCTCGGGTGAACCATATAGTAAGTAAGTTTCTAAGGTTAGTGAGAACTTGCGATGTAATTCATAAGCTTCGAAGGTTAGTGAGTGGCAGAAGGTTCAGCTCCACCTTGCGTCCCAAAATACAAAGTCGCTAACAGATTCGTAAGTGTCAAAGCTTATTATCTGTTCCATTGCGTGTGTGAGGAAGTTATCAAGCAGTCCCTTTCATTTTCCTCCAGGGAGGGACGACTGAGCGCGGCTCAGGGGTAAACCCGTAACCCTTTACCTCGCGGGGAGGCATTCGACCTGTTGAACAGGAAAGTGCCTGGTTATAAAGTTAGCAAGTGGCAAAGGCTAGTAAGTGGCCTTTCCTGCATCGCCCCCAAGTCCAGCTGTACGCTGCGTCCAGAAATAGAACGCAGTTCTAACGTTAGTACGTGTCAAAGCTTATTATCTGTTCCATTACGTCTGTGGGGAAGTTGGCAAGCAGTCCCTTTTATTTTCCTCCAGGGAGTGACGACTGAGCGCGGTTCAGGGGTGAACCCGTAACCCTTTACCTCGCGGGTAGATATTCGACCTGTCTAAAACATAAGTGCCTGGTTATAAAGTTAGGAAGCGGCAAAGGCTAGTAAGTGGCACCTCCTGCATCTCGCACAAGTCCAGCTGCACGCGGTTAACCCTACCATTTTAAATTTAGTAAGTATCTGAGGCTAGTAAGCTGCACCTGCTGCATCGCGTTTGAGTCCCAACTTCACGTTGTTTCAGAACAGAAAGTATGTTTAAGGTTAGTAAGAGTATGCCATTTTATATCTGTCCAATGGCCAATGGATGTTGGATGTGCCAAGTACTCATAACGCCAGTTAGCGCTAGTGTCATCATTAGCGTCAAAGGCTAGTGGGTGGCCTTTCCTGCATCGCGCCAACGTTCAGCTTCACGGTACGTCTCAAAATAGGACGCAGTTACAATGTTAGTAGGCGTCTAAGCTTCGTATCTGTGCAATAGGTTTGCGAGGTAGTTACACAAGTCAGTGAGTGTCTAAGGCTAGTACGTGGGTTAACCTCGCGTTCAATTTCTAAGGTTAGTTAGTGTCTAACATTACTATCTGTCCAATGTTAGGGATGTGTTTCTTTGTTTCTGTGAAGGTGTTCTAAAGGGTCAGTCCGAGGTTAACCCGGTTGCGGCGGTGCGCGCTCTGCCAGCGCTTCCTCGGGTTAACCCGTTATAGCTACTTCGGGATAACCCGAGAAAGTGGCACCAACATCGCGCCCAGGTGCAACTTCACGCTGCGACCCATACTAAGCAGGCATACATTTAGTATGTGTTTAGTATATGTCCAATAAGTGTGCGAGCTAGTTGTACAGTTAGTGAGTGTCTGAGGTGATTAAGTGGCACCTCCTGCACCGCGCGCGCGATATTGGAGGTGTCGCTCACGAGCCTTCGACAGTTACTAACTTTACAACTACCTTACAACTTATTGGACAGGTACAAAACTGAGAAACTTACTAACCTTATAGCTGCGTTCGATTTCGGGGTTAACCCTCTACAGATAGTAAGTGGCACCTGTTGCATTGCGCCCACGTCCAGCTTGACGTTACGTCCCAAAATAGAACGCAGTTTAAACGTTAGCGAGTGTCTAAGTTTAGTACCGGTCCAATAAGCATGCAAGGTAGTTGTAAAGTGTGTGTGTTCAAGGCTAGTATATGGCACCTCCTGCACCGCGCGCGCGATATTGGAGGCGTCGCTCACGAGCCTTTGACAGTTACTAACTTTACAACTACCTTGCAACTTATTGGACACGTACTAAACTGAGAAACTTACTAACCTTATAACTGCGTTCTATTTCGGGATAAACCCTCTAAAGTTAGTAAGTTGCACCTGCTGCATTGCTCCCACGTCCAGCTTGACGTTACGTCCCAAAATAGAGCGCAGTTATAAGGTTAGAAAGTGTTTGAGATTAGTATCTGTCAAATATGTGTGCGAGGTAGTTTCAAAGTGTGTGTGTTCAAGGCTAGTAAATGGCACCTGCTTCATCGCAAGCGCGATATCGGAGGTGCCGCTTACTAGCCTTCGACAGTTACTAACTATACAACTACCTTGCAACTTATTGGACACGTACTAAACTGGGAAACTTACTAACCTTATCACTGCGTTCTATTTCAGGATTAACCCTCTAAAGTTAGTAAGTGGCACCTGCTGCATCGCGCCTACGTCCAGCTTCACGTAAAGTCCCGAAATAGAACGCAATTCTAAAGTTAGTATGTTTCGAAGTTTCGTATCTATCCAAAAGGTTTGAGAGGTGGTTGTAAAGTAAGTAGTGTCTGAGGCTAGTAAGTGGCAGCTGCTTTGGCCTTTACACAATAAGGCCACTGCCAATATTGTATGGCATGCATTGCAAAATAAGGATTGTCGGGCGCACACACTGTATTGCGCAATAGTGTGGGTGATGAAGGAGAGGTGTGGGGTGCCCAAACAAAGGAGGTGTTTGCACATAATAGTATTGATTCTTGTACAGAGGCCTCGAACTAAACGAATATCTTATTAAGGCAAACACCTGCTGCATCGCGCTCACGTCAAGCTGCACGTTACGTCCCAAAATAGAACGCAGTTTTGACGTTAGCGAGTGTCTAAGTTTAGCACCGGTCCAATACGCATGCACGGTAGTTGTAAAGTGTGTGTGTTCAAGGCTAGTAAATGGCACCTGCTGCACCGCGCGCGCGATATTGGAGGCGTCGCTCACGAGCCTTTGACAGTTACTAACTTTACAACTACCTTGCAACTTATTGGACACGTACTAAACTGAGAAACTTACGAACCTTATAACTGCGTTCTATTTCGGGGTTAACCCTCTAAGGGTAGTGAGTGGCACCTGCTGCATCGCGCCCAATTCCAGCTTCACGTTAAGTCCCGAAATAGAACGCAATTCTAAAGTTAGTAAGTGTCTAAGTTTCGTATCTATCCAACAGGTTCGAGAGGTGGTTGTAAAGTAAGTAAGTGACTGAGGCTAGTGAGTGGCAGCTGCTTTGGCCTTTACACAATATTGCCATTGCCAATATTGTATGGCATACATTGCAAAATAAGGATTGTCGGGTGCACACACTGTATTGCGCAATAGTGTGGGTGATGAAGGAGAGGGGTGGGGTGCCCAAACAAAGGGGGTGTTTGGGAATAATAGTATTGATTCTTGTACACAGGCCTCGAACTAAACGAATATCTTGTAAAGGCAAACACCTGCTGCATCGCGCTCACGTCTAGCTTGACGTTACGTCCCAGGGCCCAGCGGAAACGGCAGCTAAATGGGTCGCCCATTCCTTCCTGTGAATAGAAAAACAACAAATAACTAAGAATCTGGTACGTTCCGCTCTGTGGGTAAACCCTAAACCTGCTTTGCTGAAGCGATGTATTAAAAAAATTGATACACGGAATAGGAGGCCCATCCGAAGCGGCAGCTGAACGGGTCTCCAATTCCTTTCTGAAATAGAATTACAAAGAAACACGTTCCGCTCTGTGCTTGCTTGTGTGGTGTGTTTATATGCTATGAGAAACTAGAAAAAAAAGGAAAAGGATTGAAGAGGCTACAGCAGAAACGGCAGCTGAACGGATCTCGAACGCCTTCCTGTGAATCGAAAAGAGAAGAATATATATACACCTGCTACGTTCTGCTCTGTGCTCAGCTTGTGTGATTATAAGATATGATGAACTAAAAAAATAATTGAAACTGATTGGAAAGGCTAAAGTGGAAGCGGCAGTTGAACGGGTCTCCAACTTCTTCCTAAAAAAGAAAAGAGAAGAATACATATAGACCTGGTACGTTCCGCTCTGTGCTTGCTTGTGTGGTGTGTGTATATGATGTGAAAATATAGAAGTGAAAAAGGATTGAAGAGGCCAAAGCGGAAACGGCAGCTGAATGGATCTCCAACTCCTTCCTGTGACTCGAAAAGAGAAGAATACATATAAATCTGGTATGTTCTGCTCTGTGCTCAGCTTGTGTGAGTATATAGTATGATGAACTAAAAAAATAATTGAAACTGATTGGAAAGGCTAAAGTGGAAGCGGCAGTTGAACGGGTCTCCAACTCCTTCCTAAAATAGAAAAGAGAAGAAAACATATAGACCTGGTACGTTCTGCTCTGTGCTCAGCTTGTGTGGTGTGAGTATATGATATGAAAATATAGAAATGAAAAAGGATTGAAGAGACCAAAACAGAAGCGGCAGCTGAACGGGTCGCCCGCTCCTTCCTGAAATAGAAAATAAACACGCAACACAATATCATTCTGTGGCTGAAAGGTGCCTTGTGCGCCTAATTGATTCGACTCAGGTTGAACAAAAAACTACACGGAATAGGAGGCCCGGCGGAAACGGCAGCTGAACGGGTCGCCGACTCCTTCCTGATATAAAAATAAACACGCACAAAACAATATCATTCTGTGGCTAAAAGGTGCCCTGTGCGCCTAATTGATTCGACACAGGTTAAACAGTAAAATAACACGGAATAAAGGCCCAGCGGAAACGGCAGCTGAACGGGTCGCACACTCTTTCCTGTAAAATGGAACACAACACACACGGTCAACCTATATATATATATATATATATATATATATATATATATATATATATATATATATATATATATATATATATATATATATATATATATATC
>Ga0105055_10012691_pt1 | contig 10213 bp, 13 predicted proteins | sample BON03_FD_78090 | JGI IMG/M metagenome (GOLD analysis project Ga0105055, IMG submission 78090) | Freshwater microbial communities from Lake Bonney liftoff mats and glacier meltwater in Antarctica - BON-03 | ecosystem: Environmental > Aquatic > Freshwater > Ice > Glacier meltwater | place: Lake... | reverse complement strand
TAAACAAGTCAAAATACAAAATGAATTACTATCCCGGGTGTGTGATGTTCATCCATGTTGCGTGTTTATGAATGTGTGTTTGGTTCTATTTTTCTTTTGTCTGTTTACATGTGTGTGCGTATGCCTCTAAGTTTAAGGTCCATTGCGGGAGTGCCTTCGAGCCAGGCGCTTCCGGGCTACCTTATTACTGCACACCACCTGCGTGCGTTCCTGCTGTACTTGGCGCGCAAGCTGTGTGGCGGCATGACCAAAAAAAATAAATCATACGCATGCATGCAATATAAACAAACAAACAAACAAACCAACAAATACGCAACCCACACCCAAAAAGTGCGTATGTGCGCACATACGCAGGACCCCCGTGGGGTTGGCCTGTGCGTATGGTGGGAGAAAAAGGAGGGGGAGGATGCTTGGATGGTGGCCCAAAAATGTGTCGCGGTGGAAAAAAAACCAAGATGTGCTGGGACAGCTGCCAGAAGAGAGGAAGTGTATAACAAAGTGTCTTGGGCCTGGTGGGTTTTCAGGCACGGCATAATCCTGCCCGGTTGACATCCCTGCTCATTCATTGCTTTACGGACAGGTGAGCGCTTGAAAGGACATATACCTGCAGATTCAGCGCGTCAAACAGTCTCGAACTATGCCAGCACCTGAATGGCGCCGTAAACAGGCTATCAAGAAGAAGCAAGCTCTACATGCAAAACGATCAAAACAGGCGGCGCTACAACAACAGAACGCGCGCACCAAGTCATCAAGCACCACAGGAGGACAAGCTTCTCTTGCACCAGCAGCGTTTGTGTCTACCTGCACAGCCGACACCTCAGTGTTGGAAATGTTGATGATGAAAGCCGGGGCTCGGGCCTCTAAAATTAGACGTGCCCAGCTGGAAGAAGCTGAGTTTGATGCAGCGTTTGATGTCCTCTCTCTGGGAGGGATGGATGACAAGACGGCGGAGGAGCAGGCGGAAAGGGTGGAGGAAGAGAGGGAGGAGGCGGAGTTGGACGAGGCAGGAGAGGGACTGTAGTCAAGTGGTTGTGTGGGGGGGGCGCTCTATACACCGTTGTCAACCGCAGATTTAGACGTGTTCCCAATGGGGGCATCCACATTTGATGATCTGCCAGTTTAACAAATCGTCTTGATCCCAAAAATTCTTAATACACGAAAATATCATATACATCTATACGTTTATATACATATTCACTTATTCAAACATATACATATTCACTGATGCTGTGTATCTTGAGACTTATTTCTGTTCAAGTTGAAGTACATTTATAGATTTCAATACTTGTTGCTAAATTAGTGTGACAATGCGTAAATCTCTTCTACAAGAGTCCTCCATTTTACGCATTTTTCGTGTGAGGTGGGTCTGTCACAGATGGATTAAAATTGTGACTACAAGACAGTGAATAGATATATGCAAATTCAATGCGTATGTACGCAACATACGCCGACTGTCCCTAAAAAGTGCGTATGTACGCACATACGCAAGGGGATGGGGGTGCATACAACCAACATAGATGACGGGCTCTTCATAAAACCAAAGATGTAATTGGCGCGCTAGCTGTGTGGCAGCAAAACACAAAAAAAAAAACGATTACCTGTAAAAACAAATTATTGTTCAGGTGTGTGTTCTTCATCCATGTTCCGTCTTTCTTGATGTCTGTTGTGTTTTATTCTCTTCTTGTTGACTACATGTGTATGCGTTTGCCATCAAGTCCATAGTCGATTGCGGGAGTGCCTTCGAGCCGGGCGCTTCCGGGCTACCCTATTACTGCACACCACCTGTGCGCGTTCCTGCTGTAATTGGAGGGCTAGCTGTGTGGCGGCATTAAACCCTCAAAAAAAAACTATAATAATAATAATCATAATAATATTACTAATAATACTAATACAATTATTTTTAATAGTATCACAAATGAAAATGACACGAAATGAATAAATGAAATGGCCAATACGAATAATAACATCACATGTACATTTATCTGTATTCATGAACACGTAATGATCTACATATAATATACCCACATATACATATCTACACATTTAAGCCACAAAATACATACAATACTTCAAAACGTATGTTTAATCAAATGATAATAATCAAAATAAGTGTAATAAACAATGAAATACATTCAGGAAAAATTGAATATATGAAATAAAATGAAAAATTAATCTATATTTTGGACTCGGATTCCACCCACTCGGGCTTGATTGTGTCTTGTCCCGTGTGCTATTCATACATATTGTGTGTGCATGCATGTTTGTTTTGTCATATAACTCTTATGTTTGCCTTTCTGTGTATGTGTACGACTTTATATGTCCAAGGTCCATTGCAGGAGTGCCCTCGGACCGAGCGCTTCTGGGCTACCCTATTCCTGCGCACCATTCGTATGCGTTATCAACGGCTTGGGGGGGCTAGCGGTGTGGTGACTTACACAAACAAACAAACAAACAAACAGACCCTGTCAATCTCCTGTCGCATCGCTTTGGTATTGTAATTCCCTAGTGCAGTGGGATTGTAACAGTTGCAATGTGACTGAAGTCTTAAAAGCGCGAAACAAAACAAAACTTGCCCTTTGTGGGGCTAGCGATGGAGAAATCAATCGAGGATTAAAAAAGAAAGTTGATTAGGTCACTGTGACAGTTTTCAATTCCAGGGAGGGTTCTCGGTGTGGCAGTTTCAGTCACAAAAACGGTTCCCGCTTAGTCCAGTCATTAAGTTGGGTATTCGCCACCCAAGAAAGAAAGAAAGAAAGGGAGTGGTAATGACGAACTTTTCCTTTACAAAAACAAAAGAAGTTTTTGGCAGCAGCAGCACAACTCCAACAAATGATTGATACGTGCCAGCAATGGAGCGAGCACAGCCGTATGAAAAGCAACCATGAAAAAAACAAGATCATGGTCTTCTATGAAACACCAGCGCAAAGAGCATCTTGACAACCAGCAACCTTCTGGCTGACTCCAAAAAAAAACCTGAGAGTCAACAATCCCCCCAATCCACTGCCTCTCGGAGAACCCAACGACTTATATAACTCGGCCTTAAGCTCAACCCCGAAATGACAGTGGTGTCGGCAACAAAATATATTTGCCAAAAGATCAACTGGGCCTACCAAATAGTGTCGATGATTGTACACAGCTTGAAACATGACACCCCCACAAGCCTACGGGGCATACGTGTCAGCCCACTCATTCTCTGCCGCGTATAGCAATCATGCGTCCTTTCACACGTCACCCAATATCTCAGATATCCTCTCAACCCCACTCAGGTGATGCAAGTGATGCAAGTCCAAAGTGCAATGATTAGCTCTATCAAACGAACCCTGCGCTGCTTCACAGCAGCCCATATCACTATGCTCGAACTTGGAATCCCCAGACTCAATCTCAGGCAGACAGCACAAGTAGATTCTCTTCACCTCAGATTGACAGTCACTCACACGCATCTCATTTCAGCACATCTATACACACTGCAATGCCAACGCAGGGCATCAAATACCCACCCCCCCGACACTTCATTGAAAAGATAATCGAAAACGCTAACAAAATACTGCGCCTCTCCACTTCATATCCGAGGCTGGCCCTCCTGTCATGCCAATGGTTGTAGCTCTTGCTAAACAAGGCAGCCGTGGAAAATCCCACACTAATCAAGTCGCACCCAAGCGCACTTCATGATATATGGACCCTCCTTGTTTAATAATCTACTAGTATAAACCCCCGCTCTACCTTTGCATTTACACTGAGCAAACCCCTATGTCGCTCACGAGACTGCGCTCCCAATTAGGTTTCCACCCACATACTTAATGTTATAAACGCCCACCGAATCACATACAACCTATGCCTGTGCACACATCGCGATCACCAAGTCATCGGGACTGAAATACACATGCTTCTCCAATGCCCCGGCACCAAACGCATATCCAAAGATCTCATCACAACCCTCTCCAAACCGCTCAAACAAAGTCATCAACCAGCAGGGATTCTGTCACTCTGTACCAACAAACATCAATCATACTCGTGGACCCACCCACAACACTCCCTGACAAATTCTACAGCACATGGCTTCATGCGACTCTCCACCACATTCTCATCTACATTGCAGCCCTTCAGACACACACGTACAACACATCCGGAGTCCTGCATCTCAAGCCTGGTCCCCACTCTGTCTACCTTAACAAGGGGAACAGATAAGGATCTGATGAACGCCCCTGTTATTTTTTCTTTTTTTCCACTTCAGTCTCGACTCAGAGTCCTCAGCTGCCGACATGAAGGACACCTTCCCCGGTAAAAGGGGGGGGCAGCAAAAGTAATACCCCGGTGCCACACCAGAGTCTGTACCGGGAACAAGACTCATCGTGACAAGTTGCCCACCAATCACCTCCTGTTTGCGGGAAGAGACAAGTCTCCCCCATCGCTCACATCCGCATACAGATAGTCTAGGCGCGACGAGATCACTCACCATAAGGGAGGTGACTGGTCTGTGCACTTGCGGTCAAACACAAGTGGTGGTGAAAAAGGGTCCGGGTGTAGCCTTGCACACACTGGGAGGTGGGCAAGGGACAGGCATCTTAAGGGTCCGGGCCCCAATCAGACTTTAAAAACACATGAGACTGAACTGATACCCATCCAAAGGCCCGGGCCGGGTGGCCCAAACGCTTCGCTCTGGTACGTGCGACATCACCTTTAGAATTCGACGTTATCAGTGTTCGCTTGTCTTCAATTTCCTGAGCAATCTTTCCACGTGTTGCACTTTCTTGATAAAATTGCTCCCTCCTTTGTGTAATCGTGGATAACTGCCAAACCCAAGGGAACCCTCTTTTTTTGAACCGATTTGAATCTGAGTGACTTACTTCGAGCATTTGGTCATTTCGCACCCCAAAAGCGATTGTTTGAAAGGGACTAGAATTCTAGAAGTTGGTTCGCTACCACCCCCCTAGGGCTCACACGACTACTGGACCACCCTCCATTCGTAACCTTCAAACCAGACGAGAGAACCCCCCCCCCCCAGTGCTGAACAAAGGCTTAAAGGGATGGATTACAGAAGCAACTCCGATCTGTAGTAGGTTCGCATATGCCCTCCGCATGCATGTCACCTCCCTACATCCAGCTGTTGTAGACTTGTCCTCTTATGATCATGCTGCAGCGTTGTTAGATAGCAATGATGATTTCTCGTCTATCCTACTTCTACTTGGATTCCAACCAGTATCCATGCCACCACATGGCAACATTCTTGTACCTCTTGACCCAGCAGGACAACAAATTAGCAGACAACACATGCTCTTCAAATGGCCCACATATGGATGGTATCTTGGCAGATATCAGCATGGAACAGCAACCTGAAATGCAAGGTGTGTAAGCAGATAGTCAAATTCACTGTCTTCTACCCTGATGACTCTGCCTTGTTGATGATAGCTCTGGGTCACATTGTCTCTAACTAGACCACTATAATGTAGACACAGATAACGACTCCCCCAACCACACATGGTTGCTCCTTAAGCCCCCAAACTCTTAGCCAACTAGTAGCAGACAATTGTAGCGGGGCGCGTGGCAAGCGGAGGGGCTTTAGCCTAGGAGCCGCCGCGCGCCATTCGCAGTCAGCCAGAGTTCGTATGGATTTCCCCCCGATTTCCCTTGTTTTCCCTCTTTTTCCTCTCTCCAAAACTGGACGTTAGATATCCAGTTTTTCATGTCCAGTTTCCATGGCCTCACCCAAAGACAGAGCCGCCAGGGCTTGCCCCTGGTTGTCAATGGCGTTAGTTGCTGGGTCCGTTCGAAGAGGAAGAGGAGGGGATTGGTATAGCCAGCGACGTAATTAAGGTGTAGGATGAGGATCCGCCCCCCCCAGGTTGTCTAAGGGAGGACAGGGTGAGGAGGTACGTCAGAGATTCTCAATCATGGGTGCATGACCTCTTGGCTCGCTCGTGAAGAAAACCCGGAAGCATAACGATTCCCCAAAAACGGTTTAAAACAAACAAACAATCGCAATGAAGTATTTCATGCCAAGTTGGGTAAGTTGGGTCAACACTCACCCCGAAGCCGGTGCGATATCATCAAGTTCTTACTTATTGTATCTTGCCTTGCCTGAACTTATCATACACGTCAACTTATCATAGTATACATCTGACGCATTCCCCAGGTGCACCCTCCCTACTCACCGCTCACCATGTTTGCTGCTTGCCCATGTTGTCTTGCTTGTCTCTTCTGTGTATGTGTGGTCTAGGTCTCTATCCTTTCAATGGGCTGGTCTGTGATCTGCTGCTAAGGAGTCATAAAGGGCTCAGCCCGAAGGCGCATTGCCAGAAGGGTATCTCGTTTCACACTCGTGACAGGCACTGCTTGGAGGACACTGGGGTGACTTGGTGCCTTTCCTACCCTAGTGGGGGGCACCATTCCTTGGGCACTACGGTTGTTGGTAGTTAAAGAGACTCAATTGCTGGTACTTGTTAGCCCGAGGATGCATGTCAGCCCCACAAACATTGTGAACTATTTTTACCCACCGCGGGTCGGCCATAATTTAGGTTGGCAAAGGCCCGGGATATTTTCTTGGGTCCTACGCGATTAATTGGGTGCACCAATCACTTAGTCCGACGATTAAGTTGGGTGTTCGCCACCCAAGAAAGACAGAAAGAAACATAGTATTGCTCTTCCTGAAAATCTGTAGGAGTAGTGAGGAACAAAAAAATGGGACAACGGCCAGGAGACACTGATTCAATTATGTCTCCTGTTTTCTATATTACAGCCTGTAGTTCAACTCGAGCCCAACTTGGTCCCTGAAAGTGGTGTCAGGACTATAGCCATGCACCCCTTTTATAATGCACACGAAACTTTTGTGATAATGCACACGACACAGATAGAGATAAAGTTATTTATAGGAACAAATCTAATAAAAGGACACTTGTGATGCTGCTACCCAAAACTTGTTTAGCACCACGGTGCTAGGCTTCGCTCTGCCTGGGAGAGGTTGACGAGGAAAAGTAGAATAGCTTTCTCCCTCTTACTGAAGGATAGTAAGTAGCTCAAAGACAGTATCTGGTAAAGGTACTACTCTTCAAACATCCTCTTGCTGAAACCATCAATTTTTTCAGTGAGGAGTTCTATTCGTATTCTATTATATAACCTTATTTTCACATATCATCATAATATATATACATGTATTTACATACACACACATCATGATTTGTTGAAGGACATCAGCGTTTTTTGGGTGTTTTATCACTTGTTTGCTGTTCAAACAGCGTGCGAGCTATCTAGCGGCGGTATAGGCGCAGCTACACTTTGCAACTCCTGTGCAACTTCCACTAGCAAGTGATCCATGGCTTTAGCCAATTGGTCGAAACGATTGAATGTGTCCAGGACATCTGCCTCGAGAGCCTGCATGCTTACTTCAGAGCTCATACCACAATGTGTGATCTTCCGGGAAAAATATTGAATTTGAACACCAACTGAAAATTTCGACTCGCGCGTTGCGTTTCCCGCAAGAAAAAGACCTTTGTGGTATACCACAACGTCTCAGTTTTTTTGCTTGTGGTTTTCGAGAATTTTCAAAATCTCTCACTGAAATGCTTGTGGGATGGTTCGGGCGTCGGCTGTAATGTGGCACAACCCAATCCCCCCCTACGGGAGGTTGGCTGAGCCAGCGTGCACTGGCGCGCCCTCGGCCCGTCTGCAAGAATATTTTGGGGGGAATTGGGTTATGCCACGTTACTGTCGACGCCCGAACCATCCCACAAGCACTTCAGTGAGAGATTTTGAAAATTCTCGAAAACCACAAGCAAAAAAAACCGTTACTTTGTGGTATACCACAAAGGTCTTTTCCTTGTGGGAAACGCAACGTGTCGTCCGATCAAGAAATATGAGACTCGAAATGTTTATCGGAATTCAATCAGTTACTATCAAAGGTGAATCGTTGCTGTACTTGCATTCTGTATCCGTGCTGCCACCTACTGAGTGACAGTACTGTCCCCTTACAAATATAATCACAATGGTCCCCAGAAAAGCAAAGGGCTTAAAGAGAGACGGTTGGTTCTCCAACGTGAGACTCGGAAAGCAGTGTGTACATTCTGAGTCCTGGGGATCTTTATCATGATAGTTGGAATCGATGTCCACTGAGCCATAAGCCTAAGGTACACAGCAAGATAGAATCAGGCCTGATTCTATCTTGCTGTGTTCCTTGGGCTTGTGGCTCAGTGGACATTAGCAACAACTGTCACACGACAGTGTGCTGATCTTTATTAGGTGCCAGCCAGGTTGGCGCAGGCAAAGACATGACAGGACACAATACACCAAGAAAATGACATGACAACAAAGCTGGAAGAGACAATTGTCGTGGGATTCATCTTAGAATTTTGACTAGTCCAGGATGGAATTATTTTTGCAGATCCCCGAATCATCGTTAATTTCCAAAAGAAGCATTTATTTACCTTAAGTAGTATGGATAAGTTGACTCTTGCGGCACACTGACTTTGAAAGTGTAGTAAAACGTGTCTGAGTCAACGATAGACGCTCATATGAGCGTCTTACCGGTTCGAGCTTTCATTGCATCGGATGAACAATTTGGACTCTTGGAACATTAACAGTCAGATCTCTTTGGCCTCTTCGTCAAAAATGTGACCTTACAATCCACACAAAAGCTAGAAATACAAGTTCAATCGCAATTGCTCAGCGACATGCGTTCACAAGAACTTTGTGTCACTCGAAATGGACCGCCAATACTTGCCAGTGAATGTTCAGCGGTTTGGAACTCAGGGCCTGTCGCCGACCTTGGAGCCAAGGCCAGCCTGAGGCTTCACACACTGGCGCAGACAATTGGGATGCCATGAGCAATACTGAGATAGCACCACACCTATCTCCGGATGATAATGCTCCAAAACAGCGTTAGGCTCCTCGCTTGATCCTCCATAGATGACGCCATCAGAAGGTGCGAGTGTTGATAGTGGGCCCAAATTGACAGGAGGCTTATACTACCAGTCACCAGTCATGTTGATACATGCCTGCATCGAACGTCCTCAGCCCCTCTCATGAATTCCTCCTGCTACAGACACATGTTGTGTGCCGAGCATGTGTTCTTGATTCATTCTCGAGAACTGCAGTTCTCGCTTTCTGACTTGCACGATTTCGAAGAGATACTGGGCTGTCAGCAATTTGGATGTCAGGAAGGCCCTGAAATCGCAGGACTCAGAAATGGGGTTAGAGAATCAAGAATCCTCGACAGAGAATAAGCTGAAGGGTTTTGATAAGGAAAATTGAAAAGAAATCCCTCGTTCGTAAGGGTATTAGTTCTGCACACGTTCCACTCTTCAATTTAAAAGGCATTTGAACCAACCTGAAGGGGGTGAAAACTAAAAAATTGCATAATGCAAAATGAACTCATTTCAAAGTTTGCTGTGGTGGGCAGTTGATGAATCTAGAATGATGGGTTTTCAACGCATTGCCAGCAAACATAACCTATGTTGAAACAGTGTGTTGCTTTGCTTTAGTGTGTGTGTTGCTTTGTTTTATCAAACCGATATTAGGAAATCATTACGGTCCAGGGGTTTCCTCAGGGTCGGCCCAAGAAGCGCGTACCAACAAAATGGATCGCCAACGTGCCACCTTACCTTGTTCCCATGAGAACCTGGGTTGGCCGGATCCTCACCCTGCACCTTAAATACGTCGCTGGCTATACCGATCCCCTCCTCTTCCTCTTCGAACGAACCGACAATGACAGTTACAACTGTTACCATCTGAGCTAAATGCCCAGTCAACACTGCAGCCATGATAGAGTCAGATCTGATTCTATCTGCAGTGTTGACTGGGCATTTAGCTCAGTTGGCAAAAGATGTAACCGTCATATCCAAGGTCCCCAGCAGCGGGGAAAACAACCGTACTATAGGCCGGCCAAAGGTTAATTAATTAATTAATGAATTGATTGATTGATTAATTCATGAATTAATTAAAAGAAGAAGATTTTGAGCTGTGATTTGTGAAAAATAAATTACATACTGTATAAATATGACAGAGTACCCATTAGGACTGCGTCAAAATTCTGGCCTGCGGCGCATTTTGTTTGATAAATCTTGCCTGCGGTGCATTTTGTTTCATTAAAAATCTGGCCTGTGGCGCATTTTTTTGATACTTTTTTTGCTTAAACCGGGATGCATTTGATCTGAAGTTTCTTGTTCTGTCTACCAATTCATTGGTGGTGAAAATGATTCCAACTCCAATACTGAGTGATCATAAC
>Ga0105055_10012686_pt1 | contig 10215 bp, 10 predicted proteins | sample BON03_FD_78090 | JGI IMG/M metagenome (GOLD analysis project Ga0105055, IMG submission 78090) | Freshwater microbial communities from Lake Bonney liftoff mats and glacier meltwater in Antarctica - BON-03 | ecosystem: Environmental > Aquatic > Freshwater > Ice > Glacier meltwater | place: Lake... | reverse complement strand
CTGGGTGGTCGAGCGGACATTCGCCTGGCTGGGTCGCTGTCGGCGCCTTGCCAAAGATTTCGAGAACCGGACACGAAACGCACTGTCGTTCCTCAAACTCGCGTCGATCCGGCTGATGACCAGAAGACTATGCAATTGTTAATGTAGTTTCCGGACGGACTCTGAGAGACCAGTTGGAGCACCGTACTCGGCTTCGGCAAGGGCGACTCGGCAACCGTGTGGGGCGTGTCGGACAAGGACTTCACTGTCACCTGGCACAACGAGATGGGTGCCGTGGGGGCGAAGGGCCTGACTCTGCTGGCCAATGCCCCCGGCAAAGCGACTGCGGCGCTGACCCTGGCGGGCTACACTACCGAGGACATGACCAGCGGCAAGCTATCCGTCGCCTTCGGGGCCATCGACCCAGCCACGCCCTATCTCTATGTCTACGGCGCAGCCTGATCAGTAGAGACATTTCGATCCCGGCACCTCTCCCTACGCCACCTCCAGGAATGGGCCCAGGTCGCTATTGCTGCGGCCCCGACATCCGCGCCAGCGTGCCCACATCTTCGGCGCTGTCGATCGCCAACACCGCGCTCGCCAGCGCCGCGCTCCGCTCGGCCCCCAGCACCCGGTCCACCAGGCCTGCGAACTTCGCCCTCAACTCGGCCTCGCTCAGGAAGTTGTCCGGCTCCCCCTTCGGCACCACCACGGTCTTGCTGAACACCTGCCCGCGCGCCCGAACCGTCACCTTGCCCGACATGTTGGCCGGAAACTCCGCCTCGATCTCCGGATCGTCCTCGCACACCACCTTCGGCAGCAGCGCCCGGACCACCGGGTTCTGCAATTCGGCATACGAATCCCACCCCATCGCCCCGGTCGCCAGCGCGGTCGAAAGCACGAACGCCCCGCTGAACTGCCCGTCCACCACGTTCTGCGGGTTGATCCGCTTCTCCCGCGGCTCGCCCACCAAAATCATCCCCGACCGCGAGGTGCCATAGGTGATCCCCTCAATTTCCTCCGGCCTCAACCCATGCTCCGCCCGCAGCGCCAGCATCGCATCGATCCCCGCATGCCCGTAGCGGCACGACGGATACGGCTTCACCGCCGTCTTCATCAACTCGAACACCACGCCCAGATCCTGCACCGCCCGCTCCGGAATGGGGGAGGGCGCATAGGCCGCCAGGAACCCGGCGCGGCCCTCCAACGCCTGCGCCGCCCCCTTGAACCCCTCGCGCGCCAGCGTCGCCGCCGTCAGCCCCGCCATCGCCGCCCAGCCCACCTGAAACCGCTTCGTCCACGCCCCATTGGCCAGGAACTGCAAGCTCCCCGCCGCCTGGCTCAACGCAATGCCCATCGCCGAGGCAATCTCATCGCCCGACAGCCCGAACACCCGCCCCGCCGCCGCCGCCGCCCCGAACGCCCCGCACGTCGCCGTCGGATGGAACCCGCGCTGGTAATGCGCCCCCGCCGGCAGCGCCAGCGCTACCCGGCACGTCACCTCGTAGCCCGCGATAATCGCCGCCAGCACCTCCGCACCCGAGGCCCCCGCCATCTCGCCCGCCACCAGCGCCGCCGAAATCACCGGCGCACCCGGATGCAGCGAGCCGGCCGCGTGCGTGTCGTCGAAATCCAGCGAATGCGCCAACGCCCCGTTCAGCAACGCCGCCCCGGCCGGCGACCATCCCGCCTTCTCGCCGAACACGCCGATATCGCCATGCCCCAGCCCCAGCGCCCGCGCGGCCGCGAATAGGGCAGGGGTGCTTTCCGCATCCACCCGCGCCCGCACCATGTTGCCCACCAAATCCAGCACCAGGAACCGCGCCCGCGTGACCACATCCGGCGGTAGCGAGTTCAGGCGGATGGCGGAGGAAAACTCGGAAAGCTGCTGGGTGATCGACATCGGTGGCGCGCTCCAGGGCGGTGACGCTCCATCTTCCCGCAAGTTCCCGCTTCCCGCAAAGCCCACCCGCCACGTTCACATCTTGCTGTGCTGCTGTCGCGGTGCAGCAAGGCGATTGCCGACCACCGCGCGAATGTGGCACAGCGTCAACGATGCTGCATCGCCGCACCCTGCTGACCGCCTCCGCCGCATTCGTTGCCGTGGGCCCTGCGACACAAGCCGCCGCCCAACAGGGCCAACGGGCCGACAAGCCCGAAAGCACCTTCCCGCCCTACATCGTCGGCGTGAAGGCCGAGGCCCGCAAGGCCGGCATCAGCCAGGCAACGCTCGACCGCGCCTTCGCCGGCATCAAGGCCCCCAACGCCAAGGTCATCCAGCTCGACCGCCGCCAGCCCGAGTTCACCCTCACCTGGGCGCAGTACCGCCAGAAGGTCATCTCGGATGCCCGCATCGCCCGCGGCCGCGACCACTTCGCCCGCCACCGCGACCTGATCGGCCAGGTCTGCGCCCGCTACCGCATGTCGCCCGCGCCGCTGATGGGCATTTGGGGCCTCGAATCCCACTACGGCCAGTTCACCGGCGGCTTCAACGTCATCGAATCCCTCACCACCCTGGCCTGGGAGGGTCGCCGCGCCAGCTTCTTCCGCACCCAGTTGCTGAACGCCCTCAAGATCATCGATGCCGGCGACATCGCCCCCGAGCGCATGCTCGGCAGCTACGCCGGCGCCATGGGCCAGCCGCAGTTCATGCCTGACAGCTTTCTGCGCACCGCCGTGGACTGGGACGGCAACGGCCGCCGCGACCTGTGGAACGACACCGGCGACATCCTCGCCTCGATTGCCAACTACCTGGCCAAGTCCGGCTGGAACCCGGCGCTGCCCTGGGGTCGGCAGGTGCGCCTGCCCGGCGGCTTCAACACCGCGCTGGCCGGGCGCGACAACCGCAAGCCGGTCGGCGAATGGGCCCGACTCGGCCTGCCCGCGCCAGCCGGCATGCCCGCCGAGGCCCAGGCCGCCGTGCTGCTGCCCGACGGACCCACCGGCGAGGCATTTCTGGTGCTGCATCCCAACTTCCAGGCGATCCGCCGCTACAATCCGTCCGACTTCTACGCCCTCGCCGTCGGGCTGATCGGCGACGCGGTCGCTTCATGAGACTGGCGCTCGCGCCCAGCGCGACCAGGCTGTCCCTCATGCTCGGCGCGCTGGCCGTATTATCCGCCTGCGCGCGACCCGAGCCGATCCCGAGCTACGTCGTCGGCACCCCGTACCAGATCGGCGGCCTTTGGCGCTATCCCGCCGAGGACTTCACGCTGGACCAGACCGGTATCGCCGCCGTCGCCAATCGCAGCGGTGCCACCGCCAACGGCGAGAGCTTCGACCCCGCCAATCTCGCCGCCGCGCACCGCACCCTGCAACTGCCGGCCATCGCGCGCCTGACCAACCTGGACAACGGCCGCCAGGTCGTGGTGCGCATCAACGACCGCGGCCCCGCCGACCCGGCCCGCCTGGTCGCAGTTACCCGCCGCACCGCCCAGCTTCTGGGCGCACCCGGCTCCACCGGCTTCCGCGTCCGCCTGCAGGTGCTCGAGGGCCCCAGCCGCCAGCTTGCCGCCGAGATGCAGGCACGCGCGCCGGCCCCCGCGGCGATCAAAGTGGCCGCAGCCCCGCGCGACGATGTGCGGGCCGAACGGCTCGCCCCGCCGCCGGGTGCGGCCGCCAGTCAGCGCCAGCGCACTGCCACTGCCGCCCTGGCCGCCGCGCCCGCTCCCGCTGCCGGCGCACCCTCGACCATTCCGCTGCGCCTACCCGAACAGGTGACCCAGGGCTCGCCGCGCGGTGGCCCGCTGGCCATCCAGTGCGGCGCCTTCGGCAGCACCTCGACCGCCGAACTGATGCGCCGCCGCCTCGCCCCGTTCGGCGCCGGCATGCTCGCCGACTACAGCGCCCCGCGCGACCGCTCGGTCATCGTGCGCATCGGACCGATCCCCTCGCTCGCCCAGGCCGAGGCGACGCTGCGCCGCGTGCTGCCCGCAGGATGCCTGGACGGGCGCATCGTGGTCGAATAGCACCGCGCGCTATCGTTCCTGCGCCACCCGCGCGCTATAACGCCGGCTCTGCTACCCTGCCAATCCTGTCTGTTGGCCGAACCGGGAGGCCCGCCTTGCTCAACCGCCGCATCCTGCTTGCCCAGGGCCTTGTCGCCGGCACCGCGCTGACCCACCTGGTCGCCGCCCCGCCTTCCATCGCCCAGCCTGCGCGCCGCCCCACGCGCCGCGCCGAGCCGGCTCCGGCCAGCACGCCTGCCACCACGCCGCTCGGCCCGCTCGACACGGCGGCGAAATTCGCCTTCATCATGGATTTCAACACCGGCGCCACCCTGCTCGACAAGGATGCGGACGCGCCGATGATCCCGTCCTCGATGACGAAGCTGATGACCGCCTATGTGGTCTATGAGATGCTGCGCGCCGGCCGCCTGTCGCTGGAGCAGGAACTGCCGGTCAGCGAGCGCGCCTGGCGCATGGGCGGCAGCAAGATGTTCGTCGAGGTCAACACCCAGGTGAAGGTCGAGGACCTGATCCGCGGCATGATCGTCCAGTCCGGCAACGACGCCTGCATTGTGCTCGCCGAAGGCATCGCCGGTTCCGAGGAGCAGTTCGCCGAACTGATGAACGCCAAGGCCCGCCACCTCGGCCTGGACAGCACCAATTTCCGCAACTCCACCGGCTGGCCGCATTCCGAGCACCGCAGCAGCGCGCGCGACATGGCCATCCTGGCGCAGCGGATCATCCAGGATTTCCCCGAGTACTATAAATACGACTCAGAAAAAACATTCACCTACAACAACATCAAGCAGGAAAATCGCAACCCCCTGGTGCAGAGGAACCTCGCCGACGGCCTCAAGACCGGCCACACCGAGGATGCGGGCTACGGCCTGATCGCCAGCGCTGAGCGCGGCGGCAGGCGCGTGATCATCATGATCAACGGCCTGCGCTCCATGCGCGAGCGCGCTGAGGAGAGCGAGCGGCTGCTGGAATGGAGCTTCCGCGAGTTCGAGAACGTCACGCTGTTCACCGCCGCCGACGTGGTCGACCAGGTGCCGGTGCATCTCGGTGTCAGCCGCACGGTGCCGCTGGTCGGCGGGCGCGACCTCGTCGTCACCATGCCGCGCGGCTGGCGCAACCGCGCCAAGGTCACGGTCGCCTTCTCCTCGCCGGTTCCCGCCCCGGTCCAGCGTGGCACGCGGCTGGGCCAACTCAGCGTCTCCGGCCCCGGCGTGCCCGACCTGAACGTGCCGCTGCTGGCCGGCGCGGACGTGGCGCGGCTGAACCTGCCGGGCCGGGCGCTAGCCATCGTCACCCGCTTCGTGACCGGCGGCTAACTGCCGGGTGTCGCACGGGAAGTTCATCACGCTGGAGGGCGGCGAGGGCGCCGGCAAGTCCACCCAGGCCCGCCGCCTGGCTGGCGCGCTGTCGGCCATGGGCCTGCCGGTCCTGCTCACCCGCGAGCCTGGCGGCGCCCCGGGCGCGGAACATTTGCGCCAACTCCTCCTCGGCGGCAGCATCGACTGGTCGCCCCAGGCCGAAACCCTGCTGCATTTCGCCGCCCGCGCCGAGCATGTCGAACGCACCATCCGCCCCGCACTCGAAGCCGGCATCTGGGTGGTGTGCGACCGCTTCGCCGACAGCACCATGGTCTATCAGGGCGACGGCCAGGGCGCCGACCGCACCGCCATCGCCCAACTGACCACCATGCTGCGCGCCTGCCCAGACCTCACCCTGGTGCTGGATGTCACGGTCGAGACCACGCTGGCCCGCCTCGCCCAGCGCGGCGCCGCCGCCGACCGCTACGAAAAGCTCGGCGCCCCGTTCTTCGCCACCATCCGCACCGGCTTCCGCGCCATCGCCACCGCCGACTTCCAGCGCTGCGTCCTGATCGACGCCGAGCCGGACGAGGACACTATTGCCGCCGAGATCCTGCACATGGTCCGCGTCCGCCTGGCGCCCGAGACGGCGCGGTGAGCGCCCCAGCCCCCCGCGCCAACCCCGACCTGCTCGGCCACGCCGCCACCGAGGCCATGCTGGCCGAGGCCATGCGCTCCGGCCGCCTGCACCACGCCTGGCTGGTCACCGGGCCCGAGGGCATCGGCAAGGCCACGCTCGCCTTCCGCTTCGCCCGCCGCCTGCTCGCCGGCATGCCCTCCGACGACAGCCTGCATCTCGACCCGAAGGACCCCGTCTTCGCCCGCGTCGCCGCCGCCAGCCACGCCGACCTGCTGACCGTGGAGCGCACGCTGAACGAGCGCGGCAAGCGGCGCACCGAAATCGTCATCGACGACGTGCGCCGCGTGGCCGACTTCCTGCGCCTGACCCCGGCCGAGGGCGGCTGGCGCGTGGTGGTGGTGGACGGAGCGGAGGACCTCAACCGCAACGCCGCCAACGCCCTGTTGAAAGTGCTGGAGGAGCCGCCGCCGCGCGCCATCCTGCTGCTGGTATGTTCCGCCGCCGGCCGCCTTGTCCCCACCATCCGCAGCCGTTGCCGCCGCCTCATTCTCGGCCCGCTGGACGAGGCGACGGTGCACACCCTGCTGCTGCGCTACCAGCCCGACCTCGTCCCCGACGACGCAAGCCGCCTCGCCGCCATCGCCGAGGGCTCGATCGGGCGCGCCCTTCACCTCGCGGCCGGCGGCGGCGTCACCTATGCCGGGCTGGTCGACGACGTGCTGGCCAATGTCGCCAAGATCAACATCGCCCGCGCCCATGCCGTGGCCGACGCGCTGGGCCGCGACGAGGAGGCGTTCGCCACCTTCATGGAACTGCTCGCCGCCGGTATCGCTTCGGCCGTGCGGGACGCCGCGCGCGGCCGCGCCGACCCCGACCAGGCACGCCTGCTCGGCGATCGCCCCCTTGCCGCCTGGGTCGACGTGTGGCACGCGCTGAACCGCCTGCACGACGAAACCGTTGACGCCTACCTGGACAAGCGCCAAGCCATCGTGACCGGACTCGGCATGCTGGTTTCCGGTGCGCCGAAAGCAACATGAAACCAAAATTCTACGTCACGACCCCGATCTATTATGTGAACGGCGCGCCGCATATCGGCCACGCCTACACCACCATCTCGTGCGACGTGATGGCCCGCTTCAAGCGGCTGGACGGGTTTGACGTGTTCTTCCTCACCGGCACCGACGAGCACGGCCAGAAGGTGGAGCAGGCCGCCGCCGCGGCAGGGCAGACGCCGCAACAGTTCACCGACGGCACTTCCGACCTGTTCAAGTCGATGACCGCCCGCCTCGGCATTTCCAACGACGACTTCATCCGCACCACCGAAGAACGCCACAAGCGCTCCTGCGCCGAACTCTGGCGCCGCCTGGTCGAGCGCGGCGAGATCTACCTCGGCGGCTACGAGGGCTGGTACGCGGTGCGCGACGAGGCCTTCTACGACGAGGACGAACTTACCACCCGCCCGGACGGCACCCGCGTCGCCCCCTCCGGCGCGCCGGTGGAATGGGTGGTGGAGCCCAGCTATTTCTTCCGCCTCTCCGCCTGGCAGGACCGCCTGCTTGCCTTCTACGACGCCAACCCCGACTTCATCGCCCCCAACACCCGGCGCAACGAGGTGACCAGCTTCGTCAAGTCCGGCCTGCGCGACCTTTCGGTCAGCCGCACCAGCTTCAAGTGGGGCATCCCGGTGCCGGGCGACGAGGCGCACGTGATGTATGTTTGGCTCGATGCGCTGACCAACTACATCACCGCCGCCGGCTTCCCCGACGAGGCCGACCCCCGCTGGGGCTTCTGGCCGGCCGACCTGCACGTGGTGGGCAAGGACATCCTGCGCTTCCACGCGGTGTACTGGCCCGCCTTCCTGATGGCCGCCGGCGTCGCGCCGCCGAAGCGCGTCTATGCCCATGGCTGGTGGACCGTGGCCGGCGAAAAGATGAGCAAGTCGCTCGGCAACGTGCTCGACCCGCAGGAACTGGCCGAAACCTACGGCCTTGATTCGCTGCGCTATTTCCTATTGCGCGAAGTGCCCTTCGGCAATGACGGCACATTCAGCCGCAAGGCGCTGGTCTCGCGGCTGAATGTCGAGCTTGCCAACGACCTCGGCAACCTCGCCCAGCGCTCGCTCTCCCTCATCGCCCGCAACTGCGAGGCCAGGCTGCCCGAATCCGGCCCACGCACCGAAGACGACACCGAGATCCTGGCCAGCGTCGCCGCCCTGCTGCCGGCCGTGCGTGCCCAGATGGACCGCCAGGCATTCGGCGAGGCGCTGGAGGAAATCTGGCGCGTTATCCGTGCCGCCAACGCCTATATCGACCGCCAAGCCCCCTGGGCGCTGCGCAAGACCGACCCGGTGCGCATGGCCCACGTGCTGCGCGTGCTCGCCGACGTGATCCGCGCCGTCTCCATGCTGCTGCAGCCCTTCATGCCGGAAAAGACCGCCGCCATGCTCGACCAACTTGGCGTGCCCGCCGACGCGCGTGACTTCGCCGGCCTCGCCACCCCGCTTCCCGCCGGCACCGCGCTCCCGCCGCCGCAAGGCGTCTTCCCGCGCTTCGTCGAGGAAGCCGAATAACCTTCGCCTCCTTCGGTGCCACGGAGGGTAACGGGTGCCGATTCATGCACCCCCCATCATCATCATGGGCCATGACAATTCGATGCTGATCGATTCCCACTGCCATCTCGACTACTTCCAGGGCGACGACCTCGAAGCCGTGCTGGCCCGTGCCGCCGCCGCCGGGGTAGGGGAGATGGTCACCATCGGCACCCGCCTCACCCGCTCCGCCGAAATGCGCGCCATCGCCGACGCCCACCCCCGCGTCTGGTGCACCATCGGCATCCACCCGCACAACGCCGGCGAGGGCGAGGTGCCGTCGCCCGAGGCGATCGTCGCCGAAACCCACCACCCCCGCGTCATCGGCATCGGCGAATCCGGCCTCGACTACTTCTACGACAAGGCCCCGCGCGACCGGCAGCAGGCCAGCTTCCGCGCCCATATCCGCGCCGCCCGCCTCGCCGGCCTGCCGCTCTGCATCCACGCCCGCGACGCCGACGCCGATATCGCCGCCATCCTGCGCGAGGAAACCGAGGCCGGCGGCCCCTTCGCCTTCCTGCTGCACTGCTTCAGCTCCACCCGCGCGCTGGCCGAGGCAGCCCTGGCGCTGGACGGCTATGTCAGCTTCTCCGGCATCCTGACCTTCCCGAAATCGCAGGAAATCCGCGACATCGCCCGCGACGTGCCACCCGACCGCCTGCTGGTCGAAACCGACGCGCCCTACCTCGCCCCCGTCCCCTTCCGCGGCAAGCGCAACGAACCCGGCTACGTCGCCCACACCGCCGCCGTTCTCGCCCAGGTCCACGCCATGACGGCCGAGGCCATGGCCGACCTCACCACCGCCAATTTCCGCCGCCTGTTCCGCAAGGCAACCGCGTGAGGGTTACCCTGCTCGGCACCGGTGGCTCGGCCGGCGTGCCGAGCGTCGGCGGCGCGGACGGCCGCGGCGACTGGGGCAATTGCGATCCCGCCGAGCCGCGCAACCGCCGCAGCCGCGTCGCCATCACCGTGGACGCGGGGCAGGGCACCCTGCTGGTCGACACCCCGCCCGACCTGCGCGACCAGCTCATCGCCTGCGCCATCCCGCGCGTCGATGCCATCCTCTACACCCACGCCCACGCCGACCACATCACCGGCATGGACGAAGTGCGCATCCTCAACCGCATCGCCGGCCGCCCGCTCGACACCTACGGCACGAAACGCACCCTGGCCGAGCTCGCCGAACGATTCGCCTACGCCTTCCGCCCCTGGCAGCCCCCTGGCTTCTACCGCCCGGTCATGGTGCCGCACCCCGTTGGCGAAGACGCCGAACTGGACCTCCTCGGCATGACCCTGCGCCTGTTCGAACAAGACCACGGCATGGTCAAAACCCTCGGCCTGCGCATCGGCGCCTTCGCCTATTCCACCGACGTCTTCGACCTCGACGACCGCGCCTTCGCCGTCCTCGACGGTATCGACACCTGGGTCGTCGGCTGCTTCCAGCGCGGCCCGCACCGAACCCACGCCCCGCTACCCAAGGTGCTGCAATGGGTGGAACGCCTGCGCCCGCGCCGCACCATCCTGACCCACTTGGGCACCGATATGGACTGGGCCTGGATGAAGGCCAACCTGCCGAAGGGCGTGGAACCCGGCTACGACGGGCAAATTATTGATATGAAGCCATAATACCAACCGCCCTATTGATTGACCGATGTACAAAGGCAAGGCCAGGGCTTTGCCCTGGACCCACCAAAGGCCGGCGGCCTTTGGAAACCATTTTATTATCATATAGTTAAGGTCCAGGGG
>Ga0105055_10012680_pt1 | contig 10218 bp, 13 predicted proteins | sample BON03_FD_78090 | JGI IMG/M metagenome (GOLD analysis project Ga0105055, IMG submission 78090) | Freshwater microbial communities from Lake Bonney liftoff mats and glacier meltwater in Antarctica - BON-03 | ecosystem: Environmental > Aquatic > Freshwater > Ice > Glacier meltwater | place: Lake... | reverse complement strand
AGTGGGTCGCGGAACACCAAACTGTTGTAGTGTGTGGCAGTGCTTTGCAGTGCGTCGCAGTGCGTTGCAGTGTGTTGCAGTGTGTTGCAGTGTTTGGCAGTGTGTTGCACAGTATGTTACACAGTGTGTTCCAGTGTAAAATTTGAAAGTTTTCCTTTGAATATGAGTGGGTGTTTTATTTTGTTTTATTAACCCGATATTGGTCACGGAATACCAATCTGTTGTCGAGACACAGGTGCTGCAGTGTGTGGTACTGTGTTGCAGCGTGTTATAGTGTGTTGCGCAGTTTGTTGCAGTGTAAGTGAGTAGCATTTTTTTATGAGTGGGTCGCAAAACACCAATTTGTTGTCGAAACATAGGTTCAGATTGTTGCATTCTGTTGCAGTGTGTGCATTGAGTTGCAATGTGTTGCAATGTGTTGCAATGTGTTGCAATGTGTTGCAATGTGTTGCAGTGGAGTATTGTCGTGTGAATTGTAGTGTAAAGTGGGGAACTTTTGCTCAGATGTGTGTGGGTCAAGAAACACTAGTGTGTTGTCGAGACATAGATTCAGTTTGTTGCGTTCTGTTGCAGCGTGTTGCAGTGTGTTGCAGTATGTTGCAGCGCGTTGCCATTCTATTTCAGTAGGGCTGTTGGTAGCCCGTCAGGGTGAGGATGGGGAGGAGCACGTAGAGGTAAGAGATGAGGGATCTATGATGCTGTTGCCGGTCCTAAAGTTCATGTGCTGGGAGTTCGGGCGACTCTTCCGTGGGATCTTCTATATCGAGGAGTGCCTGGGGGACCTGAAGGATGTCATAACCCCGGTGATGTGCCTCCGTCCGTTCTTGGGTCGGTTCTATGAGCCCTGTTTTTTGAAGACGGGGCAGGATATCCATATGGGTTTCATCCAAGAGCTCTGGACCGATACCCCAGGGCCCCGTTGCCTCTGAGTGCCAGGGGGTCTTTGCCAGAGCGTGTCTCAGCAGGCATGTCGTGAGGTGTGATTGCAAGACAGCACGTCCAAGTGGAAAGGGGTTCGCTTCCATAGCGGCATTAGGTCCTAGAGTCTCCAGGAGGTGGTCATTAGTATGTGTCAAGATGGATATTATTGAAGCCACCCCTCGCACTAGCGCTCTACTGAAGCTGAGTGTTTCCAAGCTCCTGCCCAAGGCTACAGTGAGCTTGGTAGTTACTTTGCGCGGTTCCTGATGTGGATTGGACGTGTCCTTCTGGGCTATGGGTATGGCACGGTCATATATGGCCTGCCATGTGCTACCAACCTTCGTTCTTAGGTTGCGTTGCCATTGGTTGTCCGGATCTATATACGGGCCGATGTGTTGCCTCCAGCCCCTGCAGACTTGTTTCCATCCCGTCAACAGTCGCATGTTTTCTTCCGTGGTGTGAAAGGTTTCAATAATGTTGCTAAGAGTTTCAGTGGGTTGGTTTTGGAAAAGGTTTCGACCTTGGCAAAGCACCTTGTTTTTATTAAATATAAGTTGACCGTCAGAGGTTCGGGTGGCTGCTCCTGGTCCCCACTGGATGCTGCCTTGGGAAAACCCTGGTAGGCCCTGTAGGTCTGAGCTTAGCCTTTGCGTGTAGACCGGCATTTCCCTTCCCTTTTCTTGACCTCTGTCCTCTCCTTTCCCTTCCCTCGTCTCATGTGGTAGCCCAGAGAGGCTGAGATGTATAGAAAGAGGTCAGGTGATAGGATGACTATATTCCCCCGTGGGTCAAGTGCAAGGTTAACCACTTTTTTGACAGGTGTTGTGTAGGTCTGGCGCGAAGTGGATTTACTGCGGAATAGATCCGCCGCCTCCATCCAGGCTGGGTTCTTTGGTTTGTGTGTCAGGTGCCATTGTTTCATTGAGTCTTGGCTTAGTTGTCCGTATGGTCGGATGTGGTGGTGTTCCGTGAGTGTGACTTCCATGCCTGTTGTTAAAGTAACCTCTTGTAGGGATTTATTCATGGAGGGGTTGTCTTCCTGTAGAATCTCAAAGAACATCACACACGTTACTCTCGCCAGATTAAAAACATTGCTCTGTCCCCGAAGGCCTCGTCTTTCGGCCAGGACGGTATTTCCATATTTCATTTGTCCTATGGGTCGGGATAGGGCTTGACCCGGGTTGTATGTGTCGTGAATCAGTGGATTTTGTAGAAAGAGAGCAGTGCTCGGGTCAAAGCAGGCTGCCCCTGGTTTGGTTCTGTGGCTTGACTTTGCATCCCGCCCAGCTGGGTGGGCCTGTGGTTCATCTTCGATTTGCAGGACTGGGGCGACTCGATTGGGCATAGTTAGGTTTAGTTTCTTTGTCAATGTTGTCTGTGGGTTCGGGTTATGGAGGCGTGATGGGTTTAGGCCCAACTTTTCCCATCATGCTCGGGTGAGGGTTCTGCCCATAGCTAGGGCTTGGCTCGTCTATCAGAGGGGGAGTGTGGCCTGTGTTTGTAGTCTTGCTCGGGCTAGGATGGCGTCCGAAGCTGAAGCTGGGTTCTCCAAGGTTTCCCGAGGGTCCTCCATGGAATCGTCTGCCCTTTCTGCCTCTTCCTTTCCTGGCTTGCTGCTGCGGTTTATATTTAGTCCGATCGCGGGCTGGCAGCTGTCCCACATAGCTAGGTTTGGAGTTCCCATTCGAGTAGAAAAGGCTGCTGTCTTTCGGTGGAGCTTCATCTGGATCATCGCTGAATCTGTGGATCCTCCCGTCCTCTTCTACCTCTCTCTCTATGGCATTTCCCTCTGGTTCTGGGATGCAGTTGGGGTGGTGGGCCGTGTCCAGGCATTTGGTCTGATCGATTTGTCCCTGAGGGCTAGCTTCGGCGTTCGACTTTTGGTTATTTTTCAAGGTCTTTAGGCGGATGGCGGAGCGAGCTTGGTTGCGAATTACTCAGTTCTTGCCTAGTGAGTATCCCAAGTCTTCTGTATTCGTCTGAGGGGCGGGTTTGTAGAACTGCGAATGTAGGAGTGTTTGTACTTGAGCGCATAGGCGTTCCGCAGGGGTGGCGTGGAGATGGTAATGTCCTGGCGCTATTTCCAAGAGGCCCGAGTGGTCTTCACACTCTGTTGAGTATGGATTTTGCACCCACTTCACCTCTTCCCATAGTACTTCCTCGCCAGTAGGGGTGGCGAGTTGGATTTCCCCCTTGGGTTGGGCAGAATCTACATCCCGGGCAGGAAGCGTTTCGGAGACATTCGAGGCGCGTCCTAAGGTCGCTCCTGTCCTCTTCCTGGTCGACCTCGGCTGTTGCGTCTGATTCGCTAGCGGCCTCTGCTGGGGTTGCCGTCTCGGCGGGTTCAATCTCCCCGCTGTTGAGCTCTTTTATTTTGGCCAGATAGCCTTGTGGACCCATGGGTGGGTTTAGAGGCTGGGTGGCAGATATTGGCTCGAGGAGGTGTCCCATTGTTGCCACTTCTAAGTAGGTAGGTCCGCGCTGAAGTTGCGTTGTGGTGTCGCCTAAGGTGTTACTTTCCCGAGTTAGGCTTAATTGCACCAACAGAACTGTGTCTGATGCGCCTCGGCTGTTGTTGGCGGTCTCAAATGGGCTTTTCTGCTGGGAATCGGATATGTTTTTGTCCAGAGGCTCTGTCTTTGTCAGGCCCTGTTCTTCCCCCGGTGTTTGTTCGTTGTTTCTCAGAGGGGTTTGATTCCATTCAGAGGGGTGTGCGGGCTCCTGAAAGGGGTTGGCTGACTCAGGAGGGCTTCTCCTCTGCTGTTGCGTAGTTCCGCAAATGAGTTCAAGTACCCCTGTCATCTCGTGGGCTCTAAAATACTTCACTCCGATTTCCATTCCGTGGATTCCTGTCAGTAGGTTCAGATAGCTGTGTGAGTATATGGGCGAGCCCGTCGGCTGGATGGTTGATGGTGGCTCGAGGCGGAATCCCATCGTTGCCGCTTCCAGAAATGTCGTTTTGTGCTGCGGGTGTGCAGTGGTATTGACCAGAATGTTGCTGCCCCTGGGTGAGGGCTAGGTTATATACCCTGACACATGCAAGGTCGGTCCATAATTTTCCGCAGCCGTTCTCAGCCGCTTGACGTGCCGACATCCACCCGTTGTTTGTGTGTATCTGATGGTGTGCTGTGATGAAGGCCTCCCCCACCTGTACCAAGTCACTCTTTGTGTTGGTGCACTCAAATGTGCACACTGTTTGGATTGATGTTGTCACGGCCGCCGATAGATCCTCTTCAGTTCCTTGGGGGAGTGATTGGATTACTATGTCTCCTTTTACTGCAGTCCAAATTGGGATCCATTGCACCTTGCAGTTCCTAGCTGCTAGGATGAGTGTGCCGCCCGTGAAGCAGGCCGTGCTATTTTTGGCCTGGCTTTTGGTCCTGGCCTGTCTCCTTCTGTGTGTTTCTATGGAGGCGGCTTCTTGTTTTGAGAGAGGTTGTTGTATTTGGCAGATCTCCTGCTCGATCTCTTCGCTGGGGGTGTTAGCTAGTTTTGGTAGGTTGCTGTCCAGGCTTGCCAATTTCCTTTCGGTGGTGTTGTCAAGAGTCGCTGTGGGTTTGAGGTCGATGAGGCCTGTGACCACTGATCCTTTGTCCGAGTCGGTGAGGCCTGCGGCCTTGGAGGCCGGTGAGATTTGGGCCGTATATGGGTCATGTATGATTGTAGTTCGCGACTTTTTCTTTTTTGCTTGTGGTGCTTCCTTCTCTTTAAGGGGCAGGTTTTGGTCGTGTACGCGTGTGGTGGGCGGGGAAGCTGTTGCTGAGGGGTCCACTCTCTCCTGGCTGAAAGACTCGAGGGTGGTTCTCTGGATGCCAGCTATTGTGTCTCCGGGAGGGTTTTTCGTTTCCCTGGTACCCCCCCCCCGTACCCTCTGTGGAGGGTGTTTCTTGCTCCGTGTGGAGTGATGTGGGTTGGCCTCGACTGTCTTCATCACATGTCGGCTCTCGGGGCGGTGTAAACGTGCCCGCAACTTCTTTTCGAGGAGAGGTAGTGGTCTTCTGGGTTACACCCTGAGTCCCCCTGTCAGGAGGCTTCTGGGTCATTCCCTTCTTGCTCATCGGGTTTGGGACTATCACCACTGGTTTCAATGCAGTGGTGTTAGCATGTTCCCTCCTTTCTTTCCCACTCCCTGCGTCTCGGCCCTGTTTTGGCCTCGGGCTGTGTTGGTTGCCTTGGGTCCCTGCATCTCTTGTAGGGGTGGTTTGGTCCTGGAGGGGTTCCTTTGGTCGCGCTTTGGGTTGTCTTTGGGGCGTAGGTGCTGGGAGTGGATTCACATTGGCATCAGTCTGATGCGTGGGAGTGGATTCTATCCGTCCCATGTTGGGTGCTGTTGGGCCGTTAGCGTGGTCCCTTGGTTGGTTCTCCCACCTGTTCGTCGTGTTTCCTTCCACGCCATCTCTTTCTTTGGTTTGAACCACTTGGTGGTGGGTGTCTTCCATCGACAGATGACTAGCCGCTGAGCTGGCTGTGGGCGTCTGCTTCTGCTCAGAGGCCTCTCTCCGGGTCTCCATCTTTGCTCAGAGGCCTCTCTCCGGGTCTCCATCTTTGGTTCCTCCGGGATTGGAGGTGGGCCATGGCCAATCGTTAATTTGGAGTCTTCCAGATCTGGAGACAGTGTTGTGCCATCATGTTTCGATGTGTCTCCTGGGTTGCTTTTAGCGAAGCGTTCAAGCTGTTGGCATCCATGGGTTCCTGCTCTGCTGTATGGGCTAGCGTGGGTCGTCGGGCGTCATTTGGTTGGAAGGGTTCCTCTTCCCCGTCCGCGTCCTCCCCTCCCCGGGGGCGTGGTGTGACTCTCTCCGCCCCCCCCTGCCATCTGTCTATTACTTCTTTCCGGGGATCTGTTTCCTCGGCCCCTACTACTGGAGCCGCCTTGCGAGGGGCCTCTGTGCCCGTTTTTCATCCCTCCCCTGCGTCGCAGAAAGATCCTCAGGTGCGGTTCGCGCGGGAACCCATTTTCTGCCCATGTGAGATTTGTCTGAATGACTCGTGATGCGGCTTCCCGACAAAATATAGATCCTCAGGAGGTGGAAGGTGGAGCTGTGTGGAGTGGCGTTTCAGAATGTCAGCCACAAAGTCCTGTGGGTGGAAGGGCAGGGTATGCGTTTTCCCACTAGGGTCTTGAACTAGAGCTTGAGAGGGGATCGTGGAAAGGGCCATCCCCCAATCTCCCTTGGTGTTTCTAGTCCCTTGTGGCTCATTTTGGGTTGCTGGGGGGTTGCCCGTGGGTGGAGAGGTGTTCACTCGTGGGGACATTGGGCCTTCTCTTGGGTCCTCTGCGCCTTCTGCTGACTTGGCGTTGCCTGGTCGAGTGGTTGGAGGGGCGTCTAGGCCGCAGGGGAAGCGTAAATAGAGGGTGGGCTCATGTGGTAGATTGCAGTCTTGAAACCAGCTTGCCCAGTCCAAAAGAAGGTCTTCGTAATAGAGGACACAATCTGTCAGGTCGGGGGAGGTTCCATGCGGTCTTTGGTCCCCAGTTCATGACTGCCCTCGAGGCCGGCTCCGGTGTTTCCTCCTCTGTTTTGCCCGTGTCTAGAGGGTTCGTGTTTGCAGTGAAGAGATGGTGGCTTTCAAAATTTTCTATGAGGACGTCTTCGAGCTCCTCAGGTCCGCGTAAGGTGATAGTGCGTGCCGTTGTGGAGAAGTCGGGGGAGCCCCTCTCTATAAATGTCACCCGGGTTGGTTGCTCCATTTTGTTGAAGAAGAAAGCCGTGTCTCCATTTATCAATCTGATCTCCTGTGGCTTGATACGGACAGAGGTTCCCTGCATATTTAGGAGGCCCCTGTCTAGGATGGCCATGATGATCTGAGGCTGTTTCCCCTCTTTCTGGGTCCGGATCATGTAATCCCACTCCGTTGGCCAGTGGTTTTGCTTTATGGCCACTACCGTGGCTGCGAAGGATTTCTGGTTCATTCCAGGTAGTGTGACCGGTGTGCCTAGGGCCGGTCTCCTAGTAGGGAAGTGAGGTGCTGCCGCTGTCTGGATCGTGCGGGAGGAATAAATTGGGGTTCTAATCTGAATTAGATTGTTTTGTGGTGATACTATCACATTGATGTTTGGGAGCTCTGGGTGGTTGCGGAAGATAATGAAGCCTTCGGGCTGGGTTTGAAACTGAAAAAAGTACAGTTGACTAAATTTTGAAAGTAGAGTTGACTAAATCGTACGCGACCAGACTACGGCGACCACACGCGCTTTTTGTGCATTATTCGGCAAGAAAATGTATATATTTTATGGTGATGTGCCTGGAGTGTACAAATGCTTACACGAGGACCCGTGTCTTTGTTTAATATCACGAAATGAGGTTCCAAACAAGTGAATTTAATGGAGTTATTGTTCAAAAAAAGATCGACGGGTGACTCTACAATTAAAAAATCAGTATTATCGTGGTGGTCAGGAGGCACAGGTCCATTCGTGAAACGTGTAAAAGATGGCGACAGACAGCGTGCGGTTGACACACCGGAAAACATGTTTTCCAGAACACATGAGGAATAGACTCGAATATTCCAGTCACAATAAGATCTTCAATCGCATCAGGAGGAGCGAACTGGCGGTTCACTCTGGCAAACCACCAACGCGTGCAGAAAAAAAAAGCGTGTCAAAAAGGCCATTGGAAGGCTGGTACTCCGTGGATTTCGCTTCGTAGTAGCAACCACTAAACGCAGAACTTGCAAACATAGTCGGGCGGCGATTGAAAAAATGCGCTCTGCGTAAAGAGTGAGGTAATAAGAGCTTCTCTGTGTGCTTGCTCGAGAGTTCGGAATAAGCTGTGACAAACGATTTGACGAACAAGATTGGGAACGAGGTGTGTGATTGGCGATCCCAGGTTGATATTTGGTTGCCCTTCTTAGTTGTCCCCAAATACATTAGCGAGGATCCCCCGTCTCACCGTGGGTCTATGGTGGTGGTTGTGGTGCGTGCGTTGGGGTAGGGTCCTGTGGGGAAAGCTCTCGTTGCCGTGGTGCGGTATTGGGTCGAAGCAGATGAGATTTCTCTCTGGTATGTCCTCCGAAATCTTGTGGACGTGTGTTATCAAGTCTATCATGTAAGTGAGGCGTGGGAACCGTTCTCGTTCGAATACCAGGACGAAGGGGAGTTGGGATTGCCCCAACAGTTCTGCTGTGCGCATGTGTGATGGTCTACGTGGCAGGTACCCCAGTGTGACCATGATGAGGAGTGCAATTTGTTCACATCCCTCAAGGATGTGAATGACTTTTGCTCTGGGAGAGTCCTTGATCAGGGCTGGGAAGTCTTTTGCCCTTGTAGGGGGTAGTCCGTGGAGCCAGGTGACTAGTTGAATGCTGTCTCGTAGCTCAAGTCCTCGCATTGCCAAGGGTTTTGCCGCTCAGAGTCCAATTTCCGCCGTGGTGTCTGGCATATGTAATTTTTTCAGTGTTGGGACTAGGTCACATAGGAGATTGATGAGTTCGTGTGCCTGTGGTTTATTTTGTATGGCTCCGTGTCCTACGTATAAACTATGTAGCATAGTATAGGAGGCAGCGGAGGCTGTGATTTCCCTCAGTATGCGTCCCCTATAACTTTCCCACTTCTCTACGACACTATGCCAGTCGTGTATCGTGATGTGTGAAGGGTTGTTGCGTCGACACTGTGCCGCTGTGTTCCATGTTTTGCATACACACGCAATAATACCAAACCAGTTTCCCCATCCCGTCTCCGATTTATTTAAGTGACCCCAAGTATCCATACCATTATTTCCAGGTTGGCCTATAGAATGTCGTAGGTAATCAGTCATGGGGGGCGTTTGCAATCTGTCCATTTCACTTGTGTTCGGTGAATCGGTTTTGCACAGGATGTTTATCACTAAATCCGCTGTGATGCAGAATCGACGTTTTTCATATTGAAGCGATTCGTCGTCTAAGTGGAGTAGTCTTCGTGTAGTCGAGTGCTGGGGGTTGGACAGAGAACTTTGTCCTGTTCTGTTGAATATGGCTCTGGCCAGCGTCTGTAGATCCTTCACTCTCGGTTCCAGCCCATTGCTGACGTCTTTACATTGTAGGTGTGGTAGGAAGTGAAAGAGTTGGAGCGATTGAAGGTTGGGTGCGTATGTCTTTGTGTTGGTTGTGCTTTCGTGAAAACGGTGGGTCCATCCTTTTATACAGGGGATTCTGCTGTTGTAATAACAGTCGAGGTTGGGTCTCATGTTTCTGAAAATGACGTATGGCAGTTGCGGCTGAGATTCTCGTTTTCTGTGTGTTATGCCCCCGACGTTACTTCTACCGGCCCCATCTCCGGCTATCCGTTGGGACCATTCCGTTGTTTTATACAGGGTCGATGAGTTTGGTTCGTTCCACTGGAAGACTGCTGTTCTTCCAAATTCAAGACAGAGAGAGTCTGAGCTTGGAAAGAGTAAGTGCATTATTGGTGTCTCGTTGCCCGACCAGGGGGTGGCAATTTGTGGAAGAATGGACGAGTCCTCTTCTACCAGTTCCGGCGCTAGTGGGGAGCCTGATAGGGTGCAGTCACATGTAGGAATCTGGAAAGTGCAGTCCTCTAATCGGAACATGCCTGTTTGGGGCATGTTGAATAGGTTAGCAGAGTGGTGGAAGGGGACTGCCCATGAAGGGTGATCCCTATGGCGAGCGACTCGGAGCCACTCTGGGGAACTATTACAGATGTTGGTGGTTTGCCCATCACAGGGGCAAAAGATTTCTTGACCTTGATACAAGACTCCCCCCGAGCAACCGTAATCCACATCCTGGAGGGATGTGAACAAATTGCACTTCTCAACTTAGTCACCCAGGGATACCTTCCAGAAAAACCACTTCAAGGATTCGGAGGGCACCCGATCGGAAAACAGCTACTCCCCTTCGTCCTGATATTTGAACGAGAATTGTTCCCACGCCTCACCTACATGCAAAACTTGATCACACACATCCATGATTGCTCGGCAGACATACCAAGGACCACAAAAAATATAATCACCTACGACTCATTGCTTGACAGTGCAAATGGGACCCTACCCCGCCAAAGGCCGTACTCTACTAATCCCCACCTCAGACCCACGGTGAAAAGGGTGATCTTCGATAACCCATACGCACATTTGCCAGGAGAACAACCATGCAAAGATTTGGAACACGACGACCTCATGGAGCTATATGGATATGACGAGGAACAGGGATTAAGCAAAATATTGCTGGAGCAAGGCACCGAGATCGAGATCCCAATTGAGGATGAACTAGGAGCAATAACCTGGGCAGCGGGCATGATATCATCTATTCAGATGGGATCCCTGGACTTCCAGGCCGAATTCCTAGGCAGTGCAATAGATGCGGGCACCT